>Ga0209121_10000338_pt1 | contig 49546 bp, 45 predicted proteins | sample Cruoilmetagenom3_FD_187292 | JGI IMG/M metagenome (GOLD analysis project Ga0209121, IMG submission 187292) | Oil polluted marine microbial communities from Coal Oil Point, Santa Barbara, California, USA - Sample 3 (SPAdes) (version 2) | ecosystem: Environmental > Aquatic > Marine > Oil seeps ... | reverse complement strand
CCATGTATCTTGTCACACCAAGCCAACGCGCGCCGGAAAGACGAATACCTGCCGAATTGCTCAATGTCACGGCCGATGAGATTTGGGTGATAGCCAAAGCCGAAACGCAGGCTGTCCCCCCTAGCGAGGATACGCCCGGCTGCGGTGCTATGCTGGCTAAGCTGCCCGAAGAGGAAAAGGAAATCCCCCTGCCGCTCAAGCATACCGATGTGAAAGGGCAAATCAGCGGCTATATAGCAACCGTTGATGTCACCCAGCAGTTTCATAACCCGTACGATGAAAAGATCGAGGCGGTATATGTATTTCCGCTGCCGCAGAATGCGGCGATTAACGAATTCATTATGACAATCGGCGAACGACGCATCCGCGGCATAATCCGCGAACGCAAAGAGGCCGAGGAGATTTATCGGCAGGCAAAAAGCCAGGGACACGTCGCTTCGCTTCTTACCCAGGAACGGCCCAATATCTTCACTCAGAAGGTCGCCAACATAGAGCCGGGCAAGAAAATCGACGTCAATATCAAATACTTTAACACCCTGGCCTATGTGGATGGCTGGTACGAATTTGTTTTTCCAATGGTGGTCGGGCCGCGATTCAACCCTCCCGGATATACCGATGGAGTCGGCGCCGTAGCACGCGGCAAAGCCGGCATCTCGGGCCAGAAAACCGATGTCCAGTACCTCAAACCTTCCGAGCGCAGCGGGCATGATATTTCGCTGGCCGTAGATATCGACGCCGGCGTGACAATCGAGCAACTCGTGTGCACCAGCCACGTGATAAACAACAGCTCTCCGGCACGCGAAAAGCGGACCGTCAAGCTCAGCAGTCTCGACAGTATCCCGAACAAGGACTTTGTGCTCCGCTATAAAGTCGCGGGTAGAACCGTAAAGTCGGCCCTGGTGACACACCGCGATGAAAGGGGCGGATTTTTCACACTCATGCTGTACCCGCCGGAAAATCTTTCGTATCTGAAACGTGCCCCGATGGAAATGATTTTTGTGCTCGACTGCTCCGGCAGCATGAACGGCAAACCCATCGCCAAGACCAAGCAGGCGATTACAAGGGCTCTCAAAAAGCTGCAACCCGGTGACACTTTCCAGATTATCCGCTTTTCAAATAACGCCTCTCAGCTCGGGCCGAATCCCGTGCCGGCAACGCCTGAGAATATCCGCAGAGCACTTGCCTACGTTGATTCGCTTCGCGGCAGCGGCGGCACTATGATGATCGAGGGTATCAAGGCGGCCCTGGACTTCGCGCACGATCCGCAGCGATTTCGCCTAGTCTCGTTTATGACCGACGGCTATATCGGAAACGAAGTCGAAATCCTCGCCGCAATTGCCCAGCGGCTCGGCGCCAGCAGAATCTTCAGCTTCGGCGTCGGTTCCTCCGTCAACCGATACCTGCTCGACCGGATGGCCAAGCTCGGCAAAGGCGCCGTCGCTTATATCGGCCTGGACGACAGCGCCGCAGAAATCGTCGATGATTTCTACGACCGCATCAGTCACCCGGCCCTGGCGGATGTCACTATCGACTGGGGCAGTATGCAGGTAACGGATATGTTCCCCGGCCGGATACCCGACCTTTTCGTCGGCCGGCCCATAATCCTTACCGGCAGATTCAAAGGCAACAGCAGCACGACCATTCACGTCAAAGGCAAAGTCGGCGATATGACTCAGGACATCCCGATCGCTGTTGACCTTAAAGATTCCGCCACTCATCAGGGTATCGCCTGCGTCTGGGCGCGGAAAAAGATTGAGACGCTGGGCAGCCGGGCGACATACGATACCAATCCGGACCTGCCCGGCGAGATTAAGCAGGTGGCTCTCGAATACGGCCTGATGTCGGCATACACCGCCTTTATCGCCGTAGATTCTTCCCGGAAGACCGCGGGCGACCACGGCATTACCGTTGCGGTCCCCGTCCCCGTGCCCGACGGCGTACGGTACGATACGACCGTCCAGAACTAAACGTTCGTCCACGACAGACTATCTCACTATGTGATTCCGGCTGTTATCTTTTGACGACGGCCGGTTTTGCCAATCGTACAATACCAAGCTTGACGCCGCCCCGGCAGGCAGAGACGAGAGCCGGTCAGGGCATCAGAGCCAACTCTTCAAAATCGGTGTTTATAAAGAAAGGAACGGGGATATTTCTATGATTTTGTAGTTGACACCAAGACTCCAGGCTGGGGAAAAATGTATTGCCGCCTCCGCTGGAATGACAGTGCGGCGTAAAAACTAATTCCAATTGGGATTAGAGCAATTTTCGGTAAAAAAAGGTTGCATCTTTCGGGCGGTTCGGATACAATACATAATAATAGAGGTTCGTGTCGAGGGCATCCAGCCCTCGGATCGCGGGCGAGATGTCCGCAACACACCTATAAGAACGTTGAAAGCCGCATTGTCGGCTTGTTGGAGGTATGTGATTATGGCAGGAATGTTCTATTCCTTACAGGAAGCCGCGGAAAAACTCAATAAGAACGAGGAGCAGCTCAAAGAAATCGTCCAGGAAGGCAGGTTGCGTGAGTTTCGCGATGGCCCGAATTTACTGTTCAAAGTCGAGGAAGTCGAGGCCTTAATGTCGGAGCCGGACGTTATAGGACCCGAAGAGGTTCCGGAAGCAAAAGTTCTGGAGCCCGAAGTTCCAACAGAAGTTCCCGAACCTGAAGTTCCGGCAGAAGAAGAGCCAAAACCGGAAGAAGCGGCAGAGGAATTGCCGGAAGCCGAAGCATTAGAGCTTGAGACCCCGTCGGCAGAAGATCTGGAAGCGGAATTGCTGGAACCGGAAGCGGAGATACCAGAACTCGAAGTGCCTGAAGAAGAAATTCCCGAGCTGGAAGCACTGGAGGCGGAAACGCCGGAGCCCGAAGTCCCGGAAGCGGAGGTCGCAGAACCTGAAGCTCTGGAACCGGAAGTTCCTGAACTGGAAGAACCGGCAGAGGAAGTTCCCGCAGCCGAGGCGCCGGCGCCGGAGGTACCGAAACCGTCGGAATCTGCGGCCGACAGCGATGAAATTCTGCTGGCGCCTGAAACAGGGGCTCCGCTTATGTCGAGCGATCTGACGGATGCTGACACGGCGTTGACCGGGCTGGGAACCAGCGTTCTTGGTGAAACAGACCAGGATTACGCGATTACAGATGACACCATGGCCGAGACGGCGATTCCGACCGGCGCAGGCGGGACGACGCCTGAAGTGCCGTTGGAAGAGATCGAGGGAGACGTGAACCTGGATACTTTCGGCAGCGGCTCCGGATTGCTCGACCTTTCGCTGCAGGCTGATGACACTTCGTTAGGCGGCATTCTCGATGAGATATACACGGCTGAGGATGAAGCCAAGGAGTTGGTAGAAGCTGAAGGTGACTCGGCAGCAGCGGTGGCCGCCGAGGCAGATCAAATGATCTCCGAAGACGAGATTGTTGCTCCCCAAGCTGCTCCTGAAATGGCGGCATTGGCCCGGCCGATGATAGAAATGGCACCGGATGCACAAAGTAATACTCTTGGAATGCTGCTGTTTCTGCCGCTGGCGGTTGTTATTTACACTACCGTAGTGGCCGTGGCCGGTCTAAGGGGTGTAATGCCTTCGATTCTGGGCTCTATACAGGCCTTCATCTGGTATATCATGGGTGGTGCTGCCGTCGTGGCGGGTCTGGTAGTCGTAGCCGCTTTCATGTTTACCGGCGAGCGCGGTACGGCTGCTCCAAAGGAAAAGAAGGCCAAAAAGGCCAAAGTCAAAAAGGAAAAAAAGCCCAAAGAGCCAAAGAAGCCGAAAAAGGAAAAGAAGGCCAAAAAGCCTAAAAAAGCAAAGAAAGGTTTTCTTAGACTTAAGTAGAAGCAACGATTTGGCTTTGAGTGGTGCGTTTTCTTCTTAGCTTTTTATGCCCAGAATATCCGCCATCGAATATGTGGCCGGCTTTTTCCCGACAAGCCATTTTGCCGCTCTCAATGCACCACGTACGAACGTATCTCTGTTGTTGGCGGTATGATTGAGAGTGACCGTCTCTCCGAGCGTGCCGAAAATTATCGAATGAACGCCGGTGATATCGCCTGCGCGGACCGCGTGCATGCCGATAGTGCCTTTTTGCCTGAGGGCGTCTTTGCCGGATCTGCCGTGAGTGAGGGCATCGGGGAAATCCCGCCCTGTCGCCTGGCAAATGTTCTCGGCCAGCGTAAGAGCACTGCCGCTGGGGGCGTCTTTCTTGAAACGGTGGTGCTGCTCGACGATTTCTATGTCGTATTCGTCGCCGAGCATCGAAGCAACTCTTCCGACCAGGGCGAATAAAACGTTCATCCCAACGCTCATATTGGTCCCGTAAATAACGGGGATTTTGCCGGAGGCGGCTTTCATTTTATCTCGCTGGGGTTCGCTCAGACCGGTCGTGCCTGAAACCAGGGCAACGTTGTTTTTAAGGCAGTAATCGATGGTTTCGTCCACAGCTTCGGGCTGTGAGAAGTCGATTGCCACATCTGCAGCGACGGTTGGATAGTTATCGGTCATTGTAATATCGATGGGCCCGGACGCCGATTCGAGGCTGTAAACTTTGCCGATATCGGGATGGCCCGGTCTATCGACGGCTGCAATAATATCGAATTGACCCGATTTGGCCGCCAGTGAAAGGATACGCCGGCCCATTCGACCGGCGGCACCGATAATTACAAGTCTTGTTCCCATTTCACCTAATCCACATTGTATTAACACTAAAACGGAAAAAATATAACCGCCGGAGCCAATAATTGCAAAAAATTTCTATTGAAATATTTTGCCGGCCTTGTTATTGTGTCGAGTTTAGATATTCCGGAGCATCGTAGTTATGAAAGAAAAGATACATCCAAAATATGAGAAGGTAGTGGTTCGTTGCGGTTGTGGCAGTACGTTCGAGACTCGCAGCACGGTAAAAGAAATCCATGCGGAGATATGCTCGATGTGTCATCCGTTCTACACGGGTAAGCAGAAATTTGTAGATACTGCCGGCCGGATAGAGCGATTCCAGAAGAAATATGGCAAGAGCTATCTCAAAGGGACTCCGTTCGACAAAAAGACGGCGAATGGAAATCCCAAAGAGAGCGAAAAAGACCAGCGGCAATAGCTGATTCTTCAGGTTACGATTTGTGCTCCCATCCTGAGAAGACCGGGATGGGGGCTTTTTGTTGTTTTGGTCAAATGCAAACGGGTTATTCTATGGCGGTGCAGTGGCTCTTAGCCGCTATCTCGTGCCTTTAGCGGACGGTATTTATGACTGAACAAAAAGACAGTCTACTGGCAAAACTCGACCAGCTCGAGACGCGCTACGGCGAGATCGAAAAGCAGATTGCCGAGCCTGAGATCGCCCGAGATTCCGCCAGGCTTATAGCACTATCGAAAGAGCAGGGCAAGCTCAAAGCTATAGTCACAAAATATCGCCAGTATAAAAAGGCGGCTGCCGGCATTGAAGAAGCCGAGCAGATATTATCCGATGACACCGCCGACGAAGATTTCAGAACGCTGGCAAAAGAAGAGATGCAGCAGCTCGAGGGAAAAAAGACAGGCCTGCTTGAAGAAATCACAAACAGCGTGGTAATGGCCGAGGATATGGATATCGATTCGGTCATTATGGAAATACGGGCGGGCACCGGCGGTGAGGAGGCGGCCCTGTTCGCACGCGATTTGTACGGGATGTATACACGGTACGCCGAAGCTCGCAGATGGAAGGTCGAGCAGCTCGATTTTAGCGCAACGGAAAAAAATGGCTTTCGTGAAGTCATCTTCGGCGTTAAAGGAGCGGGCGTATGGTCCGAATTGGGCTATGAGGGCGGCGGCCACCGCGTCCAGCGCGTGCCGGAAACCGAATCCCAGGGCAGAATCCATACCTCGGCGGCGACGGTCGCCGTATTGCCTGAGCCGGAAGAGCTCGACATCGAAATCGCGCCCGATGATGTTGTCGAGCACGTCAGCAGGTCCAGTGGTCCGGGCGGGCAAAACGTCAACAAGGTCAGCAGCGCAATCAAACTCGAGCATATCCCCACCGGACTTACCGTCCATATGCAGGATGAAAAGAGCCAGCACAAAAATCGCGCCAAGGCATGGCGGGTTTTGAGAAGCAGGATTTACGAATATTACCAGAGCAAAAATAGGGCAGAGCGCGATTCACAGCGAAAGAGCATGATCGGCTCAGGTGACAGGTCGCAGAAAATCAGGACATATAATTTCCCGCAAAATCGAGTCACGGATCACAGAATTAACTTATCGCTCTACAGCCTCGACAAGGTGCTGGCCGGCGACATGTCGGAAATAATCGCAGCGCTGAAAGATCACGACCGGCAGCAGAGACTGAAAAACCTCTAATGATTTTTCTTCTTGAGAGTTATCGGGAAAAGTGTCGGCAAGCAGTTGGAACAACGAGAAGTGAATCGGATCGAAGGGATAGCCGAACCAGCTACATAATCCTATGCCCAGCAGGAGTACGAGCACATACCTGTACTCCACCTCACAGCAGACGTTTCGAATTGCACAGTGGCACTCGGACGGCTAACGACCAGGCTCACCTGGCGCTATGGAGCGCAGCGAAATGGCAATCAAGTACAGCGTATTGTTCGCCATTTCCAAGTTTTTCCTCATAATCCTTTGGCCCGCCACATGCTGTGGAATTTACAGGACGCCAGGAAAAATCCCCCTGTAAACAGAGCAAGCATAAGCAGGCTCAGCCCGACAGGAAAGAACGCGGGATGCCCAAAAGCAGAGCACATTACTGCACTTGCATATGATAATGGTGACAGCCGTGCGATCCATTGAGCCCAGAGGGGCATTTGTCCAATCGGCAGGAATATTCCGCTCACGAACAATAGCGGTAATCGTACCAGGTTTGACAACAACATGATGTTGGAGGGATTACTCGCAGGGGGTGCGGCCAGCAACGTGCCCAATGAAGCGAAGCTCAATCCACTCATAATGATTCCGGCAGCAAGCAACGGCACGCTCGCGACCGAAGCGTTTGTGAGGACGAGTCCCAGCAGAACCGGGACTAGTGAAAGACATGTCCCAAAAACGAGGCCGCTGATCACGTCTCCCGCCAGTATCGCGTGAAGTGACACAGGCGTGGAAATCAGACGTTCATAGGTCTTGGCACGGCGTTCCCATGGGGTTACAAGAGGCCCGACGGCACTCGCTGTGAACCACAGCCCCATGGCAACCATACCCGGGACGACGTTCTCAGGCGTGATAGGGCGTCCCATCTTGAATGCAAGAAAGAAAAACACTGGGAACAGAACACCAAAGATCAATACTGGCGGTTTGAGGTAGTACAGGAGCGCATTCTTCTTCAAAATCACCAGCGTACCATGCAATTGCCGGCGCCAAGTCTGAACCGTTTGTCTTTGCGCCGTCATCAGGAACCCCCTTCCCTGCTCCCGCCAGTAAAGTGAAGAAATACGTCCTCGAGAGTCGGCTTGCATGTACTGAGATGCATAATCTCCAATCCACTCTTGTCAGCCAACTGGACGATCTGGGTCGCCACCTGTCCGGGCATCTTTGTGTACAACCGGTAGGTGCGATTATCTGAGTCTATCTGTAACACGGTGGGCAGGGACTCGAGCTTGCCATGGTCCGGAGTTGCACCAGCGAAGCGCACTTCGACGTACTGACGGCTGCTTATGGTTGAGCTCAGCTTCTCCGGAGCGTCTATGGCCGCTATGCGCCCTTTGTCGATTATCGCTACGCGAGAGCACATCTCGCTGGCTTCGCTCATGTTGTGTGTGGTCAAGAACACGGTGAGGCCGTTTCGGTTCAGATCGGTGACGATCTGAAGTATCAGCCTTGCACTCTGAACATCCAACCCGCTGGTGGGCTCGTCGAGGAACAGCACTTCCGGACCGGTTACCAGCGCAGCACAGAGCATGAGCCTTTGTTTGAGTCCCTTGGAAAGCTCACGGGCCTTCTGTCTTTTTCTCTCCGCCAGTCCGAGTGTGTTAAGCAGGCGTTCAGCTTCCCGACGCCTCCAATCCCGCGTCACGCCGTGTAATTCCGCCATAAGCATAAGATTTTTCCAGACGGAGAAATCTAGATATACGTTCGCCTCTTCGGGTACGACCGCGATGTGCTCTCTCGAAAGCAAGGATTCCTTCCGGGTATCATGACCTAGTATGGTGACCGAGCCCTCCGAGGGATCGATCACGCCCGTAAGCATGCGGACAGTTGTCGTCTTGCCGGCTCCATTAGGGCCCAGAAACCCAAAAATTTCGCCTTGGTAAACTCCGAATTCCACGTGGTCCACTGCTACCAGGTCACCGAATTTACGCGTCAAATTTTGAACTTGAATAACGGCTTCCACTTATAACCAATCCCCTTGCCGAACGGCAAGCTCAGCGGCGCGTGGCACGGCGTCAACTGCAGCTACTTGTTGGTAATTCTTATCCTTTCTGTAGTGCCAAGAACGGTTACGGTTCATCCTGCTTTCTGCCATGGTAAGTTATATCAAAACCACTTGGGCTGCTGCTTCTATTCGTTTTCTGGAATAGGCACGAGCTTTCCGTTCCTGTAGACACCGACGCCCCACTCCACGCTCGCGTCACCTGTTTCATCGAACGTTATCAAGCCGGTCACGCCCGGATAATCCTTCACTCTCTTTAAATAAGCCTGCACGTCTGCAGTGTGGACTCCCTTTGCCTTCAAGGCACGGCCCACCAGCATTGCACCATCAAAACAGAAGGCGGCAAAGATGTGGGGGGGGCTTCCTATAGCGTTTCCGGAACTCCTGCCCCAGCCAGCTTGTTTCGAGCTTGGACCGACCGGACAACGCGCAAATCGGGGCAACAACAGTGATTCCCTCCAGCATTTGAGACGGCAGTTTGAAGGGGAACGCGAAGCTGATTCCTCCCACAATCTTGACTTTGCCCAATAAGGCCTTCTGTTTAAGCAACTTCAACAGCACCGGAACTGCTTCGTTGTCCACATACATAAGGACCACATCAGGATTGCCTGCTTTCACCTGTGCCACGACAGCTTCATAATTCCGATTCTTCATACTACATGTCGCATTTGCCACCACCTGCCAACCTTCGGCCTTGAGTGCAGGCAGCAGCAATTCTGTCACCGCATAATCCGGTGACGGCTCCTTTAGGCGGATTACCGCTACCTGTTTTCCATCGCCTTTTCCCAGATACCTTAGCATTACAAGCGTTTGTTGTCGCAGGTTTGGAAAGACTCGGAAGGTCCGCGGGGATGCTTGGGCCGTGCGTGGGTCCATGTTACAGGCCATCAGCAAAGCTCCGGCCCTGTTGGCTATTGGCTGAGTTTTGTAGACAATTGCACAAGGGAAGGCGAAGATAATCGATACGCCTTCTCGCTCAATGAGCTTGCGTACACCAGCCTCACCGACTTCGGCGTCAGATTTGGTGTCCTCGAAAAGAAACTTGACCTTGATCCCGCTATCGGCATTGAATCTTTCCTCCGCTAATTCGAATCCCTGTCGCTGTTGCAGACCTATGGGTGCCTTCTTGCCGCTCAGCGGCAACATCACACCGATTCTGGCAGTCGTTGGTGGCTCGCCGGACCTGTGAAGGACGGCTTGCGTTTCATGACTGTCAGCCAAGACGAAGGCGGCAAACAACATAGCGATAGCAACACTTAGCGTAACGAAACATCTCATTTTATGATACCTCCCTTCTTGTATTGCCAACTATGTATATATGGTTTCCAGATAACACACCGATGTTGCGGTCGTTCGAGTCGCGTCTGCTGGGCTCACAACTCCGCGAGGTCCACGGTTCAACACGTACGCATGGATTACAGTTGTTTACCCGGACTTCGCCCCCGTCGGTTGCGCGCCGAGGCAACCGTACGTACGAACTCGCCGCCGGGAAGCTGATAATCCCATGTAAATCCGCGATGTAACATTAAATCTACAATATAAAACGGAATTTCCAAGAAAAAAATGTGTTAAAAACGAGATGTTATTATTTCACTTGGGAAGGTTAGGCAAAGATTCATTTGCCAACCGGATGGTTATCGTATATCGTAGCGGATCATAAGTTAATTGGTTTATTTTGAGGTCGGATTGGATATGATTATTGTTGTTACCGGGATGGTAGGCGTCGATAAGAAGAGCTACCTTGAGAAGGTTTGTCAATTTGCCGCCGGGAGGGGGAAAGATGTGTTGCTGTGCAATGTCGGCGACCGGATGTATGCCGAGGCACCCGATATACCTCCCGGCAAGATTCTGGATATCCCAATGAAAAGGCTCAATTCCCTTCGGCGGAGCGTCTTCAAGGATATCATTGCCAAAGCCGGCAACGCTCCCAATCTCATTGTGAATACTCATGCGACGTTTCGCTGGCGGCACGGTTTGTTTCCGGCGGTGGACTTCGACCAGATGCGCCGGCTCAATGCCGACATGTATGTCTGCCTGATAGACGGCGTGGTCGCCCTTCACTCCCGGCTTGTCGAAGATCATGCCGTCGAGCACAGTTTGAAAGATCTGATTGTCTGGCGTGAGGAAGAGATTCTCGGCACGGAAATGCTCTGCAAGGGGATAGACGAGACGATTCCCTTTTATTGCCTTGCCCGCGGCGCCGAGGTCGAGACGGCTGAAACATTTTACGGGCTTGTTTTCGACGGTCGCATCAAAAAGGCGTATCTGAGCTTCCCGATGACCGCCGTCGTCGATATGGAAAACGTGCAAAAGGAGATTAACGAATTTCGGCGATTGATGAAACGATTGTTTATCTGCTTTGACCCCGGCGATTTGGAGGAGTCATACCTGCCGGAAAAAGCCCGTGCGGCAAGTCAAAAAGGCCTGGACTGCGTCGAGGTGACAGTCCTAGGGCGGGAGGTCCGGCTGGATTTGAACGAGGTCCGGCAGATCCAGCGAGATATTAACAGCCAGACGTATGCCCGCGATTTTATGCTGATAGACCAGGCGGATATGATAATCAGCCTTGTCCCGAGTATGGAAGATGAACGGGCCGCTATTTCCAGCGGTGTCGAAAGAGAGCTCCAGCACGCCCACGAAGCGGCAAAAGAAGTCTACGTAATCTGGACGGCAAAGCAGAATCCTTCGGTCTTCGTAACGCAGACGGCGACAAAAGTCTTCGGCACAGTGGCCCAGGCCGAGGAGTATTTTAAGGTGAAGGGGTATGCAAGATAAAGGCCGCCGGCGCAATACGAGCCGCCAAACAGGCACTCGACATGTTAGCCGCAGGCGCAGAAAGGATCGGCACGTCTTCGGGCGTGCAGATTATAGAAGAATTCAAAGCGGGACAATGAGCTTATGAGCGAGGAATTTATCAGCGAGCCAATCGAGCCTCTTGCCGGTACGTTCGATACGGCTGCAATGACCAGGGGAGAGCCGGGGCTTCCGGGGCGATTTAAGTGGAGAAACAGGGAGTATACCGTGGCAGACGTGCTTGAAGCCTGGAAGGAAACGGGGCCTTGTCGAAGCGGCGGCCCCGAAAGGTATTTGCGTAAACACTGGTACAAGATCATAATAGAGGATGGTTCGGAGATGACCATCTATTTCGAGCGACAGCCAAGATCAAAACGCCGGAACAAAGTCAGATGGTGGCTGTATACGATTAGCAGAAGGGAAAAAAGATGAATCAAATAACAGCTATGTGCGGCTTGATATGCAGTCAGTGCCATGCATTCATTGCTACACGGAATGATAGCGATGAAAAAAGAGCCGAAGTAGCCCGGCTCAGGTCAAAACAATACAACACCGAAATAAGGGCCGGATTGTAAGCTCCCGATTCAGGCCCGGTACAAATCGAATTCCGTATATGACCAATGGGACTTCAATAACTAAAACAGTTGCCGCGACTGATCGACGTATCGTCTGTCGGTTGCATTGTAGAAATATCCGCGCATCGTCGAATTTGCCGGGTCTCAGTGAAATATTCGCCCGGTTGGAATCGGCGTCGATTCTCGGCGGCAATGCAGCAAAAACGGGGGCCGGCAGATTCAGCTACTGGGCCGCGAAGCCGAGAGAGAGATTTCAGTTCGGAGCGGGACAGGACAATCCTTTCGGAAAACTTCAAGCGGCTTTGGCCAAATACGAACTCGAAATGGGCCGCCGGGACAGCCTTCCCAAAGGCCTGTTCCGGGGCGGATGGATCGGGTATTTCAGCTACGAGCTTGGTAGATATATCGAAAGGCTGCCGGCAACGGCGGTCGACGATATTGGACTGCCGCTGATTCGGCTGTGCTTTTATGACCGGTTCATCGCCTACGACCATCTCGAAAGAAGTTTTTGGCTGATCACTCTGGAACTGCCGGACGATGCCGAAGGGCCGGATGAAAAGCTTGCCGCTCTGGAGGGTTTGTTAGCTGAGTCTCAAAATATTAGCGTGCCGCAGCCTGCACCGGCCGACCTTGAAGGTGTCGATTTCTCCCGGATTCGCTCCAATATGAGCAAAGATCGCTATCTGCGGACCGTCGAGAGAATCAAGCGGTATATCTACGACGGCGAGGTTTACCAGATAAACTTCTCGCAGCGGTTCGAATCTGATTACGACGCCCGCGCGATCGAGCTTTACCACTGGCAGAACCATTATAATCCAAGTCCTTATGCGGCTTACATTGATGCCGGCGGATTTCATATCGTCAGTGCATCGCCCGAGATGTTTGTCACGATTACCGACGGTGTTATCCAAACCAAGCCCATTAAGGGCACGCGGCCCCGCCTCGATGAGGCAGGAGAAGCTTCGAACCGGGCGAAGAAAATCAATGTCCAGAACTTCAGCGAGCTGCTCGGCAGCGAAAAGGAGCAGGCCGAGCTGAATATGATAATCGACCTGGAACGCAACGATGTCGCTAAAATCTGCCTGCCCGGGACGAGGTCGGTCGTCCAGCCGAGGACGATTGAAACCTACCCGACGGTTTTTCATGCCGTGGCTACCGTGGCCGGCCGGCTTCGCGAGGAAATCACCTTCTGCGACGTCCTTAGGGCGATGTTTCCCGGCGGCTCAATCACCGGCGCTCCGAAAATTCGCTCGATGGAAATCATCGACCAAACCGAGCCGACCACCAGGGGCGTCTATACCGGCAGTATAGGCCTTATCGGGATCGACGGCAGTGCATCCTTGAATATTGCCATAAGAACGATTATTATCAAGGATCGAAAGGCCTATGCTCAAGCCGGCGGAGGAATCGTCGCTGATTCCGAACCGGAAGCCGAGTGGGCCGAGACAATTGTAAAAGCAAGAGCACTGCTCGCAGGAATAAACAGCGTAATGTGTCGTGCGTGATGCGTATTGCGCTATATTAAACGATGAATGAAAAAGTCTTTCTAAACGATAAATTAGTCGATATCGACAAGGCCTGCATATCCGTCACGGACAGCGGGTTTTTGTACGGAGCCGGGCTTTTCGAGACCATGCGCAGTCATAACGGCGTGGTCTTCGCCCTGACAGACCACCTGGACAGGCTGTTTCTCAGTGCCGATGTTCTGTCGATAAACAATCCGTACGATCGGGGATATATCGCCGAAGCGATCGACAAAGTGCTCAGCGCGAATAAGCTGACCGATGCCCGGCTGCGTCTGACGCTCACGAACGGTCCGATGACCGAATCTGAGCAGCAGCGCAAATCGACGCTTCTTATTACCGCCGCAAAGTTCCGCTCTTACCCGCCCGAATATTACAAAAAAGGCGTTATGGTCGTGCTGTGCCCTTTCAGGCAGAATCCAATCGATCCGCTTTCCGGCCGGAAAACGACGAGCTATTTCTCGCGCATGATTGCGCTGAACCTGGCGCATCAGAAAAAGGCCGCCGAGGCGCTCTGGTTTACTGTGGATAATCGTCTGGCTGAGGGGTGCATCAGCAACGTGTTTCTGGTCAAGGACTCTAAACTCTACACCCCGCCGATTAAGACACCTGTCCTGCCGGGTGTCGCCAGAAAAACAGTTTGCCAGCTCGTTCTGCAAAACTCCATAGAATTAATCGAAAAAGACCTCACCATAGACGAAGTGCTTGCCGCGGACGAAGTTTTTCTGACGAATGTAATTATGCAGGTTATGCCGATAATCAAAATAGAAAAGCACACGGTCGGCGACAGCCTGGTCGGGCCTGTTACCAGAGAGCTGCAAAAGAGGTTCGGAGACTTCGTGCGAAACCATTGCAGGAAAGACCAATGAGAATAAAAGATATTGCAGAGCGGATCGACCAAATAACCCCGCTCAAGCTGGCGCAGGACTGGGACAATGTCGGACTGTTGATTGGCGATCCGCAGAAAGTTGTCAAAAATATCCTGCTGACTATCGATATCACGCGTGACGTTGTCGCTGAGGCGAAAAAACTGAAAACGGATTTGATTATCAGCTATCATCCGGTGATCTGGGATGCGCTCAAGAAAATCACCGCCGACGGTCCGACCGGCGTTGTGTATGATTTGATTCGGTCAGGCACCGCGGTTTTCTCGATACATACCGCCATGGATTCGGCCGTCGGCGGAGTCAACGACGGCCTTGCCGGGATCGTCGGCATCGTTAATGGCGAGCCGGTAGGTGATTATGTGGCAAACCCGTCGGGCGACAATTACAAGCTTGTTTTCTTTGTCCCCACCAAATCGGCCGCTAAAGTCTCGAACGCCGTATTTGCCGCCGGGGCAGGGGCAATCGGAAACTACAGCCACTGCGGATTCGGCGCCGAGGGTACGGGAACCTTCCTGCCCCGCAAGGGCGCAAAGCCGGCAATCGGCAAAAGGGACAAGCTGGAAAAGGTCGGCGAGATACGATTCGAGACGATTGTGCCGGCAGGGAAACTCGATGGTGTCGTCGCGGCGATGAAAAAAGCACACCCCTACGAGATGCCGGCCTTCGATGTTTTCAAACTGCATGATACCGAGTTGCCGTTCGGCCTGGGCCGGATTGGCAAACTGGCCCGGCCTGAGCGAGTCGCGCAGATCATCAAGAGAATTAAGAGGGTAACCGGCACTAAGGCGGTCGGCCTGGTCGGGGACGAGAAACGGCTGGTAAAAAAAGCGGCAGTTTGCGCCGGCTCGTGCGGCAAGATTATCAATTCGATAATCGCGGCAAAGGCCGATTTGTACCTGACCGGAGAATTAAAACATCATCAGGCACTGGCCGCACAAGAGGCAGGGCTGACCTGCATATGCCTGAGCCACACCGTTTCGGAAAGGTTCATATTAAAAAAATTCGCCAGACAGTTGCAAAAACAAATAAAAACAATAAAAATTAACATAAGCAAGAAAGATGCAGACCCGTTTAAATGGAAGACAATATGACAGAAGAAAAGCGGCAAGTACAGGAAATACAGGAAGATCAGGACCTGCAGGAAATAGCAGAGGTGCAGGAAGCAGAAGAAACTCAGGAAGCACAAGAAGCGCAGGAACTGCAGGATGATGAATTTCAAACGCCTGAGCAAGAACGGCCCAATACGCCGCAGTGTGATCAGGACGGCACACCGACGGTCGAGTCGGTCGTGGAAGCGGTTTTGTTTGCCAGTGACGAGCCTCTCACGGAGGCCCGGCTGGCGAATATTATCGAGACCAGCACAAAGCAGGTTCGTCAGCACATCAAAAGTCTGAATGACAAGTACCGGGCGAACAATAACGCCTTCAGAATAGAAAAAATCGCCGGCGGTTGTCAAATGCTGACGTTGAGCCCTTACAATCACTGGCTTAAGAAACTGCTGCGCGCTCGCAGCGACAACAAGCTCAGCCCCGCCGCCCTGGAGACGCTTGCCATTATCGCATATAAACAGCCGGTTATTCGCGCGGATATCGAAGCTATAAGAGGCGTTGCCGTCGGCGAGGTGATTCGATCTCTGTGCTATAAAGGGCTGGTCAAGATTGTCGGCCGGGCCGAGGTTCTGGGCAGGCCAATGCTGTACGGAACGACGAAAAAATTTCTCGAAGTTTTCGGCCTCAATACACTTAAAGACCTACCGAAAGTCCAGGAGCTAAAAGAGCCGGATTCGTAATCCGTGCTCATGTGCATTTTGTTTTTTTCGAACCACGAAATCTTTCATGCAGAAAGGCTGCACGATAGGCGAAAATTTCGACAAACAGAGCTGGGTTGTGACGCGGCGGATTTTCCTGAAGGCCTCTGCGGCGACTCTTGCCGGCCTAGCTTTGACGCCGACTTCCTGTACCGGTCCGGCTGGCCGCGGTCGCAGACCGGGGGAGGTGAGATTCGGCATAGTCACCGACTGTCACTACGCCGACGCCGATACCGTCGGCACACGCTATTACCGGCATTCCCTCGACAAGCTTAGCGAATGCGTCGCGGCGATGAACGCCCAAAAGGTCGATTTTCTCGCGGAACTCGGTGATTTCAAGGACCATGATTCCCCACCTGTAGAGAAAAAAACCCTGTCGTATCTGCGGGCTGTCGAGAGTATATTCCACAAGTTCGACGGCCCAACCTACCACGTGCTTGGCAATCATGACCAGGACAGTCTCTCGAAATCGCAATTTCTGGCCAATATCGAAAACACGGGTATAGACCCCGGCAGAACCTACTACTCGTTCGATTTCAACGGCGTGCACTTTGTCGTTCTCGACGCCAACTACAAATCCGACGGGACCAATTACGACCACGGCAATTTCGACTGGACCGATGCTAATATCCCACCGGCTGAGTTGCAGTGGCTAAAACAGGACCTGGCCACCTCACGCGGCTCCGTTATTGTCCTGATCCACCAGCTCCTCGACGGCACCGGCTCGCATTATGTCAAAAATGTCGCCGAGGTCCGGCAAATTCTCGAACAATCGGGCAGGGTTCTGGCCGTGCTGCAGGGCCACCGCCACGATGGAGGTTACAGCCTTATAAACGGGATCCACTACTATACGTTAAAAGCAGTAATCGAAGGTCCCGGCCCAGAAAACAACTCTTACGCCGTCGTCGAAGTCCGGCCGGACATGAGTATCACCGTTACCGGCTACCGGAAAGCAGTAAGCAGACAGCTTGCCCCGTTATAAACATGCTTAATCCCACGGCAGTTCTTTCGCATCGGGCTTAACTGCATAAGCGGGCCGGGGATGCCTGGCATTAAAAACGTACATATCCTCCTGCTTTTCAATCACAACAAAGCTCTCGTCGACTGAGCCGTCCGGCCCGGTGATTTTATCGAGCGAAAGTTTTAAGTGCTTCGCGAAAAATTTGTAGGCGCCGAGACGCTTTGAAATGCCGTAATCATGCCCCTCGTCGGGAAGGTGCAGATACTCGACGTTATCCTGTGCCCCGCAGAGACGATAGACGTTCCGGATATAAGGGAACTCCACATCCGGCGTGTTCTTGGTCCAGTCCTTGCCGTCCGAGATAAGCATCTGCGGCCGGGGAGCCGCAAGGGCGGCGATATCCGTATTGTTTGTCTCATGCGTATCGCTTTTGTGGATGGGCATGCCGCTCTCGCAGTTGCAGCCGCCAAAAAAGTGGGCCGAGACCATGACCACAGGGACCGATACGGCTATGCGATCATCGACGGCGGTCAGCATGAACGATTGTGTTCCTCCGCCGGAACAGCCGGTGATGCCGATACGCTTCGGATTAATATCATCCAGCGAAAGGAGAAAATCCACCGCTCGGATTGAATTCCAGAGTTGGAGTTTGAGAACCTTCGGCCGATTATGGCTCCAGCCTGCGTTTTTCCAGTCACCCCATCCGACCATATCATACGAAAAAACCACGGTTCCCATCTTTGCCAGCGTTGCGCAGCGCTTTTGCTGGTTAGCTCGAAAACGTCCATAGTTTTCCGGACTGCCTGCATGGCCGTGCGGACAAAGTATCCCGGCAAATGGCCCGTTGCCGTCTCGCGGACGATAAAGACTACCGGTAACAAAGACGCCGGGCAAAGATTCAAAAGCGGCGTTTTCCACGGTATAGCCATTATATTTGCGTTTACTGTGGATGATCGGCTTGAGTGGGTGTTTCTCGGGCAGCGGCAAGAGTTCGGCTCCGCGAAGAATGCACTCACGAATTGTCTCGGCTCGTGCCTTCCATTGCTCCAGGTTGGAATAGCTTCGGGCAAACTTCGCAAGTTGCTCTTTCGCGGCTTCTTCGCTGTGGTAGTTGCCCTGGCAGAGTTGAGGTTTCTTTTCCTCGGCGCCTTGTCCCGGAATTGGCGACAATCCGAGCACGAGTACCGATGTGCCGATGATCACTGTCTTGTAGATGCTACTTAATTGACTTTGCATTTGTAACCTCCTGATAGGATATTTTTAGTACATATTCGTATTACCAAGCTCACCAGTCCGCTAACGGCCGTAACCTGACGGAGCTAACATGGTTGCCATCCTTCCAAACGGGTGACAGCAGGACGGCCACTCGAACTTTACCCTTTGTCCGTGGTAATCGCACTATAAGTCGTCTGACCCCCTTATTAACCTTCTGGGGACGCTTCTGCTCGGCTGATTCAACCGTAAATTCAGTATCGGCCGGGGATAACACTCGTGCTATGAGTTCTCTTCCGCCGAGAGTAAGTGCCGCTGTTCCACCTCTTTTGGTGGATATTTGCGCATCGGTCGTCATTGCCCATGTCACTTCACAGGGCTTCTGAATGTCAAACTCATCCTGTACGAGCACAGCTCGTCGATTTCCTACCATTGCGATACCTCTTACTGTTCCGCCTGCAAACTTCTTGTAGGCTGACGTAAGGTCAACGAGCACAAAAGGTGAAGACGTTTTCATTTGGATATTGTGGAAGTTTGATTCTGCCAGGGGATCCTGGTCTTCACCGTCCAATAGGCAAACGTTATGACTTTTAGAGTTCAAACGATAATAGGACCATCGTTTTCCTCCCCGTCCCTTACTCCAATACCCTGGCAGATTGTAGTTGTCCGAGCCAAGGTCGCGTGCCCATCGAACTCCCAGAGCATCCAGCTCGAAGTTACCCAAATCCAGATGCCCGTGATTGACCTGGTTATAGCCGGCCTTGACGCCCACCCAAAGCGCCTCGGGGTCGTCCCAAGCACTTCGGAATACGGCCACTTCCACCGGTCCGCGAAAATAACGGTCGAGGTCTCTTGCCGGGAGTTTTCCGCCCGGCTCCGGCATGTACCAGACCACGTGCTGCGGACTGGCCCTGTGTTTTGCCAGCATAGCGCGCTCATCATCGGCATAGAACGGCTTGTTGTATGTGCGTGCCAGCCAGAACAAGCACGGCAGCGTTCTTCTGGAGCTTCTTTCTCCGACGTCGGCAAGGTTCAGATAGTACCCGGTCGGTCCGGCGGTATATATCGGGAAATTTCCCGCCTCTGACAATCCCTTGATTTTCAGCAGGCCAAAGTCGTTGCCCAGGGCGCTTTGAAGCGCCGCCAGGCCGTAAGCCGTGTAATGCGTGGCATAACTCCAGTAGCCGGGCCCTTCCCCCCAAGCTCCATCGGGGCCGTAGCTTTTGAGAGCACGAGGCAGCGACCGGACGGCTGCTGAGACTATCTGCTCGGCATACCGCGGGTCCGACTCAGCGATAGCCAGCGAGCCGACTATCAGGCCGCCGTTACAGACCTGGTTCCAGTTATGCTCACTTTTGGCCCACCAATTCTTCTGGTATGCAGTCATTCCGAGTTCCAGGCCGTTTTTAATGAGACCGGCCTTGATTTTTTCCCGCGTCCCGGCGTCCATGTATGAGTATAGCCAGTCATAACCAAGCCCTACCGCGTGGGACATCTCGGCCGTATCGAGAAAGTGCGATGGATTCCAGTCCTTGAATGCACATACCGTCAGCATGTTATCAACGGCTTTGACGGCGTACTTTTCCTCGCCGGTCCATCGGTACGCAAGGCCGAGGGCGTATATCCGGCGGAGGCATTCCCTGCTGACGCTAAGCAGTCGCGGGCCGATTTTCCTGTACGTGAGCATAGATTTGCCGGCACAATTGTCCGCTTCCTCAATAACATTCCTCACACACTTCTGTAAAACCTTATCTTCTGTATACAATTCTTTCAGATGCTCCAGGTCCTTATCCTTGAGCATCAATCGCGGATGGCTTTTATCAAGCGTCTTCAGGATCGCAGACGCCTTCTCAGCCGCTGACGAAGTCAGATGGCAAAAACTTACGATTAATACAAGTGCTGCAATTCTCCATTTAGTCATTATAATCTACCTCCAGTTACGAGCCATGCGTTTATTCTATTACTGCTCCTCAACAAAAAAAGGCTAAACCGCCCCTGTAAGGGACTATGGGTTATTTCCCATGTGTTACCCACAGATGTTATAGAAGATTTGCCGCTTGCAGGGCAAGGAAAATCTTTGCCGGGACGGCAGAAATTGCTTATGATTGTCGCAAATGTTATTCGATTTGAAATGAGAGCAATATTATGGAAAAATTTATTTACGAAACAAAACAGGAAATGGCTGCTGCTTCTGCTGCAGCGGCAGTCCGGGCAATCAACAAGGCGATAGAAGACAAGGGCCGGACGAATATCATTCTCGCAACCGGCGCCAGCCAATTCGAAATGCTCAAGAACCTAACGGAAGCGGACACGGTGGAATGGACAAAAGTCACAATGTTTCATCTGGATGAATATATTGATATGGGGGCGGAGCACCCGGCGAGTTTCAGGAAATTCCTCAAAGAGCGGTTCGTGGACAAAGTGCCGGGCTTAAAGGCCGTACATTTTGTAAACGGCGACGCCGGAGACCCAGAGCAGGAGTGCCGAAGAGTAGGCTCCCTGATCGCCAGGCACCCGATCGACGCGGCAATGGTGGGAATCGGGGAAAACGGGCACCTTGCGTTTAACGATCCGCCGGCGGATTTCGAGACCGAAGAGCCGTATCTCGTCGTCGAGCTGGACGAAAAATGCAGGAAACAGCAGTTGGGCGAAGGCTGGTTCGAGACGCTTGAGCAGGTGCCACGGCAGGCAATCTCGATGAGCATTCGGCAAATTATGAAAAGTGAATGCCTGATAGTGACGGTTCCCGACGAGCGCAAAGCCGAGGCGGTGAAAAATGCTCTCGAAGGAAAAGTGACGCCGATGTGTCCGGCGTCGATATTACAGCAACACACCAATTGTAAGATATTCATGGATACCGAGTCGGCTTCGCTGCTCAGTCCATAGTGCACAAGCCGCCGACGGGGGTTATAATCTCCGCCCTTACCGGCAGGTTGCGTGGCTGATAGTATTGTTCGACCATGTTTTCTATCAATCGCGGAGCATGCTCGTTCTCGACGACCGCCACGATGCAGCCGCCCATCCCGGCACCGACAAGACCCGCACCAACGACGCCTTCAGTCGCCAATGCGATATCGACGAGCGTATCCAGCTCTTCAAGGCTGACGTTATAGCCGCCGCCCTGGCGCCACAGCTCGGCGCGGGTCATGCGCCCGGCGTCGCCCGATTCCAGATCGCTTATCAAAGCGTCAATCCTTTCGTCGGGATAGCTGTTATCGGTGGGCACACGCCGGCCGTCAACGAGCTTCGTCACGCGGTCGCCGTCGTGGGAGATGTTAATAAGCTCGCCGAATCTTTTCATGTCACCTGCTCGCAGCGCCTGCGGGACCATCTCGGCGCGAATGCACTCGGCGATCCCGTAGAGACATACCTGCCGGATGGGATAGCCCTCCGCCGGTTCGGCGTGACTTCTGAACACACGATGAATCTTTTGCTCGTCCGTCGGAAGAAGTCTTAAAACATCTGTTCTGTCGGCACAAGCGGGCAGTGATTTTACCATTCGATATATCTGGCTTTCATCAACGCCGAGTCTTTCCGGATTGATGTCCCGAAGTCGTTCGAGTTTGTGGGCATACTGAGGAAAGTTTTTGCGTATTAACATCAGGCCGAATATATATCCGGCGACCCGGCTGTTAAAGATATCGCGGGCGCCGGCTTGTTTTTTTGCCATGACGTTGCTGTTCACCAAAACGAAGCAATAGCCGGCCGGAAGCGAGGCCTCCTCTACGGATAATGGAAAAGCCGTGATATGGAGAATCGTATGGTGCCTGCCGTATATAATCGCAGCATGGTCGCTGCAGCCGCCACGCGTGCCAACATACCATTCGGCAAAGCCCCAGTGCTCGACGAGATCCGCAGGTTTAATATCGAACGAGTTTATCCGTATTACGGCTTCGACTGTGATCATGACCAGCGCCGATGAGGAGCTCAGGCCGGCCGCCCGCGGGATGTTGCCGTAAACCATCATATTCATCCCGCGTATTGCCGGATTGAAACTGCCGTCATCTTTTGTATTGAGATGCTGAAGGTACAAAACCGCGGCGCGGATATAATTCGACCAGCTTACCGATGTGTCGTTCCTGCGTTTTTCATATTCTTCGTGACACCAAGTGTCCCAGTTTTCGATTTTTTTCCCCGCGGGCAGACACCGGCTGATGCTGAATTGCTCGTCGGGAAAGTCGTTCGACTCGACGTTTTTGGCCAGTACCATCTCGTCGTCGCGCGGCTCGACCACAAGCCACATGTGCTTGATGTTGATGGGATTTACCGAGCCGCCGCGATGGTCGATATGCATGCCGAGAAGGTTAACCCGGCCGGTCGAGCGGATGATAAAGACGCTGCGATCCGCCCCGTACCTCTCCGTGAATGCTTCGAGGCTGCGCAGGCACATATCGACCGCTTCGATCCTTAAATCATCATTATCACCATAGATTCGGTGCAGCTTGTCGTGAAACGTGCTGCGTGTATCTTTAATCAGCTCCATCCAACTGCTGACGGGCCGCCGTCCACTGATTTCAACAGGCATAGGTTCTCGTCCTCTAAGATGTTTCTACTTTGTGTGCGATTGATGAGAATGATAGGAGATTGGCGGCGTGCAAGGCAAGAAAAATCTCCCGCTATTGTTGGCGGATTTTTTGAATGCCCATTTGACAGGGACGCGGAAATCCCGTATAAGGTAATTTCATGGAGAATGGATAAAAGTATGGGTCGTAAAACACAGATTTCGAACGGAGTGAAAATACGGGGGCTTGTGGACCTCCAGATCAACGGCTATAAGGGGGTGAATTTTTCCGATATCAGCCTGACGCGGGAGGATTTTGTGATGGCCTGCCGGGCCGTATTCGAGGCCGGCACGACCGCTTTTCTGCCGACAATGATTACGAGCCCGGAGGAAGTTTACGAGCATAACCTGCCAATCATGGCGGCGGCGATGCAGAACGAGGAGTTTCACGGCCGGCTTTTGGGTTTCCATATCGAGGGACCTTTTATTTCGAAGCAGGACGGAGCGCGCGGGGCGCATGATGAGCAGTGGATATCAAAACCCGATGTCGACTATCTCAAGCGGCTGCTCGACTGGGCCGGCGGCAAGGTCAAGCTGCTAACTGTCGCAGCAGACATTCCCGGAGCAGAAAAGGTCGCCCGGTATGCCGTGAGCCGGGGCATTGCGGTTTCACTCGGGCACCAGATGGCGGGCGATGCGGATTTAGCCCGGCTGGCAGAGGCGGGTGCCGTCTCGCTGACCCATCTGGGCAACGGCGTACCGGCGACGCTCTCCAGGCACGATAATCCGGTCTGGGCGGGATTGGCCAACGATGACCTGATCACGATGATTATCACCGACGGCCATCATTTGCCTCCATCCGTTCTGAAGACGATTATAAGAACCAAGGGTGCCGATCGCTGCGTGGTTGTCAGCGACGCTACGGCACCGGCGGGGCTCCGGCCGGGTTGCTACGAGGTGCTGGGCCATCAGGTGGTGCTGGAAGAGACCGGCAGGCTGCACGATTTGACAACGGGGTATCTGGCCGGCTCGTCGGCGACCATGCTCCAGTGTATGAATCACCTGGCATCCCTGGATCTGGTCAGCTCAGATGAGCTTTTTGCAATGGGATTCGACAATCCACTGGCGCTGATCGGCCTCGGTCCCGAAGACGTTGTCCACGGGCGAGCCATCCGATTTGACGATGAAAAAAAGTTGTTCTACATGGAAAAATAAAGCCGGAAATTGCGGATTTAACAAAAAAAAGATGCATTTTAAATACTTTACTATAAACGGTATACTCGACGGCACATGCCTGCTATCGACCTTTTGACTTTACAGGAAGGTCCGGACTTGTTAAAATGCGGACTTTATATGGGGGAAACCCCCGGTGAAACCGGGGCTAAATAGAATATAAGCGATACGAATACTGAGAATGGCTGGCAAAATTATTATCGACACCGAACGATGCAAAGGCTGTGGCTTGTGTATCACAGTATGCCCGAAAAAGAGCATAGTCATCTCCGAAATCTCCAACAGGAACGGTTATTTCCCCGCTCAGGCGGATAACAGCAATTGTACGGGTTGCGGTGCATGTGCGATTATATGCCCGGAAGCGATAATCGAAGTGCTTCGGGACGATTCCGACAATGTCGAGATAATCATCGAGCCTCGCGAAGATAGCGAGCAAAATCTAATTGGGGAAAAAGCGTGAACCCTGTTGCAGATTCGACAAGGAACAGGAATATAACCGAACAAGGGCAAACTCCAAAAGCTGCCGGCAAGAGGATTCTGATGTGCGGCAACGAAGCCCTTGCCGAGTCGGCGATAATTGCCGGCTGCGACGCCTATTTCGGCTATCCGATTACGCCCCAAAACGAAGTCCCTGCTTATATGTCGCGCAGAATGCCCGAGGAAGGCCGCGTTTTCGTGCAGAGTGAAAGCGAGCTGGCCGCGATTAACATGGTATTCGGAGCTTCAGCCACAGGAAAAAGGGCGATGACAAGCTCATCCAGTCCCGGCATCAGCCTGATGCAGGAAGGAATCAGCTATCTGTCGGGCGCCGAATTGCCCGCGGTCGTGGTCAATGTCATGCGAGGCGGGCCGGGCCTGGGAAATATCGCGCCGTCACAGGCTGATTATTTCCAGGCCACTCGCGGCGGCGGTCACGGTGACTATCGAACAATCGTGCTCGGACCGTCGAGCGTGCAGGAGCTGGTAGATTGTATGCCGCTCGCCTTCGATTTGGCCGACCAATACCGGATGACCGTAATGGTTCTGGCCGACGGTATCCTCGGTCAGATGATGGAGCCGGTAGTATTGGAGAAAAAGAAGGGCCGGGAATTGCCCCCCAAAGACTGGGCCCTGACCGGAGCCGCCGGCAGAAAGCAAAACATTGTCCGCTCATTATGGCTCCCGGAAGGGGCACTGGAAGAGCTGAACAATAAGCTACTGGACAAATATAAACAGGTGGAAAAGAGCGAAGTGCTCTGCGAAGAGTACGAGGTTGATGATGCCGACATAGTAGTTGTTGCGTACGGTGTTGCGGCAAGAATTGTCCGAGGAGCCGTGAGCAGGGCAAGAGAGGAAGGAATTAAGGCCGGCTGGATTCGCCCGATTACACTGTGGCCGTTTCCGACCGGACAGATCAGCAGAGCCGCCGACGAATTTCGAATCTTCCTGGTTGTTGAAATGAGTAACGGCCAGATGGTCGAAGATGTGAGGCTGGCCGTAACGGGAAAAGCACCGGTATTATTTTACGGCCGGCCCGGCGGTGGTGTGCCGACCGTTGACGAAATTCTCGATCAAATCAGGCAATTAACTTTAAGACCGAAGACGTAATGATGAAAACGGTATTTAAACGAACGCCGACACTGAAGGATTGCCCGACGCATTATTGCCCCGGGTGCGGGCACGGAATTGCTCACCGATTGATAGCCGAGATAATTGATGAGCTGGACATACGGGATCGCACGATAGGGATAGCACCCGTCGGCTGCGCGGTGCTGGCTTATGATTATCTCGACGTAGACATGGTCGAGGTGGCACACGGCAGGCCGCCGGCGGTAGCGACCGGGATGAAAAGGACCAATCCGGACAAGATTATCTTTTCCTATCAGGGTGACGGCGACCTGGCGAGTATCGGTGCGGCGGAAATTTTGCACGCCGGACACAGAGGCGAGCAGATAACGGTCGTATTTATCAATAACGCCGTCTATGGGATGACCGGCGGACAAATGGCCCCGACGACCATGCTCGACCAGGTGACAGCGACCACGCCAAAAGGCCGCAGCGCCGCCGAGCAGGGTTATCCCCTCCAGGTCTCGGAGCTTTTGGCTACATTGCCGGGAACGATTTATATCGAGCGATGCGCTCTGAGCAGCGTCGCCCAGATCCGCAAAACAAAGAAAGCCATCAAGCACGCCTTCGATCTGCAACTCGAAGGTGCCGATGGCATGTCGATGGTGGAGGTGCTCTCGCCGTGCCCGACGTACTGGCGGATGAGCCCTACCAAAGCGATGGAATGGCTCGAAAACAATATGACGAAGGTCTTCCCTCTCGGACGATTGAAGGGTTGAGAATGACTGTAAACGGATTTTGCGAGGAGATTGTTATCGCCGGTTTCGGCGGGCAGGGAATTATGCTCACCGGCAAGCTGCTCGCTCAGACGGCGATGAAAGCAGGTAAAGAAGTAACATACATGCCTTCTTACGGCGCCGAGGTTCGCGGCGGGACCGCGAATTGTATGGTGGTAATCGCGGAGAACGAAATCGCCTGCCCGGTCGTCGGCAGGCCCGATTCGCTGATAGTAATGAACAAGGCGTCGCTGAACAAATTCGCTTCACGCCTCAAGAAAGGCGGCCTTCTTATAATGAATAGTTCTTTGATCGACGTCGATCCGGAAGTCGATGATTCGATCGAACTTGTTTCAGTGCCTGCCGACGAATTAGCAGTCGAACTGGGCAGTCCCAGGAGCGCCAACATGGTGGCATTGGGTGCATATCTTCAAAAGCGGGGGTATCTTACACCGAATGCGGCAGCCCGGGCCCTGCCGGACGTCCTTGCCAGGCGGTATCATAAAACCTTGCCGGTCAATATCAAAGCTCTGCAAAAGGGGGGCGAATACACCGGGAATAACCGCAACTATTAAGACCAAGAGGACCAGCAGGAAAATGAATCGTTCCAGAGTATTCTACGAGTTAATATTTGCAATTCTGACATTAATTATTTCCGGCCCGGCCACACATGCCGCCGAGCAATACAAGAAGCTGGGCAGGGATGCTGTTTCCGACATCGTTGACGGCAAACATGATGCTGCCATTGAACATTATGAGGATTACCTCAGCGAACACCCGAAGGATCTCGAATCGATATACGGCCTGGCGGTTGCTTACTCTCAAAAGAATGAGATTGACAAGGCCATAAAATACGTTCAGCAGGCCGTTGACGAAGGATTGCCTTTTGACCGTTTCCTGGCCGGCCCGAGAGACCTGCTGAAACCTTTAACAAGCAGCACCGAATTCAAAGTGCTCGCCGAAAAGTACGCCGTCGAACTTCTCCACGGTCCCATGCTCGGCTGTGTGACAGACAGCAGTGCAAAATTCTGGATCCGTACGGCTAACGAAGTCCCCGTCAAAGTGGTTGTCAAAGGCACCGGAACAGGTGCTTCCTTCCAGACGCAGATTTCGGGAAAAACTTCGGGCAAGCGGGATTTCACGGCGGTGCTCGCCGTCGAGGAATTGAAACCCGACACATTATACGAATACGATATCCTTATCGACGGCAAAAAGGCCGGAGCAGGGCGCTTCCGCACGTTCGGTCCCGCAGGTAAACCGGCAAAATTCCAGGTCGGCTTCGGAGGCGGTGCCGGATTCACGCCGCAATATGAAAGGATGTGGAATACAATCGCCGGTCACAACCTGCCGGCGTTTCTTCTGCTCGGTGACAATGTCTATATCGACAATCCGACCAGGCAAGCCGTACAGCAATATTGTTACTATCGGCGTCAATCGCGCAGCGAATTCCGGAAGTTTGTCGCCTGTACCTCGATCTTTGCTATCTGGGACGACCACGACTTTACGACCAATGACGCGGGCGGCGGTCCGGAAATTTACACGCCCGTGTGGAAGATTCCCGTCTGGCGCACGTTCATCAACAACTGGAATAATCCATATTATGGAGGCGGAGAAAAACAGCCGGGCTGCTGGTTCGATTTCTCCATCGGCGATGTCGACTTTTTCATGCTGGACGGCCGGTATTACCGTGACAAACCCCGAAGTGAAAATCCCTCGATGCTCGGGGCAGCCCAGAAAAAATGGCTGTTTGAAAAACTGAAATCCTCCACGGCGACGTTTAAGGTCCTGGCTTCACCGGTGCCCTGGGCACTCGGCGCAAAGCCCGGAAGCCGTGACCCGTGGCAGGGCTACAGGGAAGAACGGGGGCAGATATTCTCATTTATCGAAGTCAACCGGATTGATGGGGTCATTCTTATCTCCGCCGACCGTCATCGCTCCGATGCATGGAAAATCGAACGAGAGAACGGATATGACCTCTACGAGTTCGAAAGCTCAAAACTGACCAATATCCATACGCACAAAATCATGCCCGGCGCCTTGTTCGGCTATAATCAAAAATGCTCCTTCGGGCTGCTAAAGTTCGATACCACCAAGCCAGATCCACAAGTTACCTACCAGATCAATAACATTGACGACGAGGTCATCTGGAAGCTCTCGCTTAAGAAAAGTCAGTTGACTCACGACAAGACCGAATAAACAAATAGAAAAGCTTCTAAGAACATGCTGATTAACGTAGTAAATGACTTGATTGAGACATCATCTTGTATTATAATACCCCCCACGCAAGATAAATAAAAAATATTTAATCTGATAATGGAAATTTGAAATGGCCAAAAAAACAAGTCCTAAAAAATCCAAGGCGATTTGCAGTTTCTGCGGCCGAACGGCAAGTCAGGCTGATACACTCATAGAGGGCCCGGATGGTGTTTTTATCTGCCCTGAATGTGTGGAACTATGCCACAATATCATCCGGCAGGATCGCAAACGATCTACCAGGGGCAGCATTGATTTCAAGGATATGCCAAGACCCAGAGCAATTAAAGAATACCTGGACCAGTATGTAATCGGACAGGAGCACGCCAAAAAATATCTCTCGGTTGCGGTACACAACCACTATAAAAGGCTGCTGCACAGCGACAGCAACGACAGCGAAGTCGAGATAGACAAATCGAATGTTCTGCTAATCGGCCCGACCGGCTCGGGCAAAACGCTGCTTGCCCGGACACTTGCCCGTGAATTGGAAGTGCCGTTCGCGATATGTGACGCGACTACCGTTACCGAGGCGGGGTACGTCGGCGAAGACGTCGAAAACTTTCTGCTGCGTCTATTGCAGGCCGCCGACTATGACATCGAAGCGGCACAGCGGGGCATCGTTTATGTCGATGAGATAGATAAGGTCGGCAAAACATCTCAGAACGTTTCGATCACTCGTGATGTCTCCGGGGAAGGCGTCCAGCAGGCACTGCTGAAGATGCTCGAAGGGACTACCGCCAACATCCCGCCGCAGGGTGGAAGAAAACATCCGGAACAATCCTACATACAAATCGATACCGCGCAGATACTCTTTATATGCGGCGGCACTTTTGTGGGGCTGGAAAACATTATCAAGAAGCGGCTCGGCAAAAAAATGATAGGCTTCGATTCGGAGCTGGCCGGCAAAAGCGATGACAAAACCGAGTACAGCAATTTGCTGGGACAGGTCATACCGGAAGATATAATCGAGTACGGAATGATTCCTGAAATGGTCGGAAGACTCCCGGTCATAACGACGCTCTCTGCTCTCGATGAAGATGCGCTTATCGACATACTGACCAAGCCGAGAAACGCCTTGTGCAAACAGTATCAGAGATTTTTCGAGATGGAAAACGCCGAGCTTGAATTCACTGATGATGCCTTACACGCATTAGCACGGAAAGCTCTCAAGCGTGACACCGGCGCCAGGGCACTGCGTTCGATCACTGAGGAACTAATGATCGATTTGATGTATCAATTGCCGGAAGAGGCCAAACCCGCGAAATATGTAATAACCCGCGAAATAGTCGAAGGCAAAGCCGAATTATTCACGGCAAAACAAAAGGCAAAAAAAGAATCGGCATAAAGCAGGATTTATTAAAACCGGCAGGATCGGGCATGTGAATAAGGTTCGAGCACATAGGAATCGAACAATCACGCTTAGCAGAGCAGAAACGGATCGCTACGGCAAAGACTTAATTCACATTTCCAAATCTGTGAATGCAGATGCTCTCGGCAATAAAATAGTCAATCAGGATATATTTGAAATCCTTGGTTCGCTGCCGGAGGGCTTTGTCGATTTGCTGATACTGGACCCGCCCTACAATCTTACCAAAACCTTTACTTTGACTACCTTTAGAAAAAAGAGTATTGCAAAGTACGCCGAATGGTTCGAGAACCTGCTGGTTAGGTTATTGCCCACGCTCAAGAATACCGCATCGGTTTATGTCTGTTCAGAGTGGTACTCGTCGACCGCCGTTCATCTTGTGCTGGATAAGCTGCTGAAGGTGAGAAACCGGATTACCTGGGAGAGGGAAAAAGGCAGGGGCGCAAAGAGGAACTGGAAAAACGCTTCGGAAGACATCTGGTTTGCGACTGTTTCAGACGACTATATATTCAACGTGGAAAATCTGAAGCTCAAGCGCAAGGTTCTCGCACCATACACCGACACGAACGGCGAGCCGAAAGACTGGCAGGATACATCCGCCGGGCAGTTCCGGCTAACCCATCCGTCGAATTTGTGGAATGACATCACGGTTCCGTTCTGGTCGATGCCTGAGAATACCGACCACCCCACCCAGAAACCGGAAAAATTATTAGCCAAACTGATTCTGGCAAGCACAAACCGGGATGACCTCGTATTTGATCCGTTTATGGGTGTAGGCAGCAGTATTGTGACGGCCAAAAAGCTGAACCGAAAATATCTCGGAGTTGAAATCGATATGGAATACTGCCTGCTCGCCGCCAAGCGTTTGCACCTGGCTGAGCTTGACCGAAAGATTCAAGGGTACCATGATGACGTATTCTGGGAGAGAAACACGGTGTACATGCAAAAAAACAGCAAAAGAAAAAAGCAGCTTCATAGCAAAAATCCGGCGAATCCACCGAAATGAAAGGCTGAGTCCATAGAATGACATCGGACGGCGGGAGTGCTGAAAAATCGAGCGTGACTTTTGCTATAATTTGCTTCTCGAAATGATGTAATGTCACGATGTCAGAGTCACTGCGAACAACCCGAAGGCTCGCGCAATAAATACAAAGCTGTATTTGGTACCTTTGGCAAAGGTTCTGCTTGATTCGGATTTGTCATGCTATTATAGTCAAACAAAAGAAGAGTTGAGAATCAATATGGATAGCAGAAAACAGATAACTACTGTTGGGGAGGGTTTACAAGTACTGGCACCGGCTAAAATAAACCTGTCACTTCTGATAGCCGGCAAACGTCCTGACGGTTTCCACGAGATAGAAACCATAATGGCGAAGATCGACTGGTACGATGAAGTACTAATCCAGCCGGGCCGGCGGGCCGGTATCGAACTTATCTGCCGGGGGCCGCACTGGGCGCCGGCGGGAGAAGGTAATCTCGTCTACCGGGCGGCGAAAAGCCTGCTGGAAAGCTGCGGATTAACGGCTGACATCAGAATTACACTTACAAAAAATATCCCCGCAGGGACAGGTCTCGGCTCGGCGAGCAGCGATGCAGCGGCCACTCTTATTGGCTTGAACTATTACTTTAATTTAGAACTCGATAAGATGAAGCTGTTCAAATTAGCAGCCGAACTCGGCAGCGATGTCGCTTTCTTTCTGGATGGCCCGCTGGCGTTTTGTACCGGAAAAGGAGAAAAAGTAGAAAAAATAGACGAAATTTTTGATTTTACGGCTCTTTTGATATTGCCGGATGTAAGTGTCTCTACAAAAAGGGTTTATGCTAATTACAAACACAACCGGCAACTCTATAATAAGCTTAAAAATCGAATAAAAAACCATACCAATAAAAACAGGATTGATTTGGTGGTAAAAATGTGCACAAATATGCTGGCAGAGAGTTGTTTTGACTTGGAAGAAAGTCTTGCCGAACTAAAGGATGCGGTTGAGTCTTTAGGTGTTGGGCCTTGCTGTCTAAGCGGTAGTGGATCAGCAATGTTTTGTATCATTGAGAGCGGGGATGAAGAAGAAGCCAGAGAAGGCATGAGCGAACTTGCGGAAAAAATCGGATGCAAAAGCATTATTGTGAGAAACAATAGATGGTAAACTTTAAAGCGAGGCAAAGAAAATGGAGATCAGTGAGGTCAGAGTCAAATTGGTGAGCAACAAGGATGACAGGCTGAAAGCTTTTTGCTCGATAACGATGGACAACGAGTTTGTCGTTCGTGACATCAAGGTCATTGAGGGTACGAAAGGTTATTTCGTTGCGATGCCCTCCAGGAAAATGAGTGACCATTGCGAAAAATGCGGAGGTAAAAACCATCTCAGGGCCAAATACTGTAATAATTGTGGAACAGCTCTTAAGGAAAACCGGGCAAGAAAAGATTTCAAGGGCAGAATGAAATTGCACGCTGATATCGCCCATCCGATTAATTCCGAATGCAGGAAAAGAATTCAGGCAAGAGTAATTTCGGCCTTCAAAGAAGAATTAGAGAAGTCTAAGCAGCCTGGCTACAAGCCGGTTGAAATGGATGAGCCGGACGAAGATGTTCCTGAAATAGTATCGTAGTTAGCAGGGTTCTATTTTGCAGTAGATTGCGGAATGTGGAATTAAGACGGGAGAAAGCCCCATATAGAGACGTTGCCCATCAACAATCCTTTGAGCCTTAAAGATTCTTCAATTGCTTATGAGGCCTGATGTAAAACTGGTCGCAAAGGATCCCCCCTCCTATGCAGTGAGGTACTCAAGAACCTTATCAAGGGCAACATCTAAACGTTGATTGAGGTCGTATTTACCTTCAGTAAGCTGCCGACGGACATCGAGAACTTTTTCCCTGCGAACTTCCGGCAGCGAAGCAATTTTTCTTAACACCTGGCCGATAGGGGTGGTGTTAATATTGTTGAGAATTTGCTCCATCACCAAATCCTTATCCGGGGCAAGGTCCTCCATTATCGGATCCACCTGGTGATTTCCACTTTCAAAACGGTTGTTAGAATCAGACTCTGGCATTCAAGCTACCTTATATGACAAGCTTCAAGGCGAAAAAAATCCATTTTTCCGCCAAAGGCCTATAACCACTATATATTGTGTATTCCCTAAATCCCTTTAGAGGCTTAAAACAACTTACTAATATTGGTATCGACAACAATGCCCGGAAAACTTTAGAAAAGTTTAGTGTTTATCCAACCCGTTAAAAAACATAAGGTTACGTTAATTAGCGGCAAAAGGCGGCATAACAGTATTGATAATCAATCTTCGAAAAAACCTATCTTAACACGTGTATCAACTCCGGCAGTCCGGCCTGGAAGAATAGGCAATATACTATATATAGTGCTACTCATCAGATTTCAACAGTAGAAACCTGGATGGATTGAGCTGGTTTTTGTGCTCAGTAATAATATTTTAATTCTATCCGCACGTCCCACATATCATTATCGGGGAGATTTTGCTTTTTAGTGAGTTTGAGCCGTTCGCATTGCAGATTTGCCCAGCGAAGTTGAATCATCGAGAGAAATCTGGCAAATTTTCGGATGTCAATCTGCTTCAGGTCGAGACTGGCACTCTGGCTTTTCTGGTCTTTCTGAGTCATTACCGTTGTCGAATTGAGGTTGTAATTGCTCGGCGATATACGGCACATGCTCGCAACCCTGTCGACGGCTTCGCCGTATGTAAAATCGGCGGTAGTGTCGTTTGAATCGGCAAACTCCAGCCGATCCGGCTCGAGAGTTAATATCTCTATCATGATTGGTTCGGCCCGCTTATATTGATCCATCTGCTCTTTAACATCTTTTTGGGCGGCCGGTAAGTATACGGCCCAGACTAATAACGGCCACATTCCTACAATGATAGGCACGGCTATATAATACAGAATTGGATTTTTATATATATCTTTCATAGAGCGTTTTTCCTGTTATGTTTTTGGTGCAACTGTTATTTTGAAATTTTCACGGCCGTCTTTCAACCCGTAACTTTCTCGTTTTATATCCAGTCCGTTGCTTCTGATCGTTCCGAAGAATCTTTGTCTGTTCTGACGGCTGGAGGTATCGCCCGTGACTAAAATGTCATCGGTTGAGACGGTAATCTCCTTGATATTCAGGTTAGTTTGAGCGGCGCATTTGTTAAAGGCCGCCAGCGCCAGCGTCAGATTTGACGATATTGACTTTTCATCCGTTATCAAACCCTTTTTCTCGTTTTCTATCTTCCTCTTCAGCGTGCCGAGCTCTCGGACGGCATCTTTGATTTTGAAGCTTGCCGGCAACTTTTCCAGCGTTACTTCCGCATAGTCTTTTGCGAATCTGCTGCGTAAGTTATTGTTGCCCCTGCTGACACTGAATAACTGTGTGTGAAAATACAATCCCACGGCGATTAAAAGGATCGTGATGGATATTGCCGCGGCTTTCAATGTTTTTTGCAGCCTGAGCTTTTTGCCCTGGAAGGGGCTGAAATCTTCGCGGAAATCGACGCTGCGTCCCTTTTCCGAGAGTGCCAGAGCCGCACCGTAGGCAATTGAACAATCGATGGGATCGGCGCAATCGGTTTCAGGTTGGAGTTTGGTTTCGGCGATGCTGCGTAAATCAATATCTTCGATATCAATACCCAGCTTTTCGCCCATCTGCATAGAATCTACAATTCCGGCCGAATCGAAGACTTTAAGGCAGCCTATCGGCCCTGCACCTTCGATGAGAGCCGTAGTTACAAGCACTTCTCTCTGCAGCAGTTTTGCCCTGTCCTGTGTCGGACCAACCAGGAACGTCCGAACTATCGATGTCTTCTGGGATTCCTCATCTGTCGCCGCCGGCGGGACAATCAAATAGCCGCTCCGGCCGGATAGCATCCCATACAATGTCACGGTTTGCTCCGGCTCGGCCGGATTTGCTTTTCGGCTGATAAATCTTGACAAACAATTGACATCCGGCTCTATGTTTACCGGATCGAGATTATACTGCTGCAGGGCTTCAAGAACTTCCGACAATATCTTCCGCTCTGCAGTAAAAACGGTTAATTGTGAGCCGGTTTCGTCGCATGAAACTATTTCGAAGGCTAACCCAACGTTGGTTATATCCGTTGCGAGGGCCTCTTCCGTATCAAATCTTATGGTTGCAGCTATTTGTTTCGGATCCTTAAAATCACTGTGAACGCTGTGCTGCATAAACATCGCGCAATCCAACGCTACTGTAACTTCGGAGAATTTCAATTCTCTCTCGGCGCAGCCCTGAGAAATAAGACCTGCCAATGCCTGTATGTCTTGCTGCTGCTGTCCTTCAACGGAGACGCTGAAACATACCGGAACGTCCCCGTCTTTTTGCTGCGGACCGAGGCAGACCACTGTTGCAGTGTTCTTACTGATGTAAATTCCCAAGTAGTTCTGAGATTCCACTATTGGCAAACTCCTAAATTGTCATCGGTATTCAATCGTTGATTACAGCGATCCTCGTAACTCTGTTACCCTGTTTTGTTATCGCTATCATGGACGATGCCTTCGCCACTCCGCTCGTCGCGGTTATTCTTATCATAAAAAAACTGCTTTTCGTCGTGATATATTCTTCACATTTGCCGATCGAATCGGAATAACGCGACAGCCGCTCCTTGATACCTTCTATGTTCTCAAAAGGCTCTTCTTGTCTTTGTTGGATTATCTCTTCGGCTATTTCGACTTCATTGCCGCCGAAAATCAAGGCCGCCTCCAGGACATGTCGAGGGGCAGTATTGATATTGACCTGCCGAGCGCCCCATAGCCCTATATATTTCAGAGGGAATTCTTCTCTGTATTCGCTTTCTATAAAAGGTTGGGCAAGAGGTTCCGTGTCGATCAGCGAGCTGTGAAACAGTTTCGCAAAATGCGTAGTCTGGTCGGAAATTTGTTTCGAGACAGATATTGTTCTTCTGATTAATTTTGGCCGTGGGGTTTTTGAAGTCCTGCTTTTACTGGTAGTTTTCGACTTTGTAGATATAGGTGATCTGACCACTTTCGTTATCGGTTTAAAGTTGAGTTCGAAGGATTTTATTTCACTTATTTCCTGGAGCTGTTCTCTCAGCGAATCTGTCTGTATAAAATCGAGTCTCATCATCTCGCAGAAAGTTTGAAATCCTGCATCTACTTCTCTCTGGATCTCCGGATTAATCAGCAGCGCCCAGCCGAGGGGGTATTTTGCATTTTCATCTTCAATTTCAATTCGGATTTTGGCCGAGCCGATCTCAAACTCAGCCGGCTCGGTCACGAACGGCCATGACGGACCATAGGGACCACGAACCTTCATGGAATAAGGACCCTTGAAGCCGTCGATCCCGCTCCGGCCGCTATCGGTCCCGATAATACTGTCAACATCACTCATATCGTCAAAATTTTTGCCCTTGTTGAATCCATCGATCTCAGATTCTTCTTGCCATTGTGTTATAAGTTCCTGATATCCGATTTCATCGAGGGCAAATAAATCGGAAAAATCCGGCTCATTCGGGCGGCTCACTAATTGCGGGTTAAGCTCTTCCAGTGTGGCAAGGGCATACTTCACCGCCGAGTCGCAACCATAGCGGGCATTGCTGTAGTCTATTATATACTGGTTACGATGGCGCTGGGCCGACACACGGCTGCTTAGGGTATAACCCAGCGTTGAGAGCACGACCAACAGTACTAACGTCACCAGCAATATGACGCCCGGCCTGTTTTGAGTAATATTCCGGTTGTCTTGATCTTCATTCATTTTTTGGTCTTTTCGGCCTTCCTGGTGCCGCCTGTGGGTGGTTTTTCAACACCGGACAAATTCACATCCTTCTGTCCTTCTTCGTTACCGCCAAAATCGCCCGCCGAAGTATCGAACCTGATTTTTCTGGTTCTGTCGATGGCTATGGTTCGTATGATTTTTTCCTCCTCCGGCACGTCGAAAGTACCATCTGCTCTTTTATAGGGCTCAGCGAACGAGAGTGTCACCACAATCCCGCGAGGCGGCGAGCCGTTCCATTTTTCTACGGGGTCCTTGCTGGTTATCGCGCTTATCTTGAAAAAGGTAAGCCCGCTGCAAATAGGCACGAAAAATTCTCTCTCGAAGTTATCTTTATTCTTCTCAAGTATTTTGTCTTCCAGGTTAATCCCGCCGTGACTGCGGTATAAGATCAGGCCGTTAATACCGCTTTCATAGTCGTAACTGCTTTGCCAAATGATTTCTTCAAATGTTTGCTCTTTGTTAGTGCTATCCTGGATCGTCCGTGTAATTGCCAGCCTGGCCGCGGGTAGCAGCATAGTCGAGGCGATGTTCTCGAACTTATTTTCAATCGTTATGGTAGCATCTGAGCTCGCAGAAATAACGCTGTCAAGGTCTTCGGCTATGCGCTGCAGAACCTCCCCGGGTACTCGGGAACTGTTGAGCTTGTGTGTCACAGCTTCGGCCGATTTCTCGGCTCGACGATAGATGCCAAGCACCGCAACGATAACCATCGCCCCAATTGTCAGGGCCGCAAGCATCTCAGCCAGAGTCAAACCCCGCAGCACTCTGGACACGCCGGATGTCGCTTTCATTTTATGGTTGACTGTGTTCTGTCTCATCGGAACCAAAATTCCTACCTCCGTTGTTCTTGCAGTAAGTCCCAAATTTCAGAGAAATCCATTTCTTGAAGTTCTCCATACGTCAGGCCCGTCTTTGGATCTATTTCATCCTGCCATGCCTGCTCGTCGGATGATCCTGCCTCGCCCGACTTTTTTCTTTCCTTCAGGTCGGCTTCAGATGTTACCTGCAGCTTCTTGTCCTCTTCGCTCGGATTTCCGTTACTGCGCTTGTAGAGATCAAGATTAGGCTTTATAAAAGAACCATCCTCGGTAGTGAGCATCCCGTTCTGGAGCCACTCCTCGATGGTTTCAAAATCCACGCCGGCATACTCGGCAGCGTCTTCCACCGTATCGAGCAGTTCGGCCGACACGTCTACTTCTTCATCCTGCTTGACAATCTGGAGCAATTGATCTTTTGTTAAATCGGTCAGCCAGCTTGTCAACTCGACGGTTTGCTGCTCCCCGTTTGGGTCATTGTACTCAGCCGTGCAAACGCCTCTGAGCCACATCCTCGCCGTGACCGGCTCGTAAAAAGTCTCAACAACCGTTTGCCATCCAATGTCGGGATATTGCTCACTCCGGCCATATTCAATGCTCTCTTTCACTGAAGTCGAAGCAAGAAGATTTTCCATATTTTCCCGCGCGACTTCAAAGGCCTTCATTCGCTTCTCCGAGTTTGCAACCGAGCTAACGCAGCGATCGATCACAACAAGCACACTTGAACTGATCAGCGCAAGAATAATCAAAGCCATTGCGACCTCTGCCAGGCTGAAGCCCTTGTTTCTCATATTGTGTGTCTTAGAACGGCAATTCATTTTTAGGTTTCGGCTCCAGAAACTCCACGTCACCTTCCTGTAATGCGACAATTCTATTAATCCGGTTGACCACAATCGAATAAGGCCGGTCCTTTTCATCGACCAGGACGATTTTTCCGCCATTCTGCCATCCGGAAGGCCCTACTCGAAACCAGGCCCTGGAATTAGTATCAATCCCGTCGTCAAACCAGACATAAACAAACCGGCAACTCTCACTAAGATTATTCCGGGCAATAATCTCTCCCGGCGTTTCTTCCGGTCTGTCTACGTATATTTCAGAGCCGGTAATATGCTTAAGTTCATAAACCTGCTCTGTAATGTTGATTACAATTTCATATCTTCTGCCGGTCTCGGCGGCGGAGCTTGCGGCCATTTGCATTGTCGAGACAAGCTCCTGCATTTGTGCTCTGAACGTATTTTTTCTCAGCAATCCGAAAAGATGCATTTGGGCGAGAACCACAAACAGCGCTATGACCGCAACAACAACCAGCAATTCGGCCATCGTAAAACCGCCGGTATATGAATGCGGCAACACATCGTCTTGACGCGTTTCAGCATTCGTACAGTTGCGCCCATGTGCATCAGTATGCGTCTGTGCTGAGCAGATCATCCTCTGTGCCCTCTTCTCCGTCGGGACCAAAACTCCTGATTACAAATTGTTTACCGCTTTCCGGAAAAAGCTCGAACTTGAACTCATTTCCCCAGCCGTCCGGGGGCACTTCCGTCGTTTCCAGGTAACCGCCCGTCTCGAAAATCCTCACGTCCGGCGGCTGTTCGATAAGTTCCATCAATCCAACATCTTCGCTCAGGTATCGGCCCGTATCCATCTTGAATTGATTGACCGCAGAGTGAAGCATCTTTAAGTTGGCCTTAGTGGTCGTAATACGCGCCTGGTCTATCTTGGTTGCGACCTTTGTGACTACCAGCGTGGCAAGCAAACCGATAATAATGAGCATTGCCATAAGCTCGACCATCGTAAAACCGTGTCTGAAGTGTTTTTTTCTCCTTGTTACTGTCATAGTGACCTCCCAGAGAGTTCGTTAAAAATTCCCGGCCGAAACTTCCAGAATCGGCAGTATCGTCGCATAAGCAATCACACCAATTACTGCAGCCATAATAATTATAATAAGTGGCTCAACCGCGGCACTTAATCGTTCAATAACTATATCACTCGAAGTTTCGAGATTGTCGCTGATACTTTTAAGCATCGTTTCAAGCTCGCCGCTTTTTTCGCCGACCGCAACCATGTGGGCGATAGCGGGATCGATTACGCCGCTGTCGCGAAGCGGAGTTGCGATATCGGCGCCGGCAAGAATCCGCTCACGAGCCTGCTTGATGGCTCTTTTCATAAGAGTGTTGTTGGTAACCTCGGCGACAACCCGAAGAGACTCGGCCATAGCGAGCCCCGAGCCGAGAAGCGTCGAAAGAGTAGATGCAAAACGCGCGACAACACGCTGCTTTATAAGAGGGCCGAACATCGGCAGGGACAGGAGGATTTTGTCTCGCAAATAAGCGCCCCGGCTGGTTTTCAAAAACCGCCTCATGCCCCAGACAATCCCGACTATTCCCGCAATAACCAATAACAGCCACCAGCTTGTCAATATATGCCCGACGTCCATCAACCGCCTCGTTATCCACGGTAGTTCCCGCCCCGCCCTTGCTATTTCCTTGCCTATCTTCGGAATAACCTGGGTAGTCAATACCAGAATAGCTGCGAGGCAAAAGAAGATCAGCACAGTGGGATATACCATCGCGGTCTTTATTTTCGCTTCGACCCTCCGGCGTTTTTCCATGAAGGTGGAAATCGTCAAAAGGCTCTGGCCTAATATGCCCGTCATTTCTCCGACACGGACCATGCTTACGTATATGACGTCAAAATAATCGCTGTAATCCTTAAGGGCATCGGTAAATGACTCGCCCGTGACAACTCGGTCCCGGATATCGCAGAGAGCGTTCCGAAATCGAACATCGGACGTTTGCAGTGTAAGAACCGAGAGGGCCTCGGTCAGTTTGATTCCCGATGTGAGCAGAGTGGCCATTTGCTTGGTAAAGTCAATTATCTGGGTTTTGTTTCGTTTGCCGAAAATCGAAAACAATGCGGTTTTATTTTCTGTTCTTGAGCTTACCTCGGTGACAGATGAAGGGTGAATACTCCTTACCCGGAGTTGTTTTCGCGCGGAATAGGGGCTTTCGGCGGTAATCGCCCCTTTGACTTTTTTGCCGCTCGCTGCTATCGCTATATAGTGGTATCTCGGCATTATAGATTTACTATTATTGAAACCGGACTATTTGTAAATAAAATTACATTATATCTGCCTGGGTCACTCTCAATACTTCGGAGATGGTCGTTGTCCCGTTAAGCACTTTCCTGGCGCCGTCCATACGAAGAGTCTGCAGGCCAGTATTCAGGGCCATCCTCTTTATTGCACCGGCACTTTCCCTTTTATATATCAGGTTCTGTATCTCGGCATCAATCAACATCATTTCATAAATGCCCGTTCGGCCGCGATAACCTGTCTGAAAACACCTCTCACAGCCTGCGCCGACAAAGAATTTCCCGCTGTCACTATCCACATCTTCCAGCCCAAGCTCCGTTAGTTCGTGGGGCGAGGGTTTGACGGGTTTTTTGCAGTCCGGACATACTTTTCTCACTAATCGCTGAGCTATTATTGCAATCAGCGACGAGCTTACCAAATACGGCTCGACGCCCAAATCCAGCAGCCGGCTGACCGCCCCGGCCGAGTCGTTCGTATGAAGAGTGCTGAAAACCAGGTGACCTGTAAGCGAAGATTGTATCGCCATGCGGGCGGTCTCAATGTCGCGAACCTCGCCGATCATTATAACATCCGGATCCTGACGCAGCACGTGACGAAGCGAGGTGGCGAAAGTCATTCCTTTTTTACTGGCGACTTGAATCTGGCTGATACCTTCGAGCTGATACTCGATTGGGTCCTCTATGGTAATAACGTTTTTCTCGGCCGAGTTGATTCTGTTAAGGCAGGCGTAAAGTGTCGTACTTTTTCCGCTGCCCGTCGGGCCCGTCACGAAAATAACTCCGTGTGAACGGTTGAGCAAAGAATCGAATTTGTGCAGGTCATTATCGCACAATCCCAGCTCGTTCAATCCGAAAAGCCCGGTGCTTTTATCGAGCAGCCGCAGCACGCTGCGCTCGCCGTAGCTGGTCGGTACGGTGCTGATACGCAAATCAACTTCACGCTGACCCAGCCGGACGCTGCACCTGCCATCCTGTGGAAGCCGGCGCTCGGCAATATCCATGCCGGCCATAACCTTGATACGAGAAATAATCAACGGCAGAACATTCTTGTTCAGGCTCAGAGTATCGTACAAAATACCGTCGATGCGGTAGCGAATCTGAATCTTTGCCTCGTAAGGATGAACGTGAATATCGCTGGCCCGCAATTGCAGGGCACGAAAGAGAATGTCGTTGACCAGCCTGATAACCGGCGGCCTGTTTACTACGTCAAGCAGGTCGTCCGAGGTCGAAACCTCATCGATGAGCTGGTCGAGGTTTTGCGAATCAAGCTCTTCCACGACCTCCTCGATGACCGTGGTTTTCTGCTCATAGGCGACATCTATTACAGAAGTTATGGTGGCGCGGGTGGATACCGCCGCACTGACCGGCAAGCCCGTCATCTTCGAGACGTTGTCCAGGGCGTTTGCATCCAGAGGCTTTGATAAAACCACTGTAAGCTCACCATTTTCGGCATCCGGTTTGATCCCGATTAGGTAATGGTGCTGAGCATACATCGCGGGGACGGCTTCTATGAATTCCATTGGCACGGTCTTTGCGGATATTTCCGGCAGGAACTCCCAGCCGAGCGCTTCGGCAAACAGCCTCAGTACGGCATCTTCCGTAAAGTAAGGGCAGTTGAGCAGAGCCTCGTCAACACGCCCACGGGCGGTGTTTTCTTCGAAGAACCCTGCAAGTCGCTCAGCATCAACGAGGCCGGTCCGCCTGGCAGTTTGTAAAAGCAAATCTTTCATTGTTATTGTGCTTCAAGGACCCTCAGCGGATCGACCGGCTTTGGTTCTATGCCCGGCCAATCCTGATAGCTTTGGAATTTCTTCTCAAATTCTTCAAACGCAATTTTGTGTCTATCGGATATTTCCTGCAGGTCCGGCAGGCCGGCAAACGACTCATCGGGCCTCAATATCTCACCTTTAACAAATATATACAGTCTCGTATCATTACTGCTGTTGCCAATTTTTCTAAAGAGCCCTCCCACAAGGGGCAGGTCACCAAGCAGGGGCACCTTCCAGGTTTGTTTCTGCTGGTCTAACTGTATTATCCCTCCAAGAATTATCGTGCCTTTATCAGGGACTGTAACTGTTGTCTCAATATTGTTTTCAATCTTTGGCGGCGGCGGCACATTCTCCCCGCCGGAAGGAGTTCCCTGACTTGAACGTACCATGGTTATTTCAAGACGAAGCAGGTCACCTTTGCTTATATGGGGCGTTATATCAAGCTGGATACCCGATGGAAATTCATCGAAAGTGTAACTCGAACTCACAACCGCTTCGCCGGTAGTGGTAGCGGACGAGGAGCTCCTGGATACGTATATGGTGTTGGTTGCGTCGATATGTCCCAGCTCATTATCGTTAACGAGAATCTTTGGCTTGGCAAGAACACGGCCATAACCCTTCTTTTGCATGAGTGTCAGGAGTGCCTGAATATGACTATCGGCGTAAAAACCCTGACCGTTTAATGATCCCCCAATAAAGGCTCCTAACTCAGTGACTCGGTCGGAGGGGAAGCCAGAGTCTTCGGGAGCAAGCAAGGCGGGGAGTTTGTCCATTTGCCCGCCCGGTTCAAATCTCGGGAATTTCGAGACCAACTGCAGATCGTAGTCGAATGCATTGGACTCGCTGATTTCGACAAGCGTGACATCCATAAGAACCTGGGGCCTTCTCTTGTCTAATTTTTCTATAAGAAGCCCTATCCATTCCTGGTTCTTCTTGCTCGCATAGACAATCAATGAGAAAGTATTCGGGTCAGCAACTATTGTTATTTGCTCCTCCTGCTTTTGTTTGACGCTTTCGACCTTGCCTTCCTTGTCCAGCACGCTCTCTTGAATAAGCGGCTCCAGAACCTCTTTCAAATGGTCCGGGGACTGATTTTCGAGAGGGTACAGTCTATAAGGAATTTCCTCTTCATCCGTCTCTCTGTCCACATAGCTTAAAATCCTCGTTATCTGGGTGTGCTGCTCGGCTGTTGCGTTAGCCAACAGTGAATTAGTGGGCTCAATAACGATAACCTGGGGCTTTTCCAAAAGAGTCTCGGTTGTTTCACCTCTTTGAGTCCGAAGGCTCGTTGAAGTCCTGCTAATTGGTTGTTTTGTGGAAGTCGTCAGAGTGGTGCCGCCGGTGATTCTCGAAGAATAAGGGCTCGTTAGTTTAGGGCTGATGATTTCAAGCTCTTCCAGTTTTCTCAGTACATTCTCAGCATCGGCAAACTCGATTTTGTACAATTGAAGAGTCCGCAGGTCCTGCTGCACCACGTCAAGAGTATCTATCAGCTCCTCGACTTCATCTAATTGCTCGTTAAGTCCAATCATCAGAATCCGGTTTGTTCTCTCGTCGGCGTCGAGATAAACGGTCGGTCGAGTTGTATCCGGTTGTTGGGCCGTAGTGGTTCTTCTGACGCTCGCTCTGGCCCTTAGTGCTGCGGCCTCTGCCTGGCGAACTCGAGCCTGATATTGGGCTGTCGTTTCAGTCGCCCTCTTGGGACTAACCCTGACCGGAGGTGTTGGCGCTACCGACGTCTCGGCAATTGTGATGGATAAAGTACCTAATTTCTCGGCAAGGCCTTGGAGCTTTGGAGCAAGCGTCTCGGCCATCGTGTACTGTAACTGCCTGAACCTGAACTTTTTTGGCTCCCCCGGTCTGTCGACAATGTCCAGCAATGCCTGTATACGCACCATACGGGGGGCGTAACCGGTGAGGATAAGGGTTTTTGTTTCGGGAATCGCTTTAATGTCCGTGGCGAGCTTCATGCCCGTCAATAGAGTTTGCGCGGTGGTTGTATCTATATGTTCCAGTTTGAAAATGCGTTGTATTATTCCATCGCCTCGCTCGATTTTATCTCCACCCGTCTCGATCAATGCAGGATCAATCTCCAGGGCTTTTTCCGCCGGGACGATCGTTACGAGATTGCCTTTGCCACGGGTCATCGCGAGATTCTTGAACTTCAGTACGTCTTCGAGCAATGGATACAATTCCTTTACCTTTATGGGTCCCCGAAACTTACCGTGAGGATTGATTGATACTTCCTGGGTAACGTCTTTCTCATCATACATGAAGTCCAGTTGTAAATACGGGCCCACCAAACCCAAAAATTCGAGAACTGTGAGCTTTTGGCGATCGGCCAATGCAAGATTGACGACTTGCTCTCCATTGGCAAGTTCCGGCAGCTCGTACGATTCTTTGGCGACAGGCGGCTCAGTCGTCTCCGGCTCGTCTTCAGTTGGAGTTTCATTCGGCTGGGTTTCGACCTTGCCGTTTGCTGTAAAAAGGAATTTCGCTCCATTCGGCTCGGCTAATTCGGAAACCTTCCGTGTAGGCGGAGATTCCGTTTTGTCCTGAGTATTCGGCTTATCCTGTGCTTCGGGCCTGCCCAAATCCTGAAATTGTCCTATAACGGAAACGATTTTCTCCAATAAGCTTTCCGGTGCAATAGCAACCACAGAATCATTGTGAATATCTATGATTGCTTTGGTGCTCGCGTCCTTCTGAGGCGGGTTAGAGAAGCTCCCGATGGATATACCCCTGGTTAAACTGGGATTGAGTTTCGCAGTAATCTGGTCGTTGGATGGCATATTCCTGGCTGCCGATATCGGAAGAATCGCTTTTATGACATATTTGTCCGGTCCGTCGACAATTTCGAGAATAGTCTTTGCTTTGTCTATTTCAAACAGCTCGGCGGTCACTAAAAGCGTGGATGAACCGGGAAAATGTGTAACCGTGCCTGTCATGAACTTGGTAAGGTACTCCTTGCCCTGCTCAACGGATATGTGTTTCAAGGGAAAAATCTTATATCCGGTTTCCTTAGGAGCGCCTGTTTGCTCCGCAGCAAAAAGGCAATTACTTATGGTCAAAAAAGCAAATGCAAAAGCGACAATCCAATTGTATCCCCTGTGAGAAAAACCCTGCTTTGTCATCATTGAACACCCCTTCGTCCGATAGATCAAGATATAAATCCTTTCACCGCTGTCTCATTTACGAGGTAAAACAACGGGGGCCGGTTTTCGAATACCGACTATTCAATCAGACATACAAAAATGCCAAAGGTTCCCAATTTTCAGGCAAAAAAACGCCAATTTGTTAACAAAAAAGCGGCATTTTGCCGGCCTGTGTTTTAAACCTCAAACTGAAGTAGCCAATCTTAGATTTATCCGACCTGTCAAGTTCCATTTTAACGCATGTTTTGCGCAGACCCACCAAGTTCAAATTCGATCATGTTGGCGTTGAAAATACTGTAATATCTTTGTTGTAAATGAGTTAGGAATCGATGGGGGCGAGCTTAGCCAGATTTATTGGAGTTGGACTTTTCTTGTTAACACAGAACTCGCTAATTTGGCGTGGGATTAATCTTCAGTTAACTTATTTGCTTTTGGGCTTGCTTGCTTGTTCTTTGGCCTTGTTTACAATTGGTCGGGATCGGTTTGGATCGTTCTGAACGCCTTTTGACTGCCCACTCACATTACCCAGTTTTTTAGCTTCTTCGGCACCTACGCGTGTAGATCTGAATTTGTTGATAAGTTCCTGTATCCGTGCAGCCCTTTCTTCATCGCCGAGTCCCGAATCCGTTTTATCCGAGGTAGAATTATTCTTCAAATCTTTCAGCTTATCTACGAGTTCCTCCATCTTTTCACCCTCGTCAGCGCTTCTAACCGGTTGGGTGGGTCTTCTTGTGATTCTTAAAGGTCCGGTGGAGACTCTACTTGGAGCCCGCGATGTTGTTCTTGTGACACTTCGGCTGCTAACTCCTTTGGCAGGCGTTGTTTCCTGTTTCTCTTCAATTAAAAGCTCGAAAGTTTCTTTGCCGCCTTTTACGATAATGACACCGTCTTTCACCTCCTCGATAAGCAGATGGCCGACTTTCCCGGATTGAAGAACCCAGTGCCGTCCTTTGCCCGGCTCGTCAATCAAAGCCTGAGAAACTTTCGGATTTTCCGGACAATAACTGGTGGCGAAAACTTTAAATTTGGGCGTAACGGACAGCCTGCTCGAAATATTCCCGGGCTTGATTCCTTTTGAAACCTTCCGTTCCGTTGCTTTGGGTGGATTCAGATACAATGCAAAGGCCTTTGCCTGCTCGACAAGCGGCGATACCCGGCTCTCGCTGGTCTTTGCTTTACCTGAGGCATTCTCGAATTTTTCTATCACACCAGGTGATTTTAGAAATTCATCAATGTTTTCATGACTTCGAACGCCATAAATCACAGGAAAAACGAAGAAAACGCCTGCCAGAATCGCTGCTACAACACTTGTTATTCGCAATGTCTTTATCATATCAGTATTGAAAGCACATAAGTCAGTTGAACTTTGCACTAATCCTATTGTATTCTTGTGCTCTTTTTATTTGACATTGCCGGCAGCGTTTGGTTCCCTCCAATGCCTAATTTTCTCCATAAAAGCATCCTTGTTGGCTGCATAGTCCCCGCTGTGCTCGGGCGTGTGGCAGTCTATGCAGGTCGATTTCGGCTTGGTAAGCTCGGTCGCACCGGCAGTTAGAACATGTTCCGAGCCCGGACCGTGGCAGTTCTCACAGCCGACATTTTTCAAATGTCCGGTGTCCTGCTGGGAAATGAATCCGCTTTCGTAATCCATACCGATGACGTGGCAGACGACGCATTCCGGGTCGAATTGAGAATTGACTTGTTCGAGGATCGAATAGGCCTTTGCATGGGGATTGCCGCTCCACGTTTCATATTCGTATTCGTGGCAGGATTTGCAGGATTTAGAGCCGGTGTATTCCAGGCCGTTCGACAGGGCAAAGCGCGGATGTTTCTCCAAAAGGTTCCTGTCTTTGACAATTTGCTGATAGTCTTCGTACAGTCTGATCATAGAATCGTTCTTTGACAGGCCTTCCTCGACTTCTAACGCCTTAAACACCAATCTTAGCGGCTGGCCAACTCTGGCAGGGGCTGTTACTTTCAGGCCGCATACGTATCTGCCGAAACGGCCCACCGAGAAGACCAGTGGCCTTTCATCCGGGTCGCCAATCACGGCGGGCTCGTCGGATTCGGAAGGACAGATAAGACAATCTATAAATGGCGCCGACCCGGCGATGGACTCAATCGTTCCGGGATCGCTATGGTTCAGGATCAGGATATTGAGAGTCGGAACACCGGATGGCGAAGCGAAAAGCTCCCCGAGCTGCTCGACCGGCGTCGAAGCCGGGTCAAACGCCGCTACAGTGAAAAGCACGGTTCTGCCTTTGAGCGAGAATTGCTTCGTAAACTTCGCCGGTATATTCATCTCAGACGTGCTGTGAGGATTTATGACATTAAAGGCCGACTCAATACCGTCCAGCAGGCCGAGATTTCCGCCTATTTCGATGTCCTTCTCGCTCAGACTGACTACGTCGTAATCGAGCAGTTGAAGGGCCTGGATTATGATATGGTACTTGATCAGGTCCTGATCGCTGTCGCTTTTCACAAACGAACCCGTATCTACGATTAATCTTTTCTCCGCGGGCACAGTATCGAAGACCGCTTGGCGTCTGTTCAATCCCCCGAGCTGTCCGCCGGAACAACCACATGGTTTCAACGCCCCAAGCTCGTTACCGGTTAAAAAAACAGCGAGCGCATCGGCACTCAAACGCTCCTTTTCGTACTTTGGAGCCCTCTTCTGCTCCCTCAATCCACACGAGGCCCCTAATGTTAAGATACAAATGAAAATTATAAATCGCTTCATATTTCAGCCTGTATTTTATGTCGTTTACTGTGTCAGAGGTTTGGGTTTCCCTTTTTTAAAATACCCGTTACATTTAATCGTGATTTTTTCGCCGCCTTTAATGTTTATATCAAAGGTGTCCATGAATCTTGTTTTACCTTCGGTGGCCGGAGGCGTTATTTCAACTTCGAGTTGGTAGCCGTCACTGATTTTCTTCTGCTCCAGAACCTTCATGGCAACCGTACCGTTCTTCGAAGATATCGAATCGATCTCAAAGCCCTTACCATAATTGTCAAGTACTGAGATTGTCCTTACTATCGGTTTTCCCGGTGCGGCATTAAAGATTATAAGCAAAGGCGGATTAATCTTATATTTTGCCAGCACGCTGAATGGAACAATAGCGGAATTCCCCCTGGGGTGATTAAGACTGATACTGATACGCCCTCTGAGATTTGTTTGCAGTTTGTCCGTATCGACCCTGGGTTCAAGAACAAATTGAGTCGCTTTCACCGAAGAATCGTAATCAGCAGTTATGCAATCGGCGGTCGATTCGAATCCTAATATTGAAAACGGTTGATCATCAAGGCTGCTGATGGTGATATTCTGACAGCCAGCATTTTCCTCATCAAGGACAAGATTTAATCTCTTCGGCTCCCAAGTGACTTGCAGCACAACTTTAGCCTTGATAGTGAGTCTCACCTGGGGGGTAATCGGATCGTTGCTGTACACGTTCAGTTGTCGATTCATCGTGCTTTCGCGAGGACTCGAGTTCCACTCGACTTTCAACACCCCGCTTTCGCCCGGGGCATATTGCATCTTATCCATATTCGTGACTATGCCGCAGCATCTCCCGACCTTCGTGATCTTCAGCGTGACCTTCCCTTCATTTGTGAATTTGAACTCACCTGTTTGTTTTGCGCTGGGGCCGACTTCGCCGAAATCGTAGATTTCCTTTTCAAATACAATTTTTGGTGCGGGTCCTTCTGGCTTTGGCGCAATTTTAATTTCCTCCATGTTTTCGCCGGGCCCTGTTGGTACTGCTGTTAGATTTTCCTTCGATTTGGCCTGCTCCTGACAACCAATCTGCAAAATCAACACTAAACCACAGACTATACAGATAATCTGTGCAATCCGTTTAGTGGTTTGTGATATTTTCGTTTCGTATTTTGGCCTCATATTCTCTTCTCCGAAGTCAGATTGTGATGTAACCTTCTTCTAATTAACGACCTATAGTTTAATGACAAAGGTATCTTTAAGCAAGGAATTTTCAGTTGGATCCGATATCGAATCGGCCTGCAATCCCCTGGATCTTGATTGAAGCAACGCATGCACATCAAGAGCGTGTTTAAGTCTAAAATCTTGTTTCGGTACTTAAATCAGCTCTGCTACGCTCTACCGTTGCTAACCCTGCCCCGCTCCGTGCTGTATCTTGAAACATTCACAATCCCAACCTGTGACTCGGTTGAC
>Ga0209121_10000337_pt1 | contig 49634 bp, 60 predicted proteins | sample Cruoilmetagenom3_FD_187292 | JGI IMG/M metagenome (GOLD analysis project Ga0209121, IMG submission 187292) | Oil polluted marine microbial communities from Coal Oil Point, Santa Barbara, California, USA - Sample 3 (SPAdes) (version 2) | ecosystem: Environmental > Aquatic > Marine > Oil seeps ... | reverse complement strand
TTTTCCTAAAAGACGGACATGGATCTACTCCCATGTCCGTTTATTCTTCTCCGAGAAGTAGAGTTCTCATGTCACTCGCGGCACCCGAGCCAAGATCTCAGAAACCACCTCGTAGTTAATGGTGCCTAATTTATCCGCCACCTCTTCGGCGGTAATCTTCTCTTCCCCTTGCTGGCCGATGAGGACCACCTCATCCCCCTGACGAACCCCGGGGATATCGGTGACATCGATCATGCTCATATCCATACATACCCGCCCCACCACTGGCGCCCGCTGGCCCCGTACCAAAACCTCGCCCCAAGTTCTGGGACCCCTGCGGAAACCATCGGCGTAGCCCACAGGGATGACAGCGATGGAGGAGGGCCTCTCGGTGCGGTAGGTGCAGCCATAACTTATGTAACTCCCTTCCGGCAGCCGTTTCACCTGGGCGATCTGGGTTTTGAAAGAGAGAACCGGTCTAAAACTATCAGGACAAGGGACCTCTGAGGAAGGGGCAAGCCCATAGATCGCTATCCCTGGCCGCACCAGATTAAAGTAGGATTCAGGGAGAGTGAAGATGGCGGCGCTATGAGCCGCATGGATGAGGGGGATATGGATGTCGTTAGCCTCCAACTCCCTCACTACCCCTTTGAAAGCCCCCAGTTGGCGGAGCGTATATTCCTTCCCCCAGCCGGGGATGCCGTGGGCATCCTCCGCATCGGCGATGGCGAAATGGGTAAAGATCCCCTCGACCAGGAGGTTGGGTAACCCTTGGAGCGCCTGCACGAAGGGGAGAACGTCAGAGGGAAGAAGACCCAGCCGACCCATGCCCGTATCCACCTTGATGTGCACCCGCACCTGGGAATTGAGAGCCACGGCAGCGCGGGAGAAAGCCCTGGCCACATCTAGGGAGAAGACCGTGGCTGTGATACCATGAAGGACGATATCTCTAGCCTGCCAAGCAGGGGTATAACCCAAAATGATAATGGGAGCGGAAATGCCCGCCTGCCTGAGGGTTACCGCCTCGCCGAGGCAAGCCACCCCCAGCATAGTGGCCCCGTTGGCCAGAGCGGTGCGCGCTACTTTGACCGCACCATGGCCGTAAGCGTCAGCCTTGAGGGTGACGATGATCCCCACCTTCTCCCCCACTATCCTCTTGATCTCCCGCACATTGTGGGCTAGAGCCCCCAGATCGATCTCTACCCAGGTAGGACGATTAGGAGTGATGATGTGGATTCGCTTCCAAGCCGGGCTCTGTCGGACGAGGAGACTCTCCGCCTGCGAGGAGTCAGCCAGTAGTTTCTCCACCACCCTTTCCATGCGGGCCTCCATCGACCCTTTCACCAATATCAGGTCGCCAGGCCCTACCCTCTCAGCGATACTGCGGACGGCATCATCAACGGTGTAGGTAACGAATATGCGCTCCTCGGCCAAGCCACACCTCCTGGCCTCATCAGCGATGATAGTGGCCCGCTCACCCTTAGTGACCAGATAATCCACCACCTGAGCGGCCCGCCGCCCCACCTCCCTATGTCCCTCTTCCTCGTAGGCCCCCAGTTGTAACATGTCTCCCAAGATAGCGACCCTATCCCCTCCCTCCGTCTGGGCTAAGAGGTCGAGGGCCGCAAGGGTCGAGGTCGGGTTGGCGCTGTAACTGTCGTCCAAGAGCAGAGTGCCGTTTATCCCCTCCAAAGGCTTTAAGCGCCCCTCAAGGGGCTTAAGTTCCTCCAGGCTTTGAGCGGCCTCCTGCAGAGAGAGGCCGTAGAGAGTTCCCACCCCTATAGCAGCAAGAGCGGTGTAGACGCTATGACTGCCCAGAAGAGCGAGCCGGACTTCGGCATCCTCGTCTTGATAGCGGACGAGAAATCGTACGCCTTTCCCAGCGGCGGCGATCTGGTAGGCGTAGAGATCAGCCTTGGGGTCCGTCCCGAAGGTGAGCACCCGGGCTTTGGTTCTTGTGGCCATGACTCGAACCCGAGGGTCATCGAAGTTGAGGAGAGCGTAACCCTCCTGAGGCAAGGCTTCTATCAGTCTCCCCTTCTCCCGAGCTATATTCTCCAGGCTGCCCAGATACTCCAGATGAGCGGCGTTCACACTCATCACCACCCCTATGCGGGGCGAGGTCATCTGGGCCAACTCCGCGATCTCGTTGAAACTATCGCAGGCCATCTCCAAGACCGCGATCTTGTGCTCCGGGCGAAGCCTTCCCAAAGCGATGGGCAACCCATATCGCCCGTTATAGTTGGCGTGGTTCCTGAAGACGGGAAACCTCTTTTCTAGGACCTTAGCGATAGCCTCCTTGGCGCTGGTCTTCCCCGTGCTCCCCGTCACCCCGATAACCTCAGGGGCGTATTTTTTGATTATATATTCGCCCCAATGGCGAAGGGCTTGTTGGGTATCGGGCACCACCACACAGGTCACATGGTGAGGAGTGAGGTCTATCTCCCGCTCGCAGAGCACCCCCGCCGCTCCATCGCGACAAGCCTCAGCGATATAATCGTGGCCGTCGCCTTTCTCCGTCTTCACCGCCAAGAAGAGTTCTCTAGGCTGAAGGATGCGGGAGTCGAAGCAAAAATCGCTGAACTCCTGAGCGAAGATGGGGCCATAGATCCGACCCCCAGTGGCCCCGAGGATATCGGACAGGTAGATCATGAAAAACAGCCTCTCAAGAGCCTTTTCGGTAGAGAAGCCCGCCCATTATGGCTGCCACCGCTCCCGCCAGAGTGCCCCCCATCTGCTGGTAGCCGAACCCCGGGTCAAGCCCCAACCCTATCACATCCGCGCTCAGCGATATGAGAAGAAGGACGATGCCCCCTACGAGGAGAAACAAACCTATGAGCCTGGTGGTACTCATACTATCCCTCCTAATGCTGATATAAACATTCTAACACCCTCGCCACCATGGCGCAACCTTGCTTATCGAGAGCATAATTGCTAGAATTGAGTAGAGTTGAGGGTTAAGAGGGTACTATGATGCGGGTGGGAGTGCTATTTGGAGGAGCCTCCTCAGAACGAGAGGCCTCGCTGGCTAGCGGGCGACAAGTTTGCTTTCAACTGAACCCCCAGAAGTACAGTTATCTTCCCATCTTCGTGGACCCAGATAATAGGTTCTGGGAACTTCCCAAGAAACTCATCGTGCAGAACACCACCTCCGACATCATCGCCCGACTGGAGAAGGAAGCGAAACGGATCGCCTACGAAGAACTCAAAAGCCTCATCGATTTCGCCTTCCTCGCCCTCCATGGCAAATATGGCGATGACGGCTGCATCCAAGGTCTGCTCGAACTTTTGGGGATACCCTATACCGGCTCCGGGGTGCTGGCCTCAGCCCTCTGCATGGATAAGCCCATGGCTCACCGGGTGCTTAAAGCCTCCCAGTTAGAAGTGGCCCAGGAGATGGTGGTCAAAGACACCGATTGGGAGCGAGACCCGCGAAGAACGCAAGCCAAGATCATCGAGGAAGTCGGTCTCCCCTGCGTGGTCAAACCCAGCCGCGAAGGCTCAAGCATCGGCGTATCGGTGGTGCAGGAGGAGGAAGATATCGGTCGGGCTCTGGAGGTAGCCTTCGAGTGGGACAACTCGGCCCTCATAGAGGAGAAACTGGATGGCCTGGAGTTCTCTTGCATCGTCTTAGGGAATGAGGAACTTTGGCCTATGCCTCCCACGGAGACGGTGGCTACCCATGAGTATCTAACCTATGACGACAAATATATGCCCGGCCGCTCTCAGAAGATCACCCCGGCCCGGGTATCGGAGGAGACGATCAAGGTCATACAAGAAGAGGTGATGAAAGCCTATAAGGTCTTAGGCTTCAAGAACTACGGCCGCCTGGATGGCTTTCTCCTAGAGGACGGGCGGATACTCCTCACCGACCCCAACACCTCTTCCGGCATGGCCCCTTCTTCCTTCATGTTTCACCAGGCGGCGGAGATAGGGCTGAACGCTACCATGCTCTTTGATAGGATAATCGAGTTGGCCCTGGACGCCCATAGGAACAAGCGGGGTCCGCTGTAGAAGCATCTAACCGAAGCGAGAGCAGGAGATGGACCAAATTGTGATCTCTTCCACCGATTTCTGGGTTAATTCCCTAATTTGGGGGGTGCTTGACCTTGGGTTGCTGGCGCTCCTGGTCAAGATCTTCAAACCTTCCTCCTTCTGGGGAGCCCTGAAGCCCATCGCCATCGTCTCGATAACCCTTTGGAGCTGCTTCGCTACAGCCCTTTACTGGGGGTTCTGGGATATCTTCTACGCACAATTTCTCCCCGATTGGGCCCGTTGGGGTGCCCCCTTCAGTGGCTTCGTCCCTTACTTGCCTCTAGCCTTGCTCTTCTATCTACTGTCCAACAAACTTCCCGGCAATCCGATCCTCTGGTTTTGTTTACTCGGTGGCCTAGAGGGCGTAGCAGAGCACGTCCTGGGCATCTATGGCCTCCACATCTTGGAGAAAGTGCCCCTGCTCAACGGGATCGAGCCCCTACCCATCATGGTCTTCTCCTTCTTTGAATACACCCTCTACTGGGGGTTGCTCCTCCTGTTGGCCTGGGGGATAGTGAAAGTTCTGACTTTCAATAGAAAACGACGGTTCTCTGTGGGGAGAGGAAGTTGATATGCCAAAAGACGAAGTAACTCTCCTCCGCGTAGGCGTCATCATGGCCGGCATGTCCAGTGAACGAGAGATCTCCCTGGAGAGCGGCCGCAATATATACAACAACCTGGACCTCTCTAAATATGAGGGCGTTCCCATCTTCCTGGACCGCAAGGGGCGACTTTGGGAGATGACCCTGCCCCTTTTAGTCCAGAACACCACCGCCGATATCGAGTCCAGATTAGAAAAAGAAGCCACCCGCATCCCCTACGAGAAGTTAAAGGAAGTGGTGGACTTCATCTACATTGGACTGCACGGCAAATATGGGGAGGATGGCTGCCTCCAAGGCCTCCTGGAACTTCTGGGGATCCCCTATACCGGCTCTGGCATCCTGGCCTCGGCTATGGGGATGGACAAACATATGACCCGTCGCCTCCTCGCCGCCGCGGGTATCCGAGTGCCGAGATACCTGCCCATCTCCGAGAAAGCGTGGCAAGAGCAAAGAGAGGAGATGGAGAAGAAGATCGAGGAGACCCTGGGCTACCCCTGCGTGGTGAAGCCCACGAGAGAGGGGTGCAGCACCGGTCTCTCCGTGGTACGCGAAGCGGAAGGGTTAGCCCCGGCCATGGAAAGAGCCTTTCAGTGGGACACCGCCTGCCTAGTGGAGGAGTTACTGAGGGGCACGGAGATCACCTGCGGAGTGATAGGCAGCGAAAACCCGGTTGTCTTTCTCCCCACTGAGACGCCCCCCCGCGGCGATTTCCTCACCGTGGAGGAGAAGTTCCTGCCCGGCGAGGGAGAGAATATCACCCCCGCTCGCATCCCCCAGGAGATGATAGAGAAAGTACAGAAGGTAATGCTCGAGGCCTATAAAGCCTTGGGGACAAAGGTCTATGCCCGCCTCGATGGCTTCATCGTCGATGGGGAGGTGATAATCACCGAGACTAATACCCTCCCCGGCATGACCCCTTCCACCTGTATCTTCCACCAGGCCGCCGAAGAGGGGATGAGTCCCATGGACCTAGTCACCAGAGTGATCAAGTTATCCTTGGAAGCCCATAGCCGAAAGAAAGGGCCGCTCGCCTGAAAGAGAATGGCCGCGGACGGGGGTTTTCTTCGCCTAATCGTAATTTGACGAAGAAACACGGGCTCAGGTGGAAGGTGATGGGATGGCCAAGAGGCACGGCTTGCTATAGAGCAATAGGAGATCTCCTCTTGGCTCATAACCCCCATAGTGGAATTCACCGAGGCCGGGAAAAGGCGTGATTTCGGAAGCGGTCGGTGTAGTGGGGGACACGAGAAGCGTAATGTCGCAAGGAAGTGGAAGCGTTGTGACTTGTTCGCCTGTTTCCGGGTCGAGGAAGACCAAGGTATCACCCCCCCATGTTGAATAGAAGAACGTGCCGCGGAAATTGCTGGGGCTAACGCAACCGTAGGTTTCCGGTTGGCGTCGCCACTTTCTTTCACCAGATGCGAAGTCAATGCCAAACAGGAAGCAAGGCCCAGTGAACGGACATTGCCATGCTAGAAGAGTACCTCCCTCAGAAACCCCAGCCACTCCGTCGAGGACAAGATCATCGTTCTCCCATCGGATGTTGCCTGTGCTGGGGTCTACTGCCCACGTAAAGCCAGACACATCGTCGCTGAGTATGGCGGTCCCTTGGACCTCGCCCAGGAAGCCTCCGCCATACTCGGCGACGTACCAAGACCAACGCTCTTCTCCTGTTTGTCTGTCAAATACTCGAACCTCTGATCCAGTGAGGTGGCGGACTTTTGCATAAACAGCGGAAGGGGAAACCTCGCGGATTTCACCCAGGTATTCTGCAGCACTCTCCCACAGTTTGGTACCCGAGTTGATATCGAATGCCATTATAGCGCCGGTAGAGGTGACAAACAAAGCATCGTCCGCAATTGCTCCATGTCCGCTGCTGAACACCTCCCATATCGCCGCTCCTGTCGCGGGATCAATGCCTGCGACAGTACCACTCGTCAGGGTGGACTCAGTATCTCTCATAAGCAACACCCGATCTGTCCTTGTTAGGAATGTCGGCCAAGGAAGCTCCCAGACGACAGATCCGTCTCCCTTATTCATCGCGACAAAAAGGTCTGAGAATGAAAGAAACAGTCTGTCAGCATCTTGGAATAGTTTCTCTTTCTCCACGTCATAGCCAATCCGGAGTGGGCACCCGAGTTCGGGATGCACTATAACCTTCCACTTTTCGCGACCACTATGGCTGTCCAGAGCATAGTAGCGACCATCGGCACGGCATACGTACACAGCGTCGGGGTCGGCAGACAAGAGCATTCCGGTCGTCTCCCATTGCTGTTCCCACTGCCAGAGCTCTTGCCCGGTAGCAATATCAAAGCAATGGACCACTACTCCACCGCTGACATTGTCGATAGTGAAAACCTTGTCTTCACCAATGAGAAAATTACCTTGGATAGTCCAAATGATACTTGGTTGCATCTGCACCGGCATTGGTGCGGTCGTGGCTTGGCCCGTCGGCGTGGGATAGGGCTCCTGAGTCGGCAACATGACTTCCTCTTCCCGTTCCAGGGCCTCAATTGTTGCTTCTAGAGCGGCTATTCTCTCCGATTCACTAGGAGCACATGCCGTAACCACAGCAACCACTACCACGAGCAACAGAAACGTCAAAACAGTATGTCGCATGATCCCCTCCTTCATACACTTGAGGATGGTTGCAACATCGTTATCCGTTATTGTAGCACCGAACCGTCGGATGTGCAAAGGCGCCGGCCTAAGAACAGCCCGTCATGTCCCCTTGAGACAAGGGGAGGTTGGCCGCCAGAGGTTGTTCTCAATACCCCTTCAACGCCTCCTTCTGCGCCACTAGCAACTCCTCTATCCCCTTCTGGGCCAACTCCAACAGCCTCTCCATCATCTGGCGAGAGAAAGGCCCACCTTCTCCCGTGCCCTGCACCTCCACATACTCCCCTTCCGCGGTCATCACCACATTAAAATCTACCTGCGCCTGATAATCCTCTTCATAGGTGAGATCTAGGAGAGGCTCGTCCTGCAACACCCCCACGCTGATGGCAGCCACTTGCCTCCTGAGCACGCTAGGCGGGAGGAGTCCCCCTTTTATCAGTCTCCGCAGGGCTATGGCCAGGGCCACATAACCCCCAGTGATAGCGGCGGTGCGCGTCCCCCCATCGGCCTGGAGGACATCGCAATCTATGATCACCGTCCGCTCCCCCAAGAGACGAAGGTCCACGGCTACACGCAAGGCTCGGCCGATGAGACGGCGGATCTCCAGCGTGCGGCCGCCTAAGCCCCGGGTCTCCCGGGGGGTGCGCTGGCGGGTGGAGCGGGGTAACATGGCATACTCGCCGGTGACCCACCCCTGCGCCTGTTCCTTCAACCAACGGGGTACCCTCTCCTCCACGCTAGCCGTGCAGATGACGCGGGTCTCCCCCACCTCTATGAGCGCCGACCCCTCCGGATAGTCCAGATACCCTGGGGTGATCTTCACCGGTCGCATCTCATCGTATTCTCGGCCATCGAAACGCATCCTCGCTCCCTTCTAGATAAAACATGGTTATTATGACACAATATCGGGATACCGACGCCCATCTGACATCTCCGGAAGTAACCCCTGGCTACTTGTTGGTCTGGTTTCCAAACATAAACCGTAGGGCAGGTTTCCATACCTGCCCTACGATCTCGTTCATGGGTCAGGAGTTGGCCGGCTTAACATCGATTCCCTTTCCTATCAGGAATGGAGCCTTTAGGCGGTAGGCGAGTAGAGGCTTCTGCTTCGATTAAAAGCCTGGGGCTGGATTTGAAATCCGGCCCCAGCGCCTGAACATGCCTTTACCCTATCTTCGTTCCGCAGTTGGGACAGAATTTGGAGCCCGCGGGGACATCGGCTTTGCAGTTGGGGCAGATCATCTCCTCCCCGATCTTGGCCCCACACTGGGGACAGAACTTGGAACCCGCAGGGATCTGGGCCGAGCAACTGGGACAGAGCATGGTGGGCTGGACTCCGGGCTGCATCGCTTGGGTCATCATCCCGGCCATCATGGCCCCCATCCCCACGCCAGCCCCCAAGCCCATACCCGCCTGGGCCAAGCCTCCCGCGCCCTCGGGGGCACCTGCCGCCTCCTCCAAGGCCCGCGCGGCCTTGAACTGGAGGTAGGCCTGCATATTGCCAATGGCCCCCATGGCCGCTCGCTCGTCGATAGCCTTGGCTGTCTCCTCCGTGGGCGAGATATTGCTCACGTAGAAGGTCTTCAGGTCGATCCCCAAGACTTCGAAGTCATCCTGGACCTTGACCTTGGTCCCCGCCCCCAACTCATCGTACAGGCTGGGCAACTCGAAGAGGGACTTCTGCGTCTCCCCCAAGAGGTCGGTGAGGTTGGAGATCAGGATGCTGCGCAAGAAGTTGCTTATATCCGCCGTTTCATAGAGGCCCTGAGTCCCCACGATCTTGGTGACGAAGAGTTGAGGCTCCTTTATCTGCATAGAATAGGTACCGAAGGCCCGCAACCGCACCATCCCTAAGTCAGTGTCCCGCAGAGCGATCGCTTCCGGGGTTCCCCACTTCTGATCCAAGAACTCCCGCATATTGACGAAGTAGACCTCGGCCTTGAAGGGGGTCTCGCCGCTGAACGCCTTGCCGATGAGGTTCACCAGTACCGGTATGTTGGCCGTAGCGATGGTATGTCTCCCCGGCCCGAAGGTATCCAGCGCCTTCCCATCACGGTAGAAGACCGCCGCCTGAGCCTCCCGCACGATCACCTGGGAGCCGATGCGGAAATCCCCAGAGCCTTGCTCCGGGATACGGTGGACCATCTCCCTCCCTGAGGGGTCGAACCATTCGATTATGTCAAATATCCTAGGCATCTTTCTCTCCTCCCTTATCTAGTTTGATCCTCTGCCCCAATTAGCCCTCTTTATTTGGTCTCCGCCAGACCGAGTATCACATCCATCCTCCTAGTGAAAATGGTATTGATCTCCTCCAGAAGGGAGACCAGATCCTCGCCGGCCGCGGCTATCACCTCCGCCGCCGTGGCGGCGGCCAAACTATCTAACTTTTCCGACAACTGATCCACCCCCGCAGCGAGAGCGTAGTCATAATTATAGAGGGCATCCAACTCCTCCTGTTTCACCTTCACCGCGTCAAAGAGACCGGCATGGCCATAAGCGGCCGTCTTTAGGCGGTCGATGAGGAGTTGTAACCTTATCATGGCCCGCTCCAAGGCCACCACAGCCTTAAGTTCCCCCGCCTCGACAAGTCGAGACTGGACCCCGGTGAGCCTTCCCCGCTGCTCCTCGAAACGGCGTGCCAGGTGCATCCGCAGGAGTTTGTCCGCTTCCCGACGCAACTCCTTCTCTTTGTACCCTTTGTAGCCGGGGATGGCCCGGACGAGCCTCTCCAAGGCTTCCTGGGCACCGACTACCCTTTCCCTCAGATCCATATATCTCCCTCCTTATAGGAATAGTTCCGCTCCGCAGTATTCACACTTGACTATGCCTTTGCCCACGAACTCCCTGGTAGCACCACAGTTGGGGCACTTGTTGGTCTCCATCTCCGCCGCTTCCTTGGCGTAGAGTACCCCCTCCTTCCAATCGATATAGCCGGTGAAGAGCCCCTTCCCCACCAGGTCGTAGATGTAATCCTTCACCTGGTCGCGACTCACGTCCAGTTCTAAAGCCACATCGGAGACCCGCACCCTTCCCTGGGTCTGGACCATGTTTAGGACCCTCTTCTCCTTCTCCACCTCGGCGAACTCCCGGGCCTCCTCTCGGCCTCTGATGAGCAAGAAGGCACCAGCGCCCAGGGTAGGAGCCACCAGAACTATAAGCACCAGGGCCAGCCCCAGGATGAAACCCGTTGTCTGCAACTGGCCACTGGCGACGTTAGAGAGGAGCCAGAGGCCTGCCACCACTCCCAGCACTAGACCGACGAGGATGAGGATCACCCCCACCACTCTTCCTTGCCCGATCACGATCTCTGCCTCCTTGAGAGATTACGCTCTAGCCGGCGCCACCTCCGCCGCCTCCGCCACCGCCTCCCCCGCCTCCACCACCACCGCTGAAACCACCACCACCGCCCGAACTACTAGGTGCACTAGAGAGGGTAGAACCTGTGGAGTTGAGGAGCGAGACCAGCCCATCGCTCATCGACTGGAGCGAGGAGGCCATACCGTCGCTCACCCCTTGCAGGGAAGGTATCCCCCGACCGGCGCCGGTTCCAACCCCTCTACCAGTGCCGCCTCCCGGCGCACCGTAGATGAGAGGGGGATAGGGCATGTACCAATCCGGAGCCGGGGCCCCAGCGGCGGCGAATTTGCGCACCCAATCCTGCTCCAGGCCGAAGGCGATAGCATAAGGGAGATATTTGTCGAAGATATCCTTGGCTTCCCTGAGATCTGCGTACCGCTCGATCTCCTGCAAGTAACGCTTAAAGGCTCGCCATTTCGCGGCAGCCATCGACCCTTCACCGGTCTTGCGAGGCATGAACCGCCCAAAGATCACCACACCCAGGAAGGCTAGCCCCAGTCCGATGAAGGGCAAGATCGCCAGGGGCGTGATGGCGCTCAAAGCGGCCATGGCACAGAAACCCAAAACCCCGGAGAGGACTATCCCCGCCACACCCAAGCCGGTGTAGATTTTGCGCGTCCGTTCCGGGCTTTGGGCGAAGAAGCCCAGTTTTACCACTTCCTCGTACATCTGTTTCTGCAACTTAGGGATAGCCTTGTAGAACTTGTTCTTCAGATCGGACAAGTTCTTCTTGCTGCGGCGGCCGAAAATCTCCCCAATGAGGGTGCCTTCATATCCCCTTAGATCTTTCTCCTGGCCGGTCCGCTCGAAGGTGAACTCTCGGTGAGTGCCAATGCCCAAGAAGCCTCTCTCCTCGATCTCCTGCATGCGTATTACGCCTCGTCGAGCCAGATCGACGATGGTGGCCACGATATCTTTCATATCGGCATGCTCATCGAGGAGAGTGCCCACCACACCGGCGGGAAGGTCGCTGGGCGGCTCGACCAGGTAATCGGCGGGCATCCGGATGGGGCGATCCCGCCCCCTAGTATACCAGAGGGTATAGAGCCCCAGGAAAGCGGCTAACGGTATAAAGACGCCCAGGCAGAGAGAGCCCAAGGTGGCCCAGGGGCGAACCGAGGCTCTAAGATCCTCCGCTGCTTGCCAAGAGGGAGCGCTCCCCTCGACGATGCCATGAGGGAACTGCACCCTCACCTCCAACTCCCGCCTGGGGCTTATGTCCTGGGCCACGAAGACCACCGTCCTTGAGTCGCGGACGTCGGTGTAAGCGTCCCAGCCGTAAGCGGCCGTGTTCTGCACCTCTTCTACCTCTTCCGGCAGATGGACGGTCACCGTCGAAGTGCGGACTACGAAATCCCGATCGGCGAAGACCGCCTTCCACCAAAGTTGGTCGCCGCCTTCGTAGATACGGAGGCCGCCTTGCACTATGTAACTGAAAACATAGGTATGGGTAGAATCCTGGGTATAGGGGAAATAGACCTTTATTACATAGTCGCCATCATCGTAATAGGTTTCATAGGTGTAAGGGGTCTCCCGGCCGGGCACCGCCTTCTGGCCGTCGACCAAGACCTCCACCAAACTTATATCTTCCAAGCGATCGGTGGGGACACTGCGATAGATGAAATGGAAACTGCCTTCCTTATAGGTTAGTTCCCAGGCCTCGGTAACCAAAATATCGGAGTTCTTCTGCGCGGTTATATCCACATCCAGCCGGTTCCAATAGTACTCCTTCTCCTGAGCCTGGACACCCCCCACCAGACCTAAGAACACGATAACGAGCAGCGCTATAGACACCTTTCGACTCACTGCTTCTCTCCTCCCCTGTGGGCTATGAACCACAAACATTATACCCTACTTCGGTGATAAGAGCCAAAAGTCCCAAACTAATTAGTCTCCCGGCCTAGTTCTTTGAGCGTATAGAAGCAGAGTAGGGTGCTCCCATATCTTCTGCGCTCTTGGAGTCCCAAGACCTCAAGCCTCAACTCCTGATATTCCTTGGGGTGCATCTGGGCGATAATCAACCCTTCTGGCTTCAGGATCTCCTCATGGCTGTCCAAAGCCCGCAAGGTCTCAGCCCACAGCCCTCGGTACTGGGGCGGTGCTAGATAGACGATATCGAAGGGGGCCAGCGCCCCCTTTCGGATAAAGCGAAAGACATCCTGCCGTATGACCCGGGCTCCATCCGTCAAACCGGTAAGAGCGAGGTTCTCCTTGATCAACTGAACCGCCTTTCGACCCTGATCCACGAAGACGGCTCTTTCTGCTCCCCGACTGAGGGCCTCTATGCCCACGCTCCCTGTGCCGGCGAAAAGGTCGAGGAAGTGTGCCCCCTCCAACCTAGGCCACAGGATGTCGAAAAGGGCTTCCTTCACCCGGTCGGTGATGGGGCGCGTAGCAGAGCCGGGCAGGGACTTCAGCCGTCTCCCCTTGGCTATTCCGGCGATAACCCGCACCTACGAAAGTCCCTCCAACTTCTCCAAGAGCCTCTTTTTCTCCTCCTCAAATCTCGCCAGTTTCTCCCGCTCCCTATCGACCACCTCCGGAGGTGCCTTGGTGGTGAATTTCTCATTAGCCAAGAGCGCCACTGCTCGGGCGATTTCCTTCTCCACCCGTTCTAGTTCTTTACTCAGGCGCTCTCGCTCCTTGCCTTTATCTATTTCAATCTCCAAAACGGTAGAAAACGGACCGGTCACGATAGTAGGGCCATCAAGGGGCTTCGTTAGCGCGGGCACCCAATCTTGCTCCTGCACTCCGGCTAACCTCTCGAAGGTTGCTCTCTCCCCCATAAATAACTCGTGAAGATCGCCTGTCTCCGTGTGCGCCAGAGGCACGACTCGAGGCTCCAACCTCTCCTCCGCCTTCCAGTTGCGGATGACCCGGATATGCTCCCAGAGGGTCTCCTGTGCTCGCTCCACCCCCTCGTCTACCGGCCCCGCTTCCGGCCAAGGAGCGATCATGAGGCTCTCCCCCTCATAAGGAAGATGCTGCCATATCTCCTCGGTGACGAAGGGCATGAAGGGGTGCAAGAGCCGCAAAGTGCGCTCTAAGACGTAGACCAGAACGTGGCGCGTCCTCTCCTTCGCTCTCTCGTCATCGCCGTAGAGGGCCACCTTGCTGGCCTCGATGTACCAATCGCAATACTCCCCCCAAAGGAACTCGTATATCTGACGCCCCGCCTCGCCGAACTGATACCCTTCCATGAGGCGGTTCACCTCACCTATGAGACGGTTATGCCGGCTGAGGAGCCAACGATCAGGTGGGGTAAGGTCACCTTCCCAGAGAGCGGGGTCGGGTGAGTCGTACTCCTCAGGTAAATTGCTGGTCACGAAGCGAGCGGCGTTCCATATTTTGTTGGCGAAGTTGCGGCTAGCTTCCACTTGCTGCAGAGAGAGCCTCATATCGTTACCCGGAGTACTGCCGGTCATGAGGGTGAAACGCAAAGCGTCGGTGCCATACTCGTCCATCACCTCCAAGGGGTCGATAACGTTGCCCTTGGAGCGGCTCATCTTCTCACCATATTCATCCCTCACTAAGCCGTGCAGATAGACGATATGGAAGGGGATATCACCCGCGCACTCCAACCCCATCATGATCATCCGGGCCACCCAGAAGAAGAGGATATCATAGGCTGTCTCCATCACCGTCGTGGGGTAGAAATAGCGCAGATCCTCGGTATCATCGGGCCAACCCAAGGTGGAGAAGGGCCATAGCGCCGAGGAGAACCAAGTGTCCAGGATATCGGGGTCCTGGCGAAGGTTCGTCCCCTTGCAACTTGTGCACTCGCGGGGTTCATCGATAGAGGCGATAACCTCTTGGCAATCGTTGCAGTACCAGACAGGGATGCGGTGCCCCCACCAGAGTTGCCGGGAGATACACCAGTCTCGGATATTCTCCAGCCAGTTGTAGTAGACCTTGGTAAACCGCTCAGGGATGATCTCTATCCGCCCCTTACGCACCGCATCTAAGGCTCGCTCGGCCAAAGGCTTTATCTTGATGAACCACTGCTCGGAGATAAGAGGCTCGATCATAGTATGGCAACGCTGACACCGCCCCGGCGCGTGAAGATGATCTTCGATCTTGATCAACAACCCGTTCTTCTCCAAGTCAGCCAGTAACCGCTCCCTAGCCTCATAGCGGTCCAACCCGGCGTAAGGGCCCGCCTCCTCGCTCATGGTGCCATCGGGGTTCATCACATTAACGATGGGCAGGTTATGGCGCTGGCCGATTTCGTAGTCGTTGGGGTCATGGCCCGGGGTAACCTTCACTGCTCCAGTGCCGAACTCCATATCCACCGCTCGGTCAGCGATGATGGGAATCCGGCGACCCAAGAGAGGTAAGATAGCCATCTTACCCACTAACTCTTTGTAGCGCTCATCATTTGGATTGACAGCCACCGCCGTATCCCCCAGGATCGTCTCCGGCCGGGTCGTAGCCACCTCGATATATCCGCCTTTCCCTCGCCCCTCGGGATCTCCCACGGGATCCCTTTGGGACCTGCGGGAGGATCCTTTACGGACGGCCAGGGGGTAGCGCACCCAGTAGAGTTTGCCTTGCTCCTCCTCGTGTTCCACCTCCAAGTCCGAGATAGCCGTCCCACAGCGAGTACACCAGTTGACGAGATATTTGCCCCGATAGATCAAACCCTTCTCATAGAGGCGGACAAAGGTCGTTCGAACCGCTCGTGAAAGACCTTCATCCAGAGTGAAACGCTCTCGTGTCCAGTCACAGGAAGCCCCCAGCCGCCGGAGTTGCTGGTTTATGTACCCACCGTATCTCTCTTTCCAGGCCCAGCCCAACTTGACAAACCACTCCCGGCCCAGATCATAGCGGGTCAGCGGCCGACCATCCGAGGGCACTGGATATCCTATCTCTCCGAGAAGATCGTCCAATTCCCGCTTTTCCAACCCCCTCTCGATCACGTTATGGGTAGCGATGCTAGCGTGGTCGCTGCCTGGCAGCCAGAGGGTGGGCTCGCCCCGCATCCGGTGCCAACGGATCATGGTGTCTTGGACGGCCATAGTGAGGGCATGGCCGATATGCAACTCCCCGGTGATATTGGAAGGGGGCATGGAGATAACGAAAGGGCTCCGCTCCCAATCGACCTGGGGGATGAAATAACCCCTGCTTTCCCAAAAGTTGTAGAGCCGCCCCTCAGCCGTTTTAGGGTCGTAGGTCTTGGACATCTTCTGCCTAGCCATTTTAACCTCCCCGGCACAGGTTGTGCGAGGGCATCATCGGCCTCTTATAAAAACCCCTTCCATCTCCAGGACGGAAGGGGCCGCGGTACCACCTCGATTCCGGCTTAAACCGGCACTCTTCGCTATAACGGGCTCACCCGAGAGAACTTACTTGGCCGTTCAGCCCTCCGGCTCCCAGGCGACTTTCAGCGGCTTTCATTGCGGAGGGTTTTCAGCCTATGCCCCCCTTCTCTGCCAACTCCGGTCCGCTTACTCCTCCTGTTCATCGCCTTTTCAGAATTTACGGTTATTTTAGCATACTTGCGCCGGCCCGTCAAGGTCACGGTATCTCTCATCTCAAATGCGACAAATAGATGGTAGAGGGGTTCGCATATCGAGGCCCAGATGGCACCGTTCATACTGGGGCAGGTTCCCACAACTGCCCTACTACTCCGTGGCGTCAGCCTGTCCTGGCACATGACAGGCCAGGGATGTTGCCATCTGACGCTTCCAGCCTTGGCCGTCAGGCCGGGGGAGGAATCTCCTGATTCCTCAAAAATCGGTTGTAGGGGAGGGGCTTGCGCCTGCCCTGAGCGAAGTCGAAGGGTCCCCTCCCGTTTGCGGGAGGCCATCCTTCCCTCGTCAGGACGAGCGAGGGGCCTCCCCTACTCCTGTCGTGTAGGTCTGGTTGGCACATTCGACGCTACCACAATTGTCGCATTTCTGATGAGACTAGCCGGTTCAACATATGTAGGTGAGCCTTCCTGTGATATAATAAGGTAAGGAGCCTCTTGATACCCTTGATTCCCTGGGAGGGGGCTATGAATAACAAAGAGATCAGTCAAATCTTCCGCGAGATCGCGGATATGCTGGAGATCCAGGGAGGGGACTTCTACCGGGTCAACGCCTATCGTCGCGCCGCCGATTCCATCGAGCATCACCCCGTAGCCCTGGAAGAACTCTGGAAGGAGGGAAGGCTGCGCGAGGTGCCCCGGGTGGGAGAGGCGATCGCTAAGAAGATCGATGAACTCCTGAGCACGGGACAGTTGGGCTACTACGAGGAGTTGAAGGAGCAGGTCCCCGATGGGGTGCTCTCACTTCTTACCATCCCCGGCGTGGGCCCCAAGACGGCCAAACTCCTCCATGAGAAACTCGGCCTGGCCTCCATCCCCGAGGTGGAGCACGCCGCCCGGGAAGAGAGGTTGCGCCACCTGCCCGGCCTGAGAGCCAGGTCAGAGGAAAAGATCCTCCACGGTATCGAGATGCTCCACCGTCTCTCCGGGCGGTCGCTCTTGGGCACCGCCTTGCCCATCGCCCAGGAGATAGTGGAGCGGCTGCGGGCCACCTCTCCGGCGGAGAATATCGTCCCCGTGGGGAGCCTCCGCCGCCGCAAGCCCACCATCGGCGATATAGACATCCTGGCCACCACCGCCAAGCCCACCCAGGTGATGTCCGCCTTCGTCAAACTCTCCCAGGTGGCCGAGGTGCTCCTCCAAGGCGATACTAAATCCACCGTCATCCTGGATAACGGCCTCCAGGTGGACCTGCGCGTCCTCTCCGAGGAGCGGTTTGGCACTCTGATGCAATATTTCACCGGCTCCAAGGAGCACAACGTGCAACTGCGCATCCTGGCCTTAGACCAGGGGCTCAGCCTGAGCGAGTATGGCTACAAGAAGGAGGATGGGACGGAGATAACCTGCCCCACCGAAGAAGAGGTATACGAGACGATAGGCCTCCCCTGGATACCCCCGGAGATGAGGGAGGCGAGGGGGGAGATAGAGGCTGCTAGAGCGGGCAAACTACCCCAGTTAGTCACCGATGGGGATATAAGAGGCGACTTCCACGTCCATACCAACTACTCAGACGGCGTCCATACCATCGAGGAGATGGCCCAGGCAGCCAAGGCCAAAGGCTACGACTATATCCTTCTCACCGACCACACTAGGGGTTTGGGCGTTGCCGGGGGGATGACGCCGGAGAGGGTGGCGGAGCAGAGGGCGGAGATTAAGTGGGTGAACGAGAAGTTAGCCCCCTTCCGGGTACTGGCCGGGGCGGAGGTGGAGATCAGGAGCAACGGGACGCTGGATTTGCCCGACGAGGTTCTGGCGGAGATGGACCTGGTGGTGGCGGCCATCCATTCCGGGCTCCGGCAGGAGCGGGAGAAGATAACCCAGAGGATGCTGGCCGCCATCCGGAACCCCCATGTGGACATCATCGCCCACCCAACGGGACGGCTCCTCGGCCAGAGGGAGGAGATAGCCCTCGATTTCGAGGCCGTAGTCAGGGAAGCAGCGAAGACGGGGACGATCCTGGAGATAAACGCCCAGCCCAACCGGCTCGACCTGGACGGGGCGCACGTGATGCGAGCCATCCAAGAGGGGGTGCTTCTTTCCATCGGGACGGACGCCCACCACATGGATGGGTTAGGGCTGATGCCCCTAGGGGTGGCCATGGCCCGCCGCGGCTGGGCGGAGGCGAAGGATATAGCCAATACCATGAATTGGGAGGACCTAAAGAAAAAGGTGAAAAGGTGACTTGTAGCGTTGCCCTTTAGAGCGACGCTTTCTCGTCAGGCTAAAGCCTGACGCTACGAGGTATCGTTACTGATAGGTTTTTGCTGGGATACCCCCTATCGAGGGCAGGCCCCCTAGCGGGGACAGGCCCTGGCCTACTACAGCCAGGACAAGCCCCCTACCGTCATCGGAGAGGGGGCTCTTTTTGTGGAAACATTATAGCGCAGGCGTTCTAGATTGTCGAAGGATAAACCGGAGCTAGCCTGTTGCGTAATACTATGTGAAGTAGTCAATCGTCTAGAGTTGCATCGAGGGGCCGCGGTTGCGGCCCCTTGACAACTGCTGGTCGATCTCCAACTTACTTCCTACGTTTCCGCCCCTTGCGCTTGACCTTGGCACAGTCTAGAAAGTCGTCGTAGTCAAGATTGGCCAGTTTCAAGATACTGTCGAAAGTGCCCTTGGGAACTTCCCTCTCTCCTAAGGGCACTGAAGTTACATCGTGCCTTCCATCCGGTCGTCGCCTCTTGAGCGCCTGGTGGCCACTCTTTGACTTTCGAGCCAGTTCAAAGCCGCAACGCAACAGAGCATTGATAATCTCATCGCTCGAGAATAAGCGTCGCTTGCTCATGCGGGCGCGGTTTGCAGCGTCATTACGGTGGGTTGAATGATGCTACCTGCTGGGAACTTGGCTCGTCGGACTTCTAGCTCAGCGGGTTCGTAGGAATATAATCGTACTCCTTTCTCCTTTAGTACTAGGCGGCATTCGCCCAAATCCTCAAGGGTGTCGAGATATACCTCCGTCGCATCGACCAGGTTTTCAAGCGCCTCCTTCTCATTGCGCCCAAAACTGGCCGTCCCCAATTCCAAGCACTTTGATACGTAGTACTCTCCCTCACGTTCAACCATAAAAGTCACGATTATGTACTCCATCTCTCCTTTCTTCCTCCCTTGGCGGCCACCTATATTATACACCCCTACAGCAACAACATACCTTAAAGTTTACAACATGTGTTGTTCAGGATTGTCGAACATCTTGATAAAGACAACAGGTTGTGATATAATGTTGTTGGAGGAGTGGAAGATGAATGCAAGTGATGCCATCGATTATTTGCAAAAGAAGATCCGCTCCTACGAGGCGAAGATCAGTGAACTTCAAGCCCAGCGAGATGCGTTGGAAGCCGCTATCACTGAGACCCAGGCGCTCTTGAACTCAGCCCAGGTCCTCCTGAAGGATGAGCTCCAAGCGGCCAGGAGGGCAAGCGGCGTCGACATATCATCGCTACCGTTGGCTGCCAGACTAGCCAATCTGAATGTCACCGAAGCCATTTTCGAGATCGTAAACTCCAGTCCCGGTCCCATTCATGCGGATCAGGTATTGAAGAAACTGCGCCAGGCTGGCAAAGGTCCCAAGGGCAAGACGCCGAAGAATTCCGTCGTGAGTCTTCTACTTCGGGGAGTGAAACAAGGCATGTACGACAAAGTCGGACCGAATCTCTTTGCTCCAATCAGGGAGCGAGAAGAAGCGCCATGAAGGATGCAAAGACAAGCGAAGAGCGCGCCCTTACAGGATCCCGAGGGAAAAGAGAGGGCGGGTATAGAAACCCGCCCTACACTACTCAAGAGGACTGTGCAGAATAGAAGGTTTGTGCTATACTGGCTTTGAGGTCGATATGAAGAGGGCTGAAGCCCAGCGAGAGGTCGCCCGCCTAGTCAAGAAACTTGATGCCCTCACGAAGCGCGAATTCAAGAAGTACGACGAGGAGAACACGAAGAAGGATTTTATCCTCCCCTTGTTCCGTGCTCTGGGCTGGGCGGTTGAAGACCGCCGGGAGGTTACCGCCGAGGACAAAGTCTCCCGTCGGCGAGTAGATTACGCCTTCCGCATCGAGGGCATCCCCAAGTTCTTCTTAGAGGCGAAGCGCCTAAAGGCCGATTTGGATAACCCAAAATACGGTTGGCAAGCCATCAACTACGCTTGGACGAAAGGGGTCACTTGGGCGGTATTGACCGACTTTGAGGGGCTCAAGGTCTATAACGCCCAATGGAAAGGGCCCAGCCTCCTGTACAATCGCTTCCTAAATATCCCCTATACGGAATATCTGGAAAGGTTCGATCAATTGTGGCTCCTTTCCCGGCGCTCCTTTGAGGAGAGCCTTCTGGACATTGAGGCTGAAAAGGTAGCAAAGAAGGCCAAGAGGGAAGCGGTGGGGAAGGAACTCTTCGATGACCTGATCGTTTGGCGGCAGAGGCTGTACAGGCAACTCAGGGGGTGGAAAGAGAATAAAAGGTACTCAGCAGCCCAAATCGATGAAGCAGTGCAACGCATCCTAGACCGGTTCATCTTCATCCGCACTGCCGAGGATCGTGAGTTGGAGGAGCGGGTTCTGCTCCCTGCGGTGAGGGAATGGCGGGAGAATGGTCGGCGAAAGGAGTTGGACAACGCACTGGTGCGTATCTTTCGCCAGTTCGACGAGAAATACGATAGCGAACTCTTTGAGGTCGGCCACTTCTGCGAGGATCTCGTCTGTGATTCCACTACCTATGCCCGGGTCATTGAAGGGCTATATGGGATGCGGGACGAGGTGCCCACTTATAACTTCGATGCCATCGACGTGGACGTTTTGGGCGGCATCTACGAGCAGTATCTCAGTTACCGCCAGGGGTTGCCGGAGGAGGTAGAGGAGGCCAAGCGGAGGAGGCGCAAGAAGCGGGGCATCTACTACACGCCCAAGTTCGTGGTCCAATATATCGTGGAGAACACCATAGGTCGTCTGCTCCAAGAGCGAAGCCATGACCAGATAAGAAAACTCCGCATCCTCGACCCCGCCTGCGGTTCTGGTTCCTTCCTTATCGAGGCTTTTGACCGTCTCGATCGCTACCACCAGGAGGCACGGGGCACAGCCCAGCGTAGCGATGAGAAGGCGGCGCAAGATGATTTCTTAGAGCGACTGCGAATTCTTAGAGATAACATCTATGGCGTTGACCTAGACCCCCAGGCGGTGGAGATTGCGCGGCTCAACTTACTCCTCAAGACCTTGCATCGGAGAGCCCTCTTGCCCAAACTGGAGGACAACATCCACTGTGGCAACTCCCTCATCTCCGGCCTGCCCATCGAGTTATCCCAATACTTTGGGGCTGACTGGGAGGCGAAAAGGCCCTTCAACTGGGAAGAGGAGTTCCCCAAGATAATGGAAGAAGGCGGCTTCGACATAGTCATCGGCAACCCGCCCTATCTGGGCTTTCACGGATTCAAGGATGAAAAGCTGTACTATCGCGACCATTTTGAGTCCGCTATTGGACGATTTGACTTATATATCCCGTTCATTGAACAGGGAATGCGTCTGCTAAAGGACGGTGGATTGTTCGGGTACATTTGCCCGACAAACTTTATGAAACGGCAACACGGTAAGGCCCTGCGCCGCCTCCTCAAGGATACTTGCCAGATTGAGGAGATCGTGGACTTTGGCCACTCTCCAGTTTTTGGAGAGGCGCTCAACTACACCTGCATTTTGATTATGCGTAAGGGCAAAGCGGAATCGCATTCTCTGCGATATTTCCCGGACGGCCTTGAGAGTCAAAGCTATCTAGTCAATCAGGACTCCCTTTCATCAACCGGATGGACTTTTATCTCCCCAGAGGAAGCAAAACTTGTCGAAAGAATTGAGCGTGCACCGTCTCTTCAATTGGGCGAACTTACAGAGGGCATTTTCGAGGGCATTGTAACGGCTCAGAATTCTGTCTTTGTACTATCGAAAGACGAGGCAAAGCGACATCGCTTAGAAAGAGACCTTGTTCGCCCCGCTGTTCAAGGCCGTCAGATCCAACGTTACTACCTAGAAGATCCCGCTAATGTCCTCCTCTATCCTTATAGACCCGTCGGCGGAAAGGCAGAGGTCATTCCAGAAGCCGAGCTAGAGTCGAAGTACCCGCTTGCTTACCAGTATCTCGAATCTAAACGGGAGGATTTGAGTGGCCGTTCCTACTTTGACGACTCTGGAAAGGTCTGGTACGAACTGTGGAATGAGCGGAATTTTGCAAACCAAGCCGTATCCAAAATTGTTGTCAGAGAGCTTGCTCCCAGTGCAAAGTTCGCGCTGGCTGCCAAAGACCAGTTTTACCTTGACACGGTGGTGAGCATTATCCCCAAGGATCGATCGCGGCAGAAGATGCTCTACATTCTCGGTCTGCTGAACTCGCGACTCCTTGAGCACTACTACAAGAAGATTACAGTCCCGAAGGCAGGTGGCTTTTACATCTACAAGACTATGTTCCTTCGGAGACTCCCCATCCGGCGCATTGACTTCGACAACCCCCAAGATGTGAAAATGCATGATGACCTCGTGGCCCTAGTAGAGCGGATGCTAGACCTGCATAAGCGTTTGAAAGACGCCAAAGGCGAAGAAAAGAAAAACCTGGAACGCCGAATCGCCCGCACCGACCGCAAAATCGACAACCTCGTCTACCAACTCTACGACATCACCGAAGAAGAACGCAAAATCATAGAAGGTAGAATGTAGGGGAGGCCCTCGTGGCCTCCCGCATCGGGCGGGGACCCTTCGACTTCGCTCAGGACAGGCAAGCCCCGCCCCTACAATGGCATCACTGACAAAGAACCGGAAATAATTGAGAGGGGTTAGCGGAGAGGATCTGTGAACGAAAAGCAACTCGCGAAATTGCTGGGTCACTACAACGCTTTGGAAAGAGAATACAACCAATACAAGTTTGTTACAGCCAACACCGCCCTCGCACGTATGGGCTTTGGAGACTATTGGGAGGAGCATTTCAAAGGTAAACCACCTCCCGTACGGCCAGAAATAGACGTATTGCTTTACTATAGGCTTTGGAAACAACTGTTGGCGCTCGAAATAAAGTACATTTCACATACAGCCGATGTGGCCTACTATGAAGGCCTTGACCAGACTTTAGCTCTTCTCCGATTGGGGTTTGATTATGTCCAACTCTGGCACTGTTTCGCTAGCTCCGTGTCGGATGAGCAAATCCAAGCTCATATCGAAGATACCAGGGCTCTGCTAACTGATATGTACTTGTGGCTAAATGAGAAGAGCCTAGATTTCCCAATCGACTATGCACATCTTAAGGTTATAGAAGCAGAAGGCAAAGTAACGTTAAAGGAGATTTTCCCCTCATATGGCACCCAGCCCCTGATTGAGTACGAAAGGCCCCCTGACCCTACAAGGTTCTGGAAGGACAACCCTCTCAAAGATAAAGATGAGCCAAAGCGTATACGCGAGTTCATTTACCATGTTTTTCGACTACCACAGCCATCACCGAAGAAGAACGCAAGATAATAGAAAAAAGGATGTAGGGGAGCCCCTTGTGGGCTCCCGAAAGGGTGATGCATAAGCCCTGTAACGGGCGGGGGCAAGCCCCGCCCCTACGGAAAAATGGCATGGATAAACCTCTCTTGCCACAGCGCCGCCCAACCAGACTAAAGGATTTCGATTATGCAACCCCAAATATCGTCGTCTTTGTCACCGCCTGCACCAGAGGAGAGAAACAACTATTCGTGCAGTCCGACCTCAACCAGGCTATTGTCCGATGCTTTCTGGAGGAACGGGACCGGCTAGGTCATTCTATCTTCGCCTACTGCCTCATGCCCGACCACTATCACCTTCTATGTAGCCCCAATCAATCGGGCATACCAATCACCCGACTTATCGGAGGGATCAACAGCAAAATCACACCCCTTCTTTGGAATCACGGCTATTCGGGGAGGCTAATGCAAAGGAGTTTCTACGACCACATAGTCAGGAGGGAAGAGATTTTAACGGAAATAGTAGAGTACATCCTTAACAATCCTGTTCGCAAGGGCCTGGTAGAAAGATCAGAAGACTACCCCTATAGCGGCACCCCTGATCCCTTGCCATTGTAAGAGGGCGGGGACCCTTCGACTTGGCTCAGGACAGGCAAGCCCCACCCCTACACCCTGTCTTCGGGATGCCCACCCATCAGCCCCACGAAGGCCGCTACCCCCACCAGGGCGATGAACCCCAGGAGTAGGTACATCCCCCCGTATCCCACTGTCGCGGCCACGGGGCCCATGGCCGCGCCTCCCAACCCTATCCCCAGGTCGTAACCGCCAAACAAGAGCCCCACGGCCATCCCCCTCACCTCCGGAGAGGTGTGGTCAACTATCAGGGCGGTGAGGGCCGTCCCTGCCCCACTCAGCCCCAAGCCGTAGAGGATAGCCACTACTATCAATAACCCCGTACCTTCCACCACCTTCAGCCCAGCCAGGGCCAGGGACAAGAGCACCGCCGCCGGGACGATGACCGCTATCCGTCCTACCCTGTCCGACAGACGCCCCAAGGGCATCCGCACAATGATGGTCATCAAGCCGTAGGCGGTGAAGAAGAGCCCCACGTTGGCTATCCCCCTCTCCACGCCAAAGAGAGGCAAGAAGGTATAGACGGAGCCATAGGTCAGCCCCGCAGTCACGGCCAAGAGACAAGACACCCAAACGGGCCTCTCCCGGAGGGTAGCCAGGAAACCAAGCCCTTTCTGGGAGTTTGAGACCCGAGGTGCTTCGCGGATGGGCACCGCCGTCAAGAGGCTAAATGCAGCCACCAAGGCGGCCAGGCAGAAAAGGAGGGAAAAATCGAGTCTAGAGAGAAGGGTGGCCCCCAGGGGTGGAGCCACCATGATCGATAAGGGACCGGCAACCCCCACCAGGCCTAGAGCCTCCCCCCGTCGAGGCGGGGGCACTAACTCACTAGCCAGGGTGGTATAAGCGGTGGTGAAGGCGGCTATCCCTAGGCCATGGAACATACGGACCAAGAAGAGAGCGGGGAGGGAGCAAGCCACGATGTAGAGGAGCGGCGCAAATATGAAGATAACGCTTCCCACCATCATCACCGGCTTTCGCCCCCAAGTATCCACCAGCCGTCCCACGAGGGGGCGGGAGAGGACTGCGGTAAGGGCAAACATCCCCATCACCAAGCCGATCTGCGAGGGCTCGCCTCCCACCTCCTTGATGTACAAGGGGAGAGGGGTGATGAGGAGGTGCATACTGAAGAAGAAAAGGAAAGTGGAGGCCATGATGAGGTAGAAGGAGAGGGGATAAGAGAAGGGGGCCTCCGCCTGGTTGGGGGATGGACGGTTATTCAAGGAACCTCCGAGCGAGTGTCTGAGCGCTTGAATCTAGGGAATCAGCAAGGTCAAAGAGAATTCGGGTTCATGCCTTCGCCTAGCGGGATGGTTCCTCCCTTGCTAGTCGCTAGACAACTTGAGGATGGCCATGAAGGCCTCCTGGGGTATCTCCACCTGGCCGATCCTCTTTAAGCGCTTCTTCCCCTCCCGCTGCCGCTCCAGGAGTTTCCGCTTGCGGGTCACATCGCCCCCGTAGCATTTGGCTAGGACATTCTTCCGCAGGGCTCTCACCGTCTGGCGGGCGATGACCCGGTTCCCGATGGCCGCCTGGATGGGGACAGCGAATAGTTGCCGAGGGATAAGTTCCTTCAACTTTTTGACCAGGGCGTTCCCCTTAGCGTAGGCCTGGTCCCGGTGGACGATGACCGACAGCGCATCCACCGGCTGTTGATTGACCATGATCTCCAGTTTGACCATATCCCCTGGCCGATAGCCAGAGAAGACATAGTCCAAAGAGGCGTAACCCCGGCTCTTGGACTTCAACTGGTCGTAGAAGTCGATGATCACCTCCGAGAGGGGCATCTGATATTTGAGCAGAACCCGCTCCCGATCCAGGTACTCCATCCGCTCGAACTCCCCTCGACGAGAGGTGACCAGTTCCATAATGGGGCCGATATAATCGGCGGGGGTGAAGATGCTGATCTCCATCCAGGGCTCTTGGATCTCCGCGACTTCACCCGCCGGAGGCATATCGGCTGGGCTATCCACCAACTTCATCTCCCCTTGTCGGGTGAGCACGTGGTACTCCACGCTGGGGGCGGTGGTCAAAAGGTCAAGGCCATACTCCCTCTCTAGCCTCTCCTGGACGATTTCCATATGAAAGAGGCCCAAAAAGCCACCGCGGAAACCAAAGCCCAAAGCCTGCGAGTCCTCGGGTTCATAGAGTAGAGAGGCGTCGTTGAGGCGGAGTTTCTCTAAAGCGTCTTTGAGCAGGTGGTAATCCTCCCCCTCGATGGGGTAGAGGCCAGCAAAGACCATAGGCTTGACTGGTCGATAGCCGGGCAAGGGCTCGGAAGCGGGATGCTCCGCCTCGGTTATGGTGTCTCCTACCGAGCAGTCGCCCACCCTCTTGAGCCCCGTAGCCACGTACCCCACCTCTCCGGCTTCGAGAGTAGCAATAGGAGACATGGTCGGTCTGAAGATGCCCACCTCTAAAGGCTCCAGTTCCCTCTGGTTGGAGATGAGGACCAACTTTCGGCTCTTCATCAGCCTCCCATCGACCACCCGCACATAGGCCACCACCCCCTTGTAAGGGTCATAGTGGGAATCAAAGATGAGGGCTCGAAGCGGCGCTTCGCGTTTTCCGCTCGGGGGAGAGATGCGGCTCACCACCGCCTCTAAGACCTCGTCGGTGCCGATCCCCTCCTTGGCCGAGGTGCGTATCACCTCCTCGGCGGGGACGGCCAAAAGAGCCTCCATCTCCTGGGCCACCCCCTCAGGGTCAGCGGTGGGGAGATCGATCTTGTTGGCTACGGGTACGATGAGTAGGCCGTGCCCCAGGGCCATGTAGAGGTTAGCCACCGTCTGAGCCTGGACCCCCTGAGCAGCATCGACCACCAAGATGGCCCCTTCGCAAGCAGCGAGGGCTCGGGAGACCTCATAAGTGAAATCCACATGGCCTGGGGTATCGATGAGGTTCAGTTCGTAGTTCTCCCCATCCCGGGCCCCATAGATCATCCGCACGGCGGAGGCCTTGATGGTCACCCCCCTCTCCCTTTCTAGGTCCATCTGGTCCAACACCTGCTCTGTCATCTCCCGAGGAGAGATGGTCCCCGTCCGCTCTAGGAGGCGGTCGGCGAGAGTGGACTTGCCATGGTCTATATGGGCGATGATGCAAAAATTACGGATGTGAGACTGATCCATCCCTCAACTACCTTGAACCTTCTGCAACTGAAAGATCACCTATTACTCATCAGTATAACTCACAGTCAAACGTTCACCACTCTTGGATGATTAAGGCGAAGGCTAGGAATGCTAAGTAAGCGGCCACAGCGGTGGGGATCAGCCTCTGATAGACGGTGTGCAGTCGGGTTTTGTAGTACTCAACTGTAAGGATCAGGCAGAGGTGCATCGGTGATATGAGGTAGGAGAAGATCATCGTTAGGTATATGACGCTGGTCAGGATCGGGGTGAGGTTCCCAGCCATCACCATTGCCATGGGGATGATTATGCCGATTCCCGCCGTCGGCATGGCTGTGGCAAGGCCTACGGTCCAGGCTATGGCGATTAGGAGGAGGGTTGTCGGCAACCCTGTGGCCTCAATATAAGGTAGAACGGTGGAGACCGCTCCTGAAGTCTCCATCATATATCGGAAGCACATGACGCCGATTATGGCGAAGGGAAGCCTCCAATCGAAGCCTCGCCTCAATAATAGAGCGGCTATCCGAGGCTTGACCCTATTCATCACCAGGACAAAGGCCACTCCGATCGCCAGGGCTGCCGCCATATCCACCCCAATGATGTTCAACAAGACCACCAGAACGATAGGCGACATATTCACGAGGATTGATAGGATGGTCTTCGCGTCTCTATGCTTTTCGCTTTCTCTGTCATCCTCGATCTTACGGATCGAAACAAGATAGCCCAGGAGCAAGTAAAGGAGGAGGGGAATAAACTGTATTATAATCAGGGAGTAGAGACTAACACCCGTCAAACTCGCTGCGAGTATCAATGATGATGAAAGTGGATAGATAAAGAAGATCCAGTGTCTAAACCAGACGTTTATGAAACCTGTTTCCTCTCCACTCAGGTTCAGCCGCTTGGCCTCATCGTCTATCAATGGAGCCGAGAGGAGGGCACCTCCAGGCATGGGTAACGCTCCCATCACCGCCGGTAGGAACATCAAAACAGCGCGACTTGAGAGTACGCCCTTAACGCTCTTGATTAGGTTATCCAACATCCCAGTCTCTTTCATGCAGTGTGCGAGTATAGGGATTAAGGATACAATCAATATCAGATCCAATGTGGTTATATCCGTCAAAGCCGACGAAAAGACATCTGCAAACTGTTGAGGGGATAGTCCAGAGAAGAGACCTAACGTGACCGTGCCGATCAGCAGCGCTAGGCCATAGTGGACGCGCTTCATAACCGCGATGACTATTAAGGCCAAGGAAACGAGGAGACCGATAGCCTGAATCAAATTAAGATATCCGTCCAGAGTAGTTCGTTGCCTGGGAGAGGCTTTCTTCAACAGCCCGCTCCACATCAACAGTAACCCATTTTCCACCCTTGCTCAAATGCATGAAAAACTCCACGTTACCCGCTGGCCCCAAAAGAGGCGAGGGGATGAGCCCCAGAACTCGCAGCCCCAGATCCTGGGCTACCCTTGCCACCTTCTGGAGAACTTGCCGATGAACCTCTGGGTCTTTCACCACGCCCCCCTTCCCCACCTGCTCCCGTCCGGCCTCGAATTGAGGCTTGACCAGGGCGATGATCTGACCCTCGGGTTTCAAAAGGCTTACCACCGGCGGCAAAACCAACCCCAACGATATGAAGGAGACGTCGATGGTAGCCAGATCGATAGGCTCAGGTAGGCTTTCCAAATATCTGATATTCGTCCGCTCTAAGACTACAACTCTGGGATCCTGGCGCAACTCCCAGGCCAATTGCCCATAGCCGACATCGATGGCATAGACCTTGGCCGCCCCGTGCTGCAAGAGGCAATCGGTGAAGCCCCCGGTGGAGGCCCCCACATCGGCGCAGATAAGCCCTGATAGATCTAACTGGAAGCGGCTCAGGGCCTCCTTCAACTTGAGGCCCCCTCTGCTGACATAGGGAGGAGCCTCCTCCAGAGTGACCTCTACCTCAGCGGGCACCTTTTCCCCCGCCTTATAGGCCACCTGTCCATCGACCTTGACTTTTCCGGCCAAGATGAGGCTCTGGGCCCTCTCCTGGCTCTCGACTAACCCCCGCTCCACTAGTAAGGTATCCAGACGTCTCTTGGCCATGATTAGCCCCAAGATAAAGGTTGACGAGGATGCGAGAATAAGGTATTATCTAGCACGTTACCCCTGGGAGTAGAAACCATGCTGAAAGAACTCATCATCTCCATGCGGCCCAAGCAGTGGACGAAAAACGTCTTCCTCTTCGCCGCCTTAGTCTTCGACCTAAAACTGTTCAACTCGGTACTCTTGGGAAAAACCATCGCTGCTTTCGCTCTCTTTTGTCTTCTCTCCAGCGCGGTCTACCTGATAAACGACCTGACGGACATCGAGCGGGACCGACTTCACCCCACCAAGCGCAACCGCCCCCTGCCCGCGGGAAGGTTGTCCCTCTCCTGGGCCATTGGGGCCGCGATCGTCCTACCGGCCATCAGCCTGCCTCTATCCTTCTATCTGGACCTCACTTTCGGCTTGATAGCCCTCTCCTATCTGCTTCTCCAAGTGGCCTACTCCTTCGGTCTGAAGAACGTGGTCATCTTGGATGTAATGACCGTGGCTACGGGGTTCGTGCTACGAGTGGCCGCAGGGGCAGCGGTCGCCCAGGCGGAGCGCTTCTCTCCCTGGCTCTATGTCTGCACCACGCTTCTAGCCCTCTTCATCGCCCTGGGGCGGCGGAGGGAAGAACTGATACTCCTAGAGGATAACGCTAACCAACATCGCAAGATCCTGGAGGAGTATTCCCCCGCCTTCATAGACGAGATGCTCACCGTGGTCACCGCCGCCACCATCATCGCCTATTCCCTATACACCTTCTCCGCCGAGAACCTGCCACAAAACAAGTTGATGATGCTCACCATCCCCTTCGTCATCTACGGGCTTTTAAGATACCTCTATCTGATACATCAGAAGAATCTGGGGGGCAGCCCGGAAGAAATAGTCCTCAAAGACATCCCCCTCTTGGTCAGTAACCTCCTCTGGGGGCTTACGGCCGTAATTATACTCTATCTCTTCTAGAACCCAAAGCCATGCTTCCGGCGAGGAAAGAGAAAGCCCCTTTCACACATGGTGAGTTCACCTCAGTACTCGGTGGAACTGTGGCGAACCACCCCCACTGAGAAGGGGCCTCGTTATGCTCCCTCGTCACTGCCTCTCGGACGGTAGGGCCTGGTGTTTCATGGTACCAAGAGCCTATTGCACAACTATTTGACTATTGATATAGTTTAGACGTTCTGTTCGTTGCTTAAGGCTCGCTGTGATCCTTGGCTCTTGGGGACCTGATAAGTGAGGGACTCGGATTCGTCTTCTAACCTCAGAGTGGAGGTGATCACCGACCACTTCGACGTAGTGGGCTTCGTGGAGGTCGGCTCTCAACGCCTCTCAGACTTCCTCAATCGTCAACTACACTCCCATCTTGTGGTGCGCGAAGCGACTGTCCTGACTTTGGCTCCTGTGCGGAAGTCGGAAGAGGTGGATCTCCTTCACCTTAATTCGGATCACATCTTAGTGGTCATCCCCCGTGGCCCGGAAGCGTCCCTAGAGGAGAGGAGAAAGGCATCAGATTTCACGGTCTTCGAAATCTCCACCTATCCTGTGCGGATGAGGGTGGGGAACCTAGAGATAGAGGGGCGGCTCCCGCTCCTACCAAGCCAGAAGTACGAGGCCGCATTGCGCCGCCGCACCCGGCGATTCGTCCCTATCCTCTCCACAACAGCCAGGCTATTGACGGAACCCCACTGGCAATGGACTCACCCCGTTATGATCATCAACTGGGCAAAGACAGAGTTGCTCGCCTCCCGGCCCACCACGCAATCGCCGCCCACCGCATAGGGTCAGGGTAATACAGCGAAAGCCCCTTCCACCCTCACTGGGAAGGGGCTCCTAGTTTAGGTGGCGTCGGGAGTCTCCTCCTGACAGCACGGACTATCTTGCCCCAAGATAGTAGATACCTCTAGGTATTGACCTGGTGTGGATTTAGTGCTATCTTAGTTAGGTCTCACCCCACTTCATTACGCCCTCTTTGTGGCAGATCATCCCACATCGCAATGAGATAAAGTTAATAGTACACAAGGTCCTGGTGGTGTCTCTACCCCATACATTGTTGGGGCCAGGGGAAGGAGGTGGTGAAAAGCAAGCCGATAGCAGATGAGTTGGTGAATTATTAACTGATTTTATCTTCAGGAGGAGAAGCAATCGGATATCGAGTGGCTGGGTGCAATTCACCTGCGTATGAGAGATAGAGGAGGTTTATGATGAAAAGCAAGCGTATCTTTGTCCTCATAACAGCCCTGAGTGTGCTGCTGGCCCTTTTCCTTGGCCCAGGTAGACCGACCCAGTCATCCCCTTCCCAGATGCCCCATCTTTCTCCAGGGGACTTCCTTTTTACCCCACCGGCTTACGACAGCGGATGGCTGGCGATCACCGCTGGCACCCCCTTGACCCTCGAGCACAACCTGGGAGGCGATACCGACGACTACGTAGTAGATTTGACCTTCTTGCGTCCCGCGGGCACCCATCACCTCTCATACGGCTCGGACTGGGTGGGGGATGACTGCAAGGGAGCCTATTGGGACGGGCTGACCACTACGCAAATCGGGGTCGTGCGGGCCGGGGGTGACAACTACATTGACTACGTCCGGGTGCGCATCTGGGTAGTACCTGAGGCTGACGCCGACAGCGGATGGCACGAGATCGAGTTTCCCGTGTTTCTCGAATTCCACCACGATCTAGGTGGAAACACCGATGACTACCTAGTCTGCCTGGAGGCTAAGAACGCCCTCGGGGTGCACCATCTCTTCTACGGAACACAGTTTAATCGGGATGAGGCGGGAGATCTGCGCTCCAAAGGCTTCTCCTGGAGCCTGCTCTACCCCGATCGGATCACCGTCCGGCGAGCGCCGAGTGACTTGGCCGCTGACCAGGTGCGGGTGCGCATCTGGCGAGTTCCCCGAGCCGACTATGACAGCGGGTGGATTTCCATCGATCAGGGCGAAATCAAGACCCTCGAACACGGTTTGGGCGGTCCCTTTGGCGACCTCTTCGTGGATCTGCAGTTCAAGGCTACGTACAATTACGGGATCAACCAGATAAGTTATGGTCTAGACCAGTACCTTAGTTCCGATGGAACTTATGTTGAAGGTGAAATAGGGGCTACCTGGTACGACCTGAGCGGAGGCTCCATCCGGGTCACGCGAGGGCTCAGTGATAACCGCGCTGACCAAGTACGGGTACGCATCTGGGCTGGCAACCGGCTCTACCTGCCCCTAATCCTCAAAAACTACGGGCCATAACCAAAAAAGAAAAGTAGTGGGATTCGAGCCTTTGAAGGGCTCCGGCTGAAGCCTGGATTCCGCTTTAATCAACAGGGATTGGAGCCTTTAGGCGGCTCCGGCTGAAGCCTGGATTCCGTTCTTATTAACAAGGATTGGAGCCTTTCCCATCCCTCGGGATCTCCCAGGGGATCCCTTTGGGACCTGCGGGACAGGGAGCCTGTAAGGATGGGCGGCTCGATTCCCGGCCGACACCCCCCTAAAGAAGTCGTATCTACCGCTTGGTGTATTGAGGAGCCTTTCTAGCCCTCTTGAGGCCCGGTTTCTTCCTCTCCTTCACCCGAGGGTCTCGGGTCAGAAAGCCTCCCTTTCGCAGGGTAGGCCGGAGTTCGGGATCAGCCTCCAGCAAGGCCCGGGCTATCCCGTGACGAACAGCCCCCGCCTGGCCGGAGATGCCGCCGCCATTAACTCGCACCGTGATACGGAACTGGCCTTCCCTGCCTGTGACCACCAACGGCTCCTTCAGACGCAAGAGGTCTATCTCCCGGGAGAAATACTCCTCCGCCGGCTTCTCGTTGACCACAATACCGTTGTCCCCGGGGTAGAGTCTAACCTGTGCTGTGGCGCTCTTTCGCCGCCCGGTGCCGTAGTAATATCTCTCTGCCATAACGCCTCCTAAAACTCCAAAGGCCGGGGGTTCTGGGCCCGGTGAGGATGGCTCTCCCCCTCGTAGATCTTCAGTTTCCTCATCATGGCTCTTCCCAAACGGTTATGAGGCAGCATCCCCCAGACGGCGAGACGGATGACCCGGGTAGGGCGCTTCTTGAGCATCTCCGCCAAGGTGGTGCTCCGCAGCCCACCGGGGTAGCCGGAATGGCGGTAGTAGGTTTTATCATCCAGTTTCTTGCCCGTCACCCGGATCTTTGCCGCGTTTATCACTATCACGTAATCGCCGGTATCGAGATAGGGGGCAAAATAGGGCTTGTGCTTGCCTCGCAGGATCTTAGCCACCTCCGAGGCCAATCGCCCTAAGATCTTCCCTTCTGCATCTACGACCCACCAACGGCGCTCTATATCTTCTGGCTTTGTAGCATAAGTCTTCATATCATATACCGCCGGGGATAACCCACCTTGGTAAGGCAGAGCCCATGGGCGGGGAGGAGACCTCTCGCTCGGCTCCTATCCCTCGCCTCCAAGACCTCTTTGAACCCCTGGGGGCTCAGTACCCCCCGCCCCACAAGGAGCAAGGTGCCCACTATAGTGCGCACCATCCGCTTCAAGAAGGCGTTGGCCACGAGATCGATATAGATGTGGTCTCCTTCTCTACGGCAATCGACCTCTAGCATCTGGCGCATCGTGCTTCCACCTGGTCGAGCCCGGCCGAATGAGGAGAAGTCATGGACTCCGATCAAAGATCCCAAGGCTTCCTTCATGGCCTCTAGATCTAGCCTCCCTACCCAGTGATAGGCGTAGAGCCGGGATAGGGGCGAGCGCACAGGTCGGTTGAAAATGGTGTACCGATATTTGCGACTCAGGGCGCTCTTACGAGCATGGAAATCCAGGGGCACTTCTGAGAGTTCAAGGATCGCTATATCAAAGGGCAAAAGGGCGTTTAGGGCCCTTTGTAACTCCGAAAGGGACCTCTTCCAACCGGTAGAGAAACTGATCACCTGACCGGTGGCGTGAACGCCGGCGTCCGTCCGCCCCGCTCCCACGATTTTTGTTTGCTCTTGCGTCACTGAAGCGAGAGCCTTTTCTATCTCCTCCTGAACCGTTATCTCCCTTTTCTGCCTCTGAAAGCCGGCGTACCGCGTGCCATCGTATTCCACTACCGCCTTAAGGTGCATTTTTGCTACTCGACCAACTCCAAAATCACCATGGGCGCTGCGTCCCCCAAGCGAGGTCCCAGTTTCACCAGTCGTGTATACCCCCCTGGCCGTTCTTGATAGCGAGGAGCGATCTCGTCAAAGAGCCTTTTCACTATCTGGGCATCGGTGATAGTCCGTAACACCTGCCTCCGGGCGTGGAGATCTCCTCGCATGGCCAGGGTTATCAGCCTCTCCGCTTCCCCTCGCACAGCCTTGGCCTTGGCCTCGGTGGTGCGGATCCTTCCATGCCGAAAGAGTTCGGTGATGAGGTTCCGAAAGAGGGCGCGCCTATCTCCTCGGGAGCGCTTGAGCCGACGGCCGGCCACTCGATGCCTCATGAGGCCCTCTCCTCGATAAGGGCCAAGAACCCTTTCTCATCCAACGCTTCCTTAAGTTCAGCGAGGGACTTCTGGCCGAAGTTCCGGATAGCCATCATCTCCTCGTCCCCCTTCTGGAGCCTCTCCAAGATCTCACCCACCTTGGTGAGCCCCGCTCGCTTCAAGCAGTTGAAAGCCCGTACCGAGAGGTCCAGATCCTCTATCGGCATCTCATAGATCCGAGGTGGGATCGCCTCTTCGACCTCCTCCACCCCCTCCACCACTAAGCCGCCGTAATCGACGATGAGGGCCAAGTGGCGGACCAGGATCTGGGCAGCGGTACTTAACGCCTCCTCCGGCTGGATGGTGCCATCGGTCCATATCTCCATCACCAATTCATCGAAATCGGTCACCGGGCCGACGCGGACACGCCCCACATGGTACGCCACCCTCCGCACCGGGCTGAAGATGGCATCCACCGGCAACTCCCCGAGGGGTAACTTCCCCCGCTCCTCGCTGGGGGAGTACCCCCGACCCCATTCTACAACCAACTCCATCTCCAGATGAGCCTCCTCGGAATCGAGCCTCGCTAATTTTAGAGCGGGGTTGATGATCTCCACCTCGCTGGGACACTCTATATCCCCGGCGGTAAGCACCCTTTCTCCCCTCTTAGATAGATAGAGGCGCGCTGGTCCATCGGTGTGAAGCCTGAACCTGATCTGCTTCACATTCAAAATGAGAGCCATGGTATCCTCTTTTACATGAGGGAGGGGCGAGAACTCATGATGGATGCCATTCACTTTGATAGAAGTCACCGCCGCTCCAGGCAAGGAAGAAAGAAGCACCCTCCTTAGGGAATTGGCCAAAGTGATACCATATCCCGTCTCCAGTGGGCCGATGACGAACTTCCCGTAGCTCTTAGAAGAAGCCTCACACTCTACTTTGGGAAGAACTAGGTCCAACAAGACTACAACCTCCTTTGGAGAGGACTACCTGCTATAATATTCCACGATCAACTGCTCGGAGAGAGGGATCTCCACATCATCCCTAGATGGGAAAGCCACAACCCGTGCCGATAGGGTCTCCTCGTCCAGGCTCAACCACTCAGGAAGAGGCCTCTCTCCTAGCCTCTGGGCCACATCCTGAAAGTAGGTCTTCTCCTTGGATCTACCTCGCACCGCTATCTCATCCCCAGGGCGAACTAGGTAGGAGGGGATATTTGTTTTCCGCCCGTTGACGCTGAGGTGGCCGTGGCGCACCAGTTGTCGAGCCTGGGCCCGGGAAGAGGCTAGGCCTAAGCGGTAGACGACATTGTCTAGCCTGGTCTCGAGCATCTTTAGGAGGTTGAGACCGGCGAGCCCCGGGCGTCGCTCGGCCTCCTCGAAGTAGCGGCGGAACTGTCTCTCCAAGACACCATAGATCCGCTTAGCCTTCTGTTTCTCCCGCAACTGCGTCCCATATTCCGATACCCGTCGCCGGAATTGGCGCCGCCTACCGTGTATGCCTGCTGGGTAAGCCCGTCGCTCCATGGCACACTTGGGGGTGAAGCACCGTTCCCCCTTCAGGAAGAGTTTCTGCCCCTCTCGACGACATAACTTACATACCGGCCCTCTATATCTGGCCATCATACCTCCAAAGTAGGAAACCTTCGGTTAGAACCTCCGCTTCTTGGGAGGCCGGCAGCCGTTATGGGGGATAGGGGTCACGTCGGTTATCGATATCACCTTCAACCCTGCGGCCTGCAAGGAGCGAATGGCCGCTTCCCGTCCCGGGCCAGGCCCCTTGACTAAAATATCTACCTCTCTGACCCCATAATCCATCGCCTGTTTAGCCGTGGCTTGGGCTGCCATCTGGGCAGCGTAAGGGGTGCTCTTGCGGGAGCCTTTGAACCCTACCGTCCCCGCGCTACCCCAAAGAAGCACATCGCCGGCCTGGTCGGTGAAGGTGATGATGGTGTTATTGAAAGTGGCATGGATGTGGGCCCGGGCGTGAGGTACGTTCCTCTTCTCCCGCCTCGGCCTCCGCCGTGTGGTCTTCCTGCGCACCATTTGTATCTCCTTTCCAGCGAGAGATAAGACTAGCCTGGAGCCAAGAGAAATCCTTACTTCTTGGCTCGAGCCCGGCGACGACCAGCCACCGTCTTTCTGGGCCCACGCTTGGTGCGGGCGTTAGTCCTGGTACGCTGCCCCCGAACCGGGAGGTTGCGCCGATGGCGAATCCCCCTGTAGCAGCCGATCTCTTGCAACCTTTTTATGTTCTGGGTCACCTCTCGGTGAAGATCGCCCTCCACTTTATACTCTGCATCGATAACAAAGCGGATACGGGTGACCTCATCCTCAGCCAGATCCTTCACTCGAGTGTTGGCATCCACCTTCGCCCGAGCCAGGACCTTCTGGCTGGAACTCCTGCCGATCCCATAGACACGGGTCAGCCCGATCTCCACCCTTTCGTTGCGGGGCAGATCCACCCCTGCGATCCTAGCCATCTCTTACCCCCTCACTTTCCCTGCCTCTGCTTATGCTTCGGGTTCTTGCAGATCACCCGCACAACCCCTTTACGCTTCACGATTTTGCAATGCTCGCACCGAACCTTCACCGATGGTTTGACCTTCATATGAATCACTCCTATGGAGCCGTCAAGATCTCCGGCTCCCCTTCCCTAATGGCTATAGTATGTTCAAAGTGGGCCGAGAGTTTCCCATCGTCGGTGACCACCGTCCAGTTGTCATCTTGGACTCGAGTGAGGTAGCCACCCACATTGACCATAGGCTCCAGAGCCAGGGTCATTCCTGCCTTCAAGGCCGGCCCTCGACCAGGTCGCCCGAAATTGGGCACCTGGGGGTCCTCATGCATCTGTCTCCCGATCCCATGCCCTGTATACTCGCGCACCACCGAGTAGCCCCGAGACTCGGCATAGTGCTGGATAGCCCCAGAGATATCCCCCATATGCAAACCATCCTGAGCCTGGGCGATACCGGCCCAGAGCGCTCCCCTGGCCGTAGCGATCAGATCCTGGGCCTCATCACTTATCTCTCCCACACCCACAGTCAGGGCCGCATCCCCTTGGTAGCCTCTATAAATCGCTCCAATGTCCAAACTCACGATGTCCCCTTGTTTCAGGATGCGCGGCCCCGGGATACCATGGACCACCTCCTCATTCACCGAGACGCAGAGAGAGGCCGGAAACCCTCGATACCCTTTGAAGGAGGGAACCCCCTTTTTTCGGTTTATAAACGCTTCGGTTAGAAGATCCAGTTCTCTCGTAGCCATCCCCGGCTTAATCCGCTCCACCAGATAGGCCAAGGCTTGGGCCACGATCCTGCCCGCTTCCCGCATGCGGGCTAACTCCCAGGAACTCTTCAGAACGATCATGGAGACAGAGAGAGGGCTAAAAGGATCTTTCCTTGAACGCTTTCTATCCCCTGCTCCCCATCGATCTCCGTCAAGAGCCCCTGGCGGCGATAGTAGTCTATGAGGGGAGCGGTCTCCTCAACATAAACCCGAAACCTTCTTCTCACCGTCTCTTCCTTATCGTCGGAGCGCTGATAGAGATCTCCGCCGCACTTATCACACACCCCCTCCTCTTGAGGAGGGTTAAAGAGCAGGTGGTAGTTGGCTTGACATCGGCGGCAGGTGCGCCGGCCAGATAACCGCTCGATCAAGGTGCCCTCTGAAACCTGAATGAGAAGCACCCTGTCTATCTTTCTCCCCCTCTCGGCCAGAATACCCTCCAAGGCCCGGGCCTGCTCTATAGTGCGGGGGAAGCCATCAAGGATCACCCCTGGGACACAATCGGGCTCCTTCAACCGCTCCTCAATCATGGCGTTGGTCACCTCGTCGGGGACCAAAACTCCCCGCTCCATATATGATTGGGCCCTTTTCCCCCACCCCGTCCCCTTCTCCATCGCTTCCCGGAAGAGGTCGCCCGAGGCCACGTGAGGTATCCTCAGCCTTTGAGAGAGCAAGGCGGCCTGAGTCCCCTTCCCGGCGCCCGGTGGGCCCAGGAGGATGAGGTTCACCTCAAGAATCCCTCATAGTGGCGCATTAGGAGTTGGGCCTCCAGTTGCTTCATCGTATCTATCACCACCCCCACCACAATCAAGAGCCCAGTGCTGGTGATGATCATCGTCTGCATGGGGGTCACTTTGGCGGCGAAATAAGGGAGCACCGCCACCGCCCCCAAGAAGAGCGCCCCGGCCAAGGTGATCCTCCTCAGCACCCGGTTTAGGTATTCCGCGGTGCGAGCCCCGGGCCGGATGCCAGGGATGAAACCACCCTGACGCTGCAGGCTCTCCGGGATATTCTGCTGTTGGAAGATGACGTCGGTATAGAAGTAGGTGAAGCCCACCACCATGAAGAAATAGAATATCCAATAGAAGACTCCCTCAGTATTCAAAGCGTTGACGATCCCCTTAGCCACCCCCGAGATGAAGGCGTTATTCACATACTGGAAGTAGCCAGCGATCACCCCGGGGAAGATGAGGAGGGTGGAGGCGAAAATGAGAGGGATCATCCCTGCCGAGTTGACCCGCAAAGGGATATGGGTGCTCTGCCCGCCGTATATCTTAGTCCCTCGGACCCTCTTTCCGTACTGTACGGGGATCCGCCTCTGCCCCTCATAGATGATGACGATGCCCGCCACGGTGATAACCCCGATGACGGCGAAGGCTATGAGCCCCGGGACGTTGGTGCGCAGATCCCTCCCTACCTGCTGCGGGATGCGAGCCACTATGCCCCCGAAGATGATCAAAGAGATGCCGTTCCCCACCCCCTGCTCGTCTATCAGTTCTCCCAGCCACATGGCGAACATGGTCCCCGCCGCGAGAGCGGAGATAGTGGCCAGGGTGGGCAAGAGGGCCTCCCCGGAGAACCCCCAGTTGGTCAAGACCGGCGGAGTGGTGCGGGTGAGCCAGGTAGCCTGACCGATCCCTGATAAGGCAGCCAAAGGCACGGTCAAAAGATGAGTATACTGGTTCATCTTCTGCCTACCCGCCTCGCCCTCTTGGGCCATCTCTTGAAGTCGGGGGATCATAGGGCTGAGCAACTGCATGATGATAGTGGCGGTGATATAGGGGTAGACTCCCATAGCCACCACCGAGAAGGTAGACATCGCTCCCCCGGAGAGCATATCGAAGAGGCTTAAAAGTTGACTCTGTCGAAAGACAACGCGGAGGGCACCAGCGTCCACCCCTGGCAAGGGGATATGGGCCGCCAAACGGTAGACCACCAGTATCCCCAGGGTGAAGAATATCTTCCGTCTAAGATCCGGCAATTTGAAGGCGTTGAGTACCGCTCTTATCGTCTCCATCGCTCGCTACCTCCTACCTCGCACCCACCTGAACTCCAAAATCTCAATCTCGCCCCCCGCGGCCTCGATCTTCGACCGAGCGGTATGGGAGAAGGCGTGAGCCCGAACGGTCAAGGGCTTCTCTAGTTTCCCTCTACCCAGCACCTTAACCGGGAGAGCGGCCGATTTGATTATCCCGGCCTCGACCAAGGCTTGAGGACTAACTTCTGTTCCCTCTTCAAACCTTTCGTTCAACCTCTCCAGGTTTACGATAGCGTACTCTTTCTGGAAAGGGTTATGGAAGCCCCGTTTCTGAGGCAACCGCCGCACCAGGGGCAACTGTCCCCCCTCGAAATAGGGTCGTACGCCGCCACCAGAGCGGGCGTTCTGCCCCTTGGTCCCCCGGCCAGCGCTCTTGTCCCCTCGGCCCACCCTCTTCCTCTTCTTCTTCGCCCCTTTCGAAGGACGCAACTCATGGAGTTTCACTCTTCAGCCTCTATCTCCTCGACTTTCACCAGATGACTCACCTTTTGCACCATCCCTCTCAGGCTGGGAGAATCTTCCCTCTCCACCCGATCTCCCAGCCTCCTTAGCCCCAAGGTCCTGATAGTATCCTTCTGCCGCTGGGAGTAGCCGATGGCGCTCTTCACCCAGGTTATGCGCAACCTTTTAGCCATCAGCCGCCTCTTGCCCAGTGAGGCGACACATCTTCCTTCGATTTGCCCCTTCTTTTAGCCTCTTCTTCCACACTCTTCAGTTGCCGCAGCCCTTCGAGGGTGGCTTTTATCACATTAAGAATATTAGCGCTCCCCAACGACTTGGAAAGGATATCCTTTATCCCCGCTGCCTCCACTACGGCCCGAACCCCTCCCCCAGCGATCACTCCCGTCCCCGGAGCAGCGGGCTTGAGAAGGACCTTGGCCGCCCCGTATTTGGACAAGACCTGGTGAGGGATGGTCGTCCCCACCAGAGGCACCTCGATCATAGATCTCTTAGCCCTCTCGATCCCCTTGCGGATCGCCTCGGGCACCCCGCGGGCTCGGCCAACGCCCACCCCTACCTGCCCTCGGTGGTCGCCCACTACCACCACGGCCCGAAAGCCGAAACGGCGTCCTCCCTTCACCACCTTCGCCACACGAGTGATGTGGACTACCTTCTCTTCCAAAAGTTTCTCTTCCACTAGGCTCCCCTCTAGAACTCTAGGCCGGCTTCCCGCGCCCCCTCCGCCAAGGAGCGGACCCTTCCATGGTACCTATAGCCGCCTCGATCGAAGACCACTCTTGTGACCCCTCGGGAGTTGGCCCGGCGAGCCAAGGTCTCCCCTACCAACCTGGCCTGTTCCCTCTTCTTCAGGCCCTCGAGTTCGTTTTTTAGTTCCTTATCCAGAGTGGAGGCGGAGGCCAAGGTATGCCCTCGGGTATCGTCGATGATCTGGGCGTAGATATGGCGACCGCTCCTGAAGACGCTGAGGCGAGGATGCTCCTCTCTCCCCTCCACCTTCTTTCGCACCCGTCGGTGCCGCCGAAGACGAGCCTTCCTCTTGACCTCGCTTCTTTCCATTAGAAGCCTCCGATCTTGCCCGCTTTCCCAGCCTTACGCCGCACCTGCTCGCCCACATACCGGATCCCTTTCCCCTTGTAGGGCTCTGGCTTTCTGACCGTCCTGATCTGGGCTGCAATCTGGCCCACCAACTCCTTGTCTACCCCCTCCACAGCGATCCGCTTTGCCCCCCTACCTACGGTGATGGTTATCCCTTCTGGGGGGACTATCTCCACAGGATGCGAATAGCCTACATTGAGGACCATTTTTTTGCCCTGTATCTCGGCCCGATAGCCGACCCCCACGATCTCCAGTTCCTTGCGGAAACCCTCGCTCACCCCTTGAACCATGTTGGCTAGAAGGGCTCGGGTAAGGCCATGTAGGGAGCGATGCTCGCGGTTATCTGTGGGCCGGCGAACGACGATCTGCCCCTCTTCCAAGGAGATGGTCATGTCGGGGTGGAAGAGACGAGTGAGTTCCCCCTTGGGCCCCCTGACTTTGACCCGGCCATCTTCGATCTCCACCTGGACGCCGGCTGGCACCTCGATGGGCATACGCCCTATCCTAGACATCTACTACCTCACCAGATATAACATAAGACCTCGCCGCCTGCCCCCAACCGTCGCGCTTCTTGGTCGGTCATCACCCCCCGGGAGGTGGAGAGGATAGCGACCCCCATGCCACTCAGCACCCGAGGGACCTTGTCCGCCTTAGCGTAGATCCGGCAACCCGGCTTAGAGACCCTTTTCAGCCCCGTGAGCACCGGCTCCTTATCCTCGGTATATTTTAACCAGACCCTTATTACAGGCTGGGGCTTATCCTTGGTCACCTCGAACCTCTCGATGTACCCCTCCTCCTGGAGGATCTTCGCCAGGGCGATCTTCATCTTGGAAGCAGGCACCAAGACCCACTCATGTCGAGCGGTGATACCGTTCCGTATACGGGTTAACATATCAGCGATAGGATCAGTACTCATATGATGGCTCCCTACATTTTACCAACTTGACTTAACCACCCCTGGGATTTTCCCCTCCAGGGCCAAACGACGGAAGCAGATGCGACAGAGGTTAAAACGACGCATATAACCCCGAGGCCGCCCGCAGATCATACAGCGGTTCCTCACTTGAACCTTATACTTTCTCTTCTTCTCCCTGGCGATCATCGACTTCTTAGCCACAGATCTCTCCCCCCGCTATGGACGTTTGAAGGGCATCCCCAAGAGCCTTAAAAGTTCCCTGCCCTCCTCATCGGTCTTAGCCGTGGTGACGATGGTGATCTCCATCCCCCGCACCTTATCTATGGAATCATAATCTATCTCCGGCCAGACCAACTGTTCCTCCAGACCCAAGGTGTAGTTCCCCCGCCCATCAAAGGAATCGGGCGAGACCCCTCGGAAGTCCCTCTGGCGAGCAAGGGCCACATTGCAAAGGCGGTCTAGAAAATCGTACATCCGGTTACCCCGTACCGTGGCTTTCAGCCCGATGGGGTGCCCAGCCCTCAACTTGAAGCTAGCGATCGACTTCTTGGCCCGGGTTATGACCGGCCTCTGACCGGTGATGGTAGCGATATCTTGGGAAGCGGAGTCCAGCGCTTTAGCATCGTCCTTTCCCTCTCCCAAGCCGATATTGACTACGATCTTCTCCAGGCGGGGCGCCTCCATCACATTCCGGTAGCCGAAACGCTTCATCAGAGCGGGAACGATCTCCTCTCTATACCTCTTCTTCAACCTAGGTACGATCTCTGCCATCTTCAATCGATAGGCTCTCCACACTTCTTACAGAGCCGGGACTTCTTCCCCTCCCCATCGATCTGGAACGCTACCTTGGTCCTTTGGTTGCAACGAGGGCAGACCAGGGCCACATTGGAGAGGCGCAGGGGGGCTTCGAACTCTATGATCCCCGCCTGGGTGCGCACCCGACCGGTAGGCCTTTGGTGGCGTTTCACTAGATTGATGCCCGAGACCACCACCCGCCCTTCCTTAGGGAGTACGATCCGTACCGCGCCCCTCTCCCCTCGGAACTCTCCGGTGACGACCTCTACCGTATCTCCCTTCTTGATACGATTCATCTATAAGACCTCCGGCGCGAGAGAGACTATCTTCATAAAACCCTTATCCCGCAACTCCCTGGCTACGGGCCCGAAGATGCGGGTCCCCCGAGGGTTCTTATGTTCGTCTACCAACACGGCCGCGTTCTCGTCGAACTTTATATGAGAACCGTCAGGGCGTCCATACTCCTTGGCTGTGCGGACGATAACCGCCTTCACCACATCGCCCTTCCGAACAGAGCCGGAGGGGATAGCCTGTTTCACCGTGGCCACGATGATATCCCCTACGCCTCCATACCGTCTCCTGGAGCCGCCTAGAACTCTGATGCACAGGATCTCTCGGGCACCGGTGTTATCGGCCACCTTGAGTCTGCTCTCCTGCTGGATCACCCCGCTCCCTCTCCTGATACCGATCAACTTGACAGGGGGTTTCCCCTCCCCGCCAGGTCACTCCTTTAAGATCTCCTCCACCACCCACCGCTTCTCACGGCTCAAAGGGCGGCTCTCCTTGATGCGTACCATATCCCCTACTCGGCAGGCGTTTGTGGCATCGTGAGCCTTAAACCGCTTCCTCACCCTCATCGTCTTCTTGTATAGAGGGTGTCGACGTAGCCTCTCCACCTCCACTACCACCGTCTTATCCATCTTATCGCTTACTACGCGACCGACCATACTCCTCTTCTGCCCCCTCATGCTTCCTCCTCGGAGCCGAAAGGTTCCCTCTCTCTCAAGATGGTCTTGACGCGAGCGATATCTCTCTTTACCTGGGTCAAGCGGTTATGATCACTCAACTGTTTGGTCGCCAACTGGAAGCGGAGGTTGAACGCCTCCTCCCTTAACCGTTCCAACTCCCGCTCCAACTCTTCAATGGTGAGAGCGCGCATCTCGCTAGCCTTCACTTGGTCACCTCGATCCAAAGAGTGAATCCGCCTTAGCGATAAACTGGGTCTTCATGGGGAGTTTATGGGAAGCGAGACGCATCGCCTCTCGGGCCGATTCCTCTCGCACTCCGGCGATCTCCAGGAGTATCCTCCCCGGCTTCACCACAGCCACCCAGTGATCTACGCTTCCCTTCCCACTCCCCATCCTGGTCTCCGCCGGCTTCTTGGTAACCGGCTTGTCAGGGAAGACGCGGATCCAAAGCTTTCCCCCCCGCCTGACGTAACGGACGACAGCCCTTCGAGCCGCCTCGATCTGGCGACTGGTCACCCAGGAGGACTCCAAAGCCTGTAAACCGTACTCCCCAAAGTTGATCTGGTTGCCTCGAGAGGCCTTGCCCTTCCGTCTCCCCCGATGGGCTTTTCTATACTTGACCCGCTTGGGCATCAACATGGCTATGGCTCCCTACGCGGGGCTTCAGGTAGCACCTCGCCCTTGTAGACCCAGACTTTGATCCCTATCCTTCCCAAGGTAGTGAGTGCCTCATCTTGAGCGTAATCGATGTCGGCCCTTATGGTGTGCAGAGGGACCCGCCCCTCCATCACCCACTCGCGACGGGCCATCTCCGCGCCCGATAGCCGGCCGCCACAGGCTATCTTTATCCCCTCCACCCCCAGCCGCATAGCCCGACCCATCGCCTGCTTCATAGCCCTCTTGTGGGAGATCCTCTTTGAGAGTTGAGCCGCCAGGCCCTCAGCGATGAGATGGGCATCGATCTCTGGATGCTCCACCTCCTGGACTTCGATGCGGATCCTTTTACCCGTCAACTCCTCCAGTTGACGACGAAGGGCGTTGACAGTAGTCCCTTTGCGGCCGATCACGATACCCGGCCTAGCCGTGTGAATGGTCAGCGAGACCTGATTGGGGAAGCGCTCGATCTCTATTTTGGAGATACCAGCCCTCGACAACCCCTCCCGAATCAGCGCCCGTATAGCCAGATCCTCCTTCAGGAGAGCAGCATATTCTCGCCCCTCGGCGTACCATCGGGCTTTCCAATCTTTGATGATCCCCAGCCTAAACCCTTCCGGATGAACCTTGCGGCCCAAAACCCCTCCTTCCCTGACCTATTCCCACTCGCTGACCACTACGGTGATGTGAGCGGAGCGTTTCAAGATCGGCTTCGCCCGTCCCCGAGGCCCTGCCCGAAACCTCTTCAAGCGAGGGCCATCGTCGGCTGTGATCCGAGCGATGTACAATTCATCGGCGGAAAGGCCGTGCACATCCTCCACATTCGCCGCTGCCGACTTGATAGCCTTGGCCACCGGCCTAGCCGCTCCTTGAGGCAGAAATTTGAGATAGGTTAAAGCCTCGTTCACCCCCTGACCACGAACCATATCCGCCACTCGCCTCACCTTCCGGGGAGAGATGTGAACATATTTTATCACCGCCCTGGCCTCGATCCCCATCTACATCCTCTTTCCGATGCGAGTGGACCTCTCTCGAGAGGTGTGTCCGTGGCCCCGGAAAGTCCTGGTAGGGGCGAACTCCCCCAACTTATGCCCCACCATGTTTTCAGTGATGTAGATAGGCACATGACGACGCCCATCGTGGACGGCGATAGTGTGTCCCACCATCTGAGGAAAAATGGTAGAGGCTCGAGACCAGGTCTTTATCACCCGCTTATCTCCCGAAGCGTTCATGGCTTCGATCCTTTTCAGTAGTTTAGGATCCACATACGGTCCCTTCTTCAGCGAGCGAGCCATGCTACCCTCCATCACTATCGGCTAACCGAGGCCGACTCTAAACCCTCTTCTTCCCCCGCCGCTTCACGATCCACTTATCCGTAGCCTTGCGCCGCCGGGTCTTCTTGCCCAGGGTGGGCTTGCCCCAGGGGCTCTTGGGCGAGGGCATCCCGATGGGAGCCTTGCCCTCTCCCCCGCCATGGGGGTGATCCCGGGGGCTCATCGCCGAGCCTCTGGTGGCAGGCCGCCTTCCCAGCCAGCGGGCTCGACCGGCTTTTCCCAAACTCACATTGCCCCAGTCGGTATTTCCCACTTGGCCGATGGTGGCCATACACCGGGTATGTACCAACCGCACCTCCCCTGAGGGCAGGCGGATATGAGCATAGTTACCCTCTTTAGCCATAAGTTGCGCCGAAGCGCCCGCCGAGCGGGCTAACTGCCCCCCTCTCCCCCTCTGAAGTTCGAGGTTATGGATGGTGGTGCCCACGGGGATATTAGCGATAGGCAAGGCGTTCCCCACTCTAAGATCAGCCTCGGGCCCCGCTTCCACCCGATCGCCCACCTTGAGCCCCAGAGGGGCTAGGATATACCGCTTCTCCCCATCGGCATAGACCAGAAGGGCGATCCGCGAGGAGCGGTTGGGGTCGTACTCGATGGAATCGACGCGGGCGGGAACCCCGAACTTGTCGCGCTTGAAATCGATGATCCTATAGCGGCGCTTATGCCCGCCGCCCTTATGGCGAACGGTGATCTTCCCCTGGCTTCGGCCCGCCTTCTTCTTCAAAGGAGCAACGAGCGAGGGCTCGGGTTCTTGGCGCGTGATATCCTCAAAACTGGTGACGCTCATCCCTCGCCGACCGGGCGAGGTGGGCTTATAGATCTTGATAGGCATACTAGACCCCCTCAAAGAGCTCGATCCGCTGCCCCTCAGCCAATTTCACGATAGCCTTCTTCCAGGAAGGGGTACGGCCCACATGCCGGCCCCATCTCCGCGGCTTTCCCGGCATATTGATGATATTGACCGAGACCACCTCTACACCGAAAACCTTCTCCACCGCCTCTTTGACCTGCAATTTGTTCGCCCGGCGGTCTACCTCGAAGGTGTAGATTCCCTGCTCGATCTGCATGGTGGTCTTCTCGGTGACTATGGGGCGTCGCAGAACCTCATAGGTCTCCATCATATCACCCCAAGATCCCTTCGATCACCTCAAGAGCCCCCAGGGGCATGATCAGCCAATCATAGTTCAAAAGATCCCTCAAGTTCAGATAGTTAGCCCGCAAAGTTTTGACCTCTGGGATATTTCGCACTGATCTCTCCACGTTGGCATTCCGCTCCGGGAGGAGGATAAGGGCGCTATCCTCCACCTTCAGGTTCTCCAAGATAGTTACCATCTCCTTGGTCTTGGGCGCTTCCATCTCCAGCCCGTCCAAGACCAAGATCTTCCCCTCCTTTGCCTTGACCGTGAGGCCCCCCCTCAGGGCCAGACGTCTCATCTTTTTGGGCATCTTCTGGCGGTAACTTCGCGGCTGGGGGCCGAAGACCGTTCCTCCTCCCCGCCACTGGGGCTCCCGTCTGCTCCCATGGCGAGCCCGTCCGGTCCCCTTCTGTCGCCAGGGCTTGGCCCCGCCGCCCCTCACCTCGCCGCGGGTCTTGGTCTTGTGCGTCCCCAAGCGAGCGTTAGCCAACTGCCTAACCAGCGCCTGGTGCATCACCGCCTCGTTCACCGGCGCGGCGAAGATATGAGCCGGTAACTCAACCTGCTTCTTACTCTTCCCCAAGAGGGTATAAAGCGGAACTTTCATATCTTTCTACTTGCTCTTGACCGCCTTCTGGACCATCACCAGGCCGCCTCGGCTACCAGGGATGGAACCCCGTACGCCCAAAAGGTTCCGCTCTGGGTCCACCAGAACCACCTTCAGGTTCTGGACCGTCACCCGCTCGTTCCCCATCCGACCGGCCATGCGCATCCCCTTGAAGACCCGGCCGGGTGTGGTCATGGCGCCGATGGATCCGGGGGCCCTAGCCCGGTCAGATTGCCCGTGAGTGGCCGGCCCCCCTCGGAAGCCGTGCCGCTTCATCACTCCGGCGAACCCTTTCCCCTTGGAGATGCCGGTTACATCCACCAGATCGCCCACGGAGAAGAGACTAGCGTCGAACTTTTGGCCCACCTGGTAACCCTGCACATCCTTAACCCTCACCTCCCGCAGATGGCGAAGGGGGGGCAACTCTTTCAGATGGCCACGCTGGGGCTTGTTGAGCCGCTTCGTCTCTCCGAAGCCCAATTGCAACGCCGTGTAGCCATCGTTTTCCCCGGTTTTCACTTGCGTGATGTAGCAAGGCCCCGCCTCGACGAGGGTAACAGAGACTATCTCCCCCCTCTCGTCGAAGATCTGGGTCATCCCTACCTTCTTACCTAGTATGGCGTGCATCAAGAACCTGCTCTTTTTAGTCCTATCAAAATGGGTTTCAACTCCCCAGCAGCTTTCTCCATGTCCGCAATGTTCTTCCGAAAGAAGAAACCATATCCTTTTTCATCCTCTTCAATGCGTTTCCTAATAATGCTCTCCAAACGGGCTCGTTGACGCTCCAATTCTCTCTGCTCATATTTCTCAACATCGGTCTCAACATCGATCTCCAACTGTCGAAACCGCCAACTGTAATCCTTTAAGAAAGCTGCCAAGAGGTCTTTGCTCCAGTGAGGACTCACGTCCGGATGGGCTACCAAGTGTGGGCAGGGAGAAAGCTCGGGATAGATCTCACCCTCGCCCACGGTCGGCAATTTTACTCGCCGTGTGTACGAGTGACCGCAATAGGGACAAGGAACTTCTTCTCTCGCTGTTGTCATCTGAAATCCTATAGTTTTATCTCGATATCCACCCCGGCTGGGAGGTTGAGGCGCATCAGGGTATCGATAGTCTTAGATCCAGGCTCAAGCACATCGATAAGCCGTTTATGGGTCCGGATCTCGAACTGTTCCCGAGAGTCCTTGTCGATGAAAGGCGAGCGTATCACCGTGAACTTCTCGATCTTGGTGGGCAAGGGTACCGGCCCCACCACCACAGCCCCCGTCCGCTCCGCGGCCTCCACTATCTGCTGGGCTGACTGATCTAGAACTCTATGATCGTACGCCTTCAAGCGGATCCTGATCCTATTCTTGGGCATATAACCCTCGTTTCAGTCTTAGACTAACCGCCGATCACTCTCCCAGCAAGAGCCCTTTTTCATTCCAGAATCTTGGTGATGACGCCTGCGCCCACAGTCCGCCCCCCCTCTCGGATGGCGAAATGGGACCCCTCTTCCAAGGCCACGGGGACGATCAACTTCACCCCCAGGTTCACGTTATCTCCAGGCATCACC
>Ga0209121_10000336_pt1 | contig 49690 bp, 40 predicted proteins | sample Cruoilmetagenom3_FD_187292 | JGI IMG/M metagenome (GOLD analysis project Ga0209121, IMG submission 187292) | Oil polluted marine microbial communities from Coal Oil Point, Santa Barbara, California, USA - Sample 3 (SPAdes) (version 2) | ecosystem: Environmental > Aquatic > Marine > Oil seeps ... | reverse complement strand
CGAGGGGTTTAGGTGATATATCTCCACCGCGCTGGTAGTATTTCGCCAAACTCTTTGCATCATAAGGCAAGGAGCCTTAATAAAAAGTGAACAGGAGAATTCTTACACATGAGCTTACCGAAAATCGGCAATATGGCGCCAGCTTTTACCACCATCAATCAAAGGCAAGAGAAGGTCAGCCTGAAGGACTTTCGTGATCAGAACAATGTGGTGCTTTATTTTTACCCCAAAGCATCTACGCCAGGCTGTACGGTTCAGGCTTGCGATTTGAGGGATCATCTTAAGGAATACAATAGTTTGGATACGGTAGTGCTGGGGATTAGTCCAGACCCTGTGCCAAGGCTGCAAAAGTTTATAGAAAAGTACGACTTGAATTTCGATATGCTTTCGGATGTGGATCACCCCATTGCCGACAAATATGGCGTGTGGGGGCAAAAAAAGATGGCGGGTCGGGAGTATATGGGGCTAATAAGAACCACGTTTATTATTGGAAAAGATGGTCGCTTGAAATATGTCATGGACAAAGTGAGAACCAAAAGCCATCATGAAGCGGCCTTGGAAGCGGTTAAGCAATATTGTTGCTGAGGCTGTGCGTATACCCAAAAAAGGGTGAATAATTCCATTGTTGACCTGGGGGCTTTCTTGTAGAGGGTGAATCTGGTAAGGTTGGCGCGTTTTCGATTTAGCTGGTTGTTTTTTGACCTCTTTTCTGGGTTTTCTGGCTAATTACAATTAATAACGGAAGTATGGGAGTGGTTATGAAATTACGCTTTCGCAATTATTTGCGCTTATTGGCCGTCTTTTTTTTATTGTACGCACAGCCTGGTTTGGCTGATTTTGTCGTGGGTAGCGACGGCGAGGTGGTGGTTAACCTGAGAGAGCCAGGTGTTACGCCCCTACTATTGGCTGAGTCTATTCTTGGTTCGGGTGTAGAGGTCCAGAATGTGGAGTTCACTGGGGCAGCGAGCCAGGCGGGTTTTGTTTCCGCTTATGACCTGCTTGGTTTTTCTGAAGGGGTGATCTTAGGTAATGGCGATATTCTCCATGTTCTAGGCCCCAATGATGAGGACTCGACAAGCTCCATTGTCTTTGATCAGAATATTGAAGACGGGGATTTCTATGAGCTTAACGGTCGTCAGTTTACTCGTGATTCATCTATTATTGAGCTGGATTTTATCGCCCCAGAAAACCAAAGCCAGCTGGTTATCGAGTACATATTTGGTTCGGATGAATATGCAGCGGATACTTCTCAGTTGGTGGATGGCGCGCATGACTTTATGGCTATTTTTGTTAATGGACAGAATTGTGCCACGGTGCTAGTTGGGGATGAGGGCGTTGAAAAAGTAGGTGTTTCCAGCATTAATCACGAATCCAATAGTGATCTCTATATCGACAATGTGCGTACTAAACCGCGCTTTTTTGGTGACTACACCAGCCCCTATAACACGGAAATGGATGGCTTTACCCAGGTGCTAAAGTGTAGCGCTCCGATTGTAGCAGGTGCGAGCAATCATCTTGAGTTTGGTATTGTCGATGCTTCCTCAGGACCAATTAAAGGCGGTGTTGACTCTTGGGTCATTTTGAAAGCAGTTTATACTGATAGATTTTTGGATAGTGATGGCGACGGCACTCCTAACTACGATGATAACGACGATGATAACGATGGCATTCCTGATAGCGTAGAAGGTAATTACGATATAGACGGTGATGGGCTGCCAAATGGTCTTGATGCGGACAGTGATGGAGATGGTGATAGTGATAGCTCCGAATGCCCGGATGCTAGTGACTGTTCAGATTCCGATGGTGACGGCATCCCTGATTTTGTAGATATTGCTGACCGTGGAAACGGTGCTGGTGATAGCGACGATGACGGCATCTCTGATGATGTTGAGTGCTCTACGCCAAGCAATAGCGGAAAAGATTGTGCTGATCATGATTCCGACCTGACTCCAGATTACAGCGATGCAGATAGCAATAATAATGGCATTGGTGATAAGGAAGAGTGTGCCGATGCAGGTACGGGTTGCGTAGACAGCAATAGCGATGGCATTCCCGACTACCTTGATGTTGATAGCGGTGACGATGCTGATGATACCGACTCTGACGGTGATGGCATTTCAGATAGGGATGAGTGCAGCAATGAAATAGAAGTCTGCCCTGATTCTGATGGAGATGGTATCAGTGACTACCGGGATGCTGTTGACGGCAGTGCTGATGACGACAATGATGGCGACGGCCTTACAAATGGCACTGAATGTCCTGAGCAGCGTTTCTGCCCTGACTCCGATGGTGACGGGCTTGCGGATTATAGCGATGCAGATAGCAATAATAATGGCACCGGTGATAAGGAGGAGTGTGCCGATACAGGTACGGGTTGCGTAGACAGCAACAACGATGGCATTCCCGACTACCTCGATGTTGATGATACCGACTCTGACGGTGATGGCATTTCAGATAGGGATGAGTGTAGTAATGAAATAGAAGCCTGTCCTGATTCTGATGGAGATGGTCTCAGTGACTACCTGGACGCTGTTAATGGCAGTGCTGATGACGACAATGATGGCGATGGCCTTACAAATGGCGATGAATGTCCTGAGCAGCGTTTCTGCCCTGACTCCGACGGTGATGGGCTTGCGGACTATGAGGATGTGGATACGCCAGCGGATGCCGATGAGGATAACACAGGCGCTGATCCAAGAACGGTGGGAGATAACAACGGCGCTACCGACCAGCGCGTAAAAGTAGGTGTAGACGGCGTTGGAGCTTTTAATCCCATGCTGCTGGGTTTACTTTTTCTTTCCCTGGGGTTGCGTACCGTAACAAGCATGCGACGCAGCTTTTTTTCATCTGCGACGATGGGCGCGCTTGCCCTTGGTCTGTTCGCTTTCACTCAAAACGAACAGGCCGTTGCTGCCGATGGGGCTGATCAGGAGGGCTATGAAGGTTTCTACGTGGGTTTGAGCCTTGGTCAATCGACTCTCGAGCCAGATGTTAGTGCCTCTCCTTATACGCTTGATGAGGATGGTGGTTTGGGTATTAAAGTCTCTGCTGGCTATGACCTGACTGACAGCTTTTCTGTAGAAGGGGCGCTCGCTTTATTAGGCGAAGCGGAACTGAGCCCCTCTGCTAGCATAGAGTATCAGCCGCTTTATGTTAGCGGTGTTTATCATCTGCTTGGCCAGCGGTCTCGTTCGGTATTTATAAGAGCTGGTTTAGCGACACTGAATATTTCCTCTAGTATTCCCGTAAATGAGGAAAATGATTACCAGTTGATGCTGGGCTTTGGCGGTGAGTGGGCTCTCGATAAGGGCTGGTCAGCGCGCGCTGAAATCGAGAGTTTTGATGAGGATGCCAGCCTGCTTTCAGTGGGTATTGTCAAACGTTTTGGGCGTAAGACGCAGGATGTTGCGGAGCTTGATATGGGCCCTAGCTTGATGGGGGAGGGAACAGTAAGTGAATTTGATACCACGGAAGAAGAAATCTGTTCTGATATTTCCATGGAGGTAGGATGTTTTATACCGACGATTGAAGAGCAAGAAGACTCATGCGCTGTTGTTGCTGGGCGTATCGAGGGTATTCACTTTGAATTGAATAAAGCTGATTTGACACCCAGCGCTATAGCAGTTTTGGACGAAGCTGCCAGTGTATTAAAAACGTGCCCTTCGTTTAAGGTTGAGATTCAAGCTTATGCCGACAATGTGGGGTCGAAAGAGCGCAACCTTGTTTTGTCTCGTCACCGTGCCCATACCGTGCAGTTACATCTTGCAGCCAGAGGCATTTCTTTGTCCCGCTTGCTTTCAAGGGGGTTTGGGGAAAATAACCCTGTTGCCGATAACTCAACAAAAGAGGGTAGAGCTCTCAACCGTCGGGTAGAGTTTAATCTTATGAAAATTGGTGGGCGCAAGCCGATTTCATCAGATGAATAATTAATTAAAAGTAAAAGGGGTTTAGAAAGCGCGGGCTAATTATTAGCCCGTGCTAAGCTTGGATACTTCGATTCTCTGGGCTTTTTTTAGCAAGTCATCCTCTGTTTCACTATGGTTCTCATCTACCAATATGCAGTCGATAGGACATACCTCCTGGCATTGCGGCATGTCGAAGTGCCCAACACATTGCGTGCACAGATCAGGCTCTATCTCATAGATTTCCTCGCCCATATAAATGGCATCATTCGGGCATTCGGGTTCGCAAACATCGCAGTTGATACAATCGGTAGTGATTTTGAGGGCCATTGTGTTGCTTCTGATCGTCTAATAGTTTGATATTAGTTGTTAGCGCTAAGTTTGGTAAGTAAGCACAGCCCTATTATCCTACTTTAGTCGTAGGCTTACCAATTGTTACGAGCTTTGGCCTGTGATTGCATAAACAATCTCGAGTCACTTTGGTAAACTGGACTTCTAGTCAATTATTGAGCGGGAGTTAGGGATACAAAGCCGCATGGTTAAAGAGATGAAAAAAGAGATTGTTCGAAGTGAATGGCCTGTTGGTGCAATTTTAAAAGTGCGAGATACCATCCCTGATCGTAGCCTTGTCGGTGCTACTGTCACGATATTGGGGCCTGTTCAGGACGTGCTTGGGGAGAGGGTGCAGACTATTGAAATACATGGTGTCGAGCCTCCCTCTCCGCAGCCGTGCTTTCTTGCTCGGCCATGCGACTTGTATGATTTCTCGGACGGCAGTTATAACTGCTTTGAAGACAGCCTTTTTAACTTCAAACCTTGCGTAAAGGTATGGAAAGCGCCTCAAAAGCAGAATGAAAAGGTTTGAGTTATTCGAGCTATGCCCTGCTTCCCCTGCCGCCAACATACTGCCTTGCGGCTGTTTCTTTTCGTCTGCCGTCTGCTTTTCGCGGTTAAGCTGTTGTTAATCAGCCCTTGGTTATAGTGGATTTTGCCCCTCTATAACTTAGGGAACCCCTAAAATCTATGGATTTTGCAAAACCCCTCCGTTTCATATTGCTGCTTCCAGCGGTATTGATACTTGCTGCCTTGTTATCAGGCAATAGTGTATTGGCTGGCGATTTGAGTGCTCAGCCTGTTGAGCGGATTTCGACCTATCAAGCAGTAGAGCTGGCAGCATATCCTCCCTCCACTAAACTGAACGAAAAGTTGTCCCTAGCCTTAAGCTCGCTGTCGGTCTCTAGTCAGCGCTTGTTTTCTCCGGGGCCCTTTCTTGGTCAGTCGTCACCGGCTTTGAATGCCGTGGACGATCAGAAGGGCGAGACAAAGAGCAGTCCTGTGGCAGAGTGGCTGGAAGTCACCTTGAGCCCCGTTTCCCAGTGGCTAAGGGGTTTGCGCCGCAGCGACTCGGATAAACAATCTCTCGCTGGAGATAACATAATGCAAGAGGTGGAAAACCCCTCTTCTAGCGCTCACCTTTCAGCCCCTTCATCCAAGAAATTAAATCAGGCCATTACTGCTGCAACAGATCAGTATCAAGGTATTCTTTTAAGCGTTAAGCGTCTGACCATTGAGCAGGCTATCTACAGAATAAAAATACTCCGACAGTCAGGTGAGCTTCGCACGCTTGATTATAGCGAGGAGCAAGATCAATTTATTTCAGAAGGAGATGAAAACTGGTATGCGAATACTGTTGATTGAGGATGAACCAGCCATTTGTGAGCAATTAGTGCAGATTCTAAGCGCAGAAGGTTTTCGTCTGGATGTTGCAGAAGATGGTGAAAAGGGGCGTTACCTGGGAATGGAATATACCTTTGATCTGGCGGTTATTGATTTGGGTTTACCTAAAGTGACGGGGATAGAGCTTATCAAAGAGTTCCGCGATGCTGGGAAAACTTTCCCCATTCTTGTGCTCACCGCTCGCTCAGACTGGAAAACCAAGGTCGAGGCCTTGAATCTGGGGGCAGATGACTATTTGGTGAAACCTTTTCAGGTGGAAGAGCTTCAAGCGCGACTGCAAGCGCTTATTCGCCGCAGCGCCGGTTTCTCCCGCTCCGAAATGCAAGTGGGCGGTTTGTGTCTTGATACCAAAACACAGCAAGTGACCATGAATGAGCGCCCCCTGGAACTAACCGCATACGAATACAAAATTCTTGAGTATATGATGCTGCATTCTACCGAGGTGATTACCAAAGCATCTCTGATCGACTATCTTTATGATCAGGATTATGACCGTGACAGCAATGTCATTGAGGTTTTTATGGCGCGATTACGTAAGAAGCTTGATCCAGAGGGCGAATTAAAAGTGATCGAAACATTGCGTGGGCGCGGTTATCAATTTAATCTGGGGAATCTGTCGTAACTAAGCGGTGGGTTCTTCGGCTTCTATCGCCTGCCCGGTTTTTTATACTATTTGAAGGCGCTTAAGTTCCCGTTCCCATGAAATTATGGACTAACTACTCCCTAAGGGCGCGCCTGTTAATGGTGAGCGCTGTTGTGCTCAGTCTTTTTTTTACAGTATTGGCTGTGATTGTCAGTCAAACCTTTGATCTTTATTTGCAAGACAGCGCTCGTGAGCGGCTTAAGCTGCAAGTTTTTAATCTTATTTCCGTTGCTGAATATCATCAGGAAAAAGACCTTAGCCTGCCGATTTACCTTCGGGAAAAACGCTTTAATCAAGCCCACAGTGGTTTATATGGCGTTGTAGTGGATCAAAGTGGGAGCATTATTTGGCGGTCTTTTTCGGCCAGAACCTTACCCATCAAAAACCTGAAAGTCATCCCGCGTGGCGAATGGAGTTACGAGCGACTGGGCCTTGTCAGTGGCGAGTCCATGATATTGCTCAAGTATGGTGTGGGTTGGGGCGAGCCAAACTCCAAGGTAAAAGTCTCGGATTATAATTTTGTAGTACTGGAGAAGCTTCGTCCTTTGCGAGAAGAAATTCAGGGTTACCGTTTGGCCATTTTTATGGTTCTTCTGGTTTTGCTTTCTGTGCTGCTTGTTTTGGAAGCCTTTATTTTGCGCTGGGGGCTTGACCCCTTGCGCAAGCTAACTAAAGATCTGCGCAAGCTGGAGTCGGGTGATTCCAGCCAGTTAGCCGGGGATTACCCGCAAGAGTTAAGGCATCTCGTTGATAACCTGAATTTGCTGTTAGCAAATGAAAGAGAACAGAGGCAGCGTTACCGAAACACCATGGCTGATTTAGCACACAGCTTGAAAACGCCACTTGCTGTGCTTAAAGGCTTGGAGAATAGTCCATCCGGCAAAAACAATAAAGACATTTACCAAAGCATTGATGAGCAAGTGGCGCGCATGGACAATATTGTACAGCACCAGTTGCAGCGTGCTGTATTAGGCAGTCAAACCCTACAGACAAACTGGATAAAGCTCGAACCCTATGTGCAATCAACCATGCAGGCCCTTAAAAAAGTGTACGCAGAGAAGCCGATTCAAGTGCATCAACATGTGTCGAAAGACTTGAACTACTGCGGTGACGAAAACGATTTGATGGATATACTCGGTAATCTTTTGGATAACGCATTTAAGCAATGCCAGCGTCAGGTGGATTTTAGTGCCTGGGAAAAAAGTAATAAACGCGCGCGTTACCTTGTTATTCAGGTAGAAGATGACGGCCCTGGTGTGCCAGAAGAGAGTCGTAAGGAAATACTAAAAAGAGGTGTCAGGCTCGACAGTCGCGCCGCTGGACATGGTGTTGGCCTGGCAACAGTGATTACCATCATTGAGGGTTATCGCGGCAAGCTGGAAATTGATGAGTCCTACTTGGGTGGTGCGCTGTTTCGTGTTGTTTTGCCCTTAACGTAAAACTCGCTCAAAGGGCTGGATTAATTTCTTTTGCTACTGTAGGTTCTTCGGCTGAATATTATGTTCTGCGTTATTTCTCGCTAAAAACTAATAATAAAAGGATGCTGTATGTCTCCCCGTGGTTTTACTGAGTGGTTGCTTTCTCACCGTATTTTGGTGCTTATTGCCTCATTTATCGTTTTAGTTGCGTGCGTATCAGGTGCTCTTCGCTTGGATTTCAGTGCCGACTACCGGGTGCTGTTCAGCGATAAAAACCCACAGCTAAAAGCGTTTGAAGAAATGGAGTCGATTTACGGGAAGCGCGATAACCTAATGATCGCCGTGGCACCTGATGATGGGAACGTCTTCACTAAAAAAACACTCCAGGCCATTGCTTCAATTACTGAAAAAGCATGGGAGACCCCATATTCTGTTCGCGTGGATTCCGTTACCAATTTTCAGCACACTACAGCTGAAGAAGATGACTTGACGGTGGCTCCGTTGTTCGAAAATATCGACATGCTGAGCAATAATGAGATAGAGGAGCGGCGCAAAATAGCCATCGCTGAGCCTCTGCTCTACAACCGTATGATCTCTGAAAAAGGTCATGTTGCGGCCATTAATATCATGATCAATACGCCGGAAAATGCCAGCCTTGAGCAGCAGTTTGAAACGGTTAACTATGTACGTGATTTGATTAAAGAAGCAGAAGCGAATACATCAAATATTACTTACTACCTCACCGGTGAAACATTGATGGGCTTCACCGCCATCGAAGCCGCCATGTATGACGGTCAGACACTTTTCCCCGTTATGTATCTTTTGATCCTAGTGATCACCTACCTGTTTTTACGCTCGGCATGGGGCGTATTTTCAGTACTGATTGTTATCATGCTTTCCACTGCGGCGGCTATTGGCTTAACAGGCTGGGTTGGTATTCAGCTATCCACCTTATCGGCAATGGCCCCTATTATTATACTTACGCTTGCTGTCGCAGACAGCGTACATATTTTGGTGACCTTGTTTCAGGAAATGTCTCATGGTGTTAATAAACGTGAAGCGATAGTGCGTTCTCTGGAAGTTAATCATCAGCCGATATTCCTGACCAGTGTGACAACAGCCATTGGCTTTATTTCTCTTAACTCCAGCGATGTGCCACCCTTTGGTGATATGGGTAATATCGTGGCAATGGGAGTACTGATGGCATGGTTTTATTCTGTTATTACCTTGCCGGTTATTCTCGATTATTTGCCACTAAAAGCCCGAGACCGATCTACGCGCAGTGAAGCTCTTATGGATCGCCTTGCTGATTACTCATTAAAACGCCGCAGTGAACTAGGTGTCGCATTTTCTTTGATACTGATTTTTGGGGCGTATTGCAGCACCCTCAACCAGTTTAATGACCTGTTCCCAGAAATGTACGGCGAACAAATCACCTTTCGTCAGCATACTGACTTTGTTCGGGAAAACCTCACCGGAGTAATGCAGATACATCACGCCATTCGTGCTAAAGAGGCAAATGGGGTTTACGAACCAGAGTATTTACGCCAGCTTGATCGCCTGACTGATTGGTACGAAGACCAACCCGGCGTAACCCACGTGGAAAGCTACTCCTCCACCATTAAGCGAATTAATAAATCCCTGCATGGTGACCAGAATTTGCACTATCGTATTCCCGACACCAGGGAAGAAGCGGCGCAATACCAGTTTTTGTTTGAGTTATCGCTGCCCTATGGATTAGAGATGGAAAATATTCTCACCAGTGAGCGAGATGAAAGCCGACTCACTGTCACCATGGGAAATGTTGAATCCAGGGATCTGGTTATATTGGAAAGTCGGGCGAGGGCATTTGCAGAAAAGCACCTCCCCGATATTCAGCTAATGGAAGGAGTGGGTGCCTCGGTCATGATGGGGCACGCAGCAAGGCGTAACGGTGAATCGATGATGGTCGGCGCTCCCTTGGCCGTGATTATTATCTCAATTATCGTCATTATCTCTTTGCGCAGCTTTAAATTGGGAGTGCTCAGCCTGTTGCCGAACCTGGCTCCAGGGGTGATTGCCTTTGGTTTGTGGGGTGTATTAGATGGCAAGCTTGGAATCGCAGCCGCACCCACAGCAACCATTGCTTTTGGTATCGTCGTGGACAATACCATTCACTTTTTTAGTAAATACTTACGGGCGAAGCGGGTGAATAGCTACTCCACCTCAGAAGCCATACATTATTCTTTTCATCGTGTGGGTACCGCTTTAGGCACTACCACAACAATTCTCGCCAGTGGTTTTCTGGTATTAACCTTGTCTGCCATGTCGCCTAATTTATTTATGGGGCTTATGACAGCCCTTTCCTTGGTCATTTCTCTGGGCATTACCTATTTTATTCTACCGACAGTGCTTTCCTATATCGACAGGGATGAAGGTGCAGAAGAACAAAAAGAACAGCTGAAGAAAGCCGCATAGCTGCTCCCCGAGGGCATAAAGGTGCGAAAAAGATGTGCACCTAGTGTCGGTGGGCAGAATTTTGTTCTCCAATTGCGGTTTCTAGGTTAAACGTTTCAGGAGTTATTTGTGCCGAAAAATAGTATTAGCGTTACCGATGCCATAAAAACTCGTCGTTCCATTCGCGCATTTCTAGATAAGCCGGTCGAAAAAAGCCTGATGGAAGAAGTACTTCAGCAGGCGGCAAGGGCACCCTCTGGCGGTAACCTACAGCCGTGGAAGGTTTACGCTATTTCTGGTGAAGTGCGTGATCAACTGGTGAATACGGTATCCGAAAAGCAAGCTACTAATCCCCTTGGTGATGGTAGTGAGTACAATATCTACCCGCCTGATTTAAACGACCCTTACCGTTCACGACGACGGGATGTGGGTAATCAACTTTATCAATTAATCGGTATCCCCCGCGAAGATAAAGCGGCAAAGTTTGCACAGCTAGCAAAGAACTTTCAGTTTTTTGGTGCGCCAGTAGGCCTGATTTTTACCTTCGACAAACATATGGGCTTGGGGCAGCACGTTGACCTGGGGCTTTATATGCAAAATGTATTATTACTGTGTAAAGAAAAAGGCCTTGATACCTGCGCTCAGGAAGCCTGGGCTGTTTGGCATCAAACCATTCGTGATGTAGTGGGTATTCCACAAAATGAGTTGGTATTTTGCGGAGTCGCGGTGGGTTACGCTGACCCCGGCGAAAAAATAAACGAACTGGTGAGCGAGCGCGCAAGCCTGGAAGAGTTTGCTCAGCTAAAAGGCTTTGATTAAATTGAATGGTAAATAATGCACTTTTTCTGTGTGATGGATCAGACAGGAAAAAAGTATAACAGTGCACAGAAAGCCCCTCTTCTAAGTAGTAATGTTAGATGTTCTTATTGTCATCTTAAAGGAGAGTGTAGAAATGCCGATTAGCAAAATCGTTGCAGTTGGTGGAGCCTTCATATTTGTCATCATTGCCGGTGAGTGGATTATGATGCAGTCTCATGGTAACAAAGGCGAAGCAGAGCTTCTCGGAATAGCGGGAAATATGGCTACTCTGGGAGTGAATCAAGAAAAGCCGTCTTTACGAGGAGCGCTTTAAAGCTAATCTTGCAAGCTTATTTGAGGCTTTTTTGCTCCTTGCCAAAGGGTTTAAAGAAGCGCAGTAGCTGTGGTAAAAGCGTTAAGTCAGCTGTTAGTGCAATAAGCATGGCCAGCCCTGTCAGCAAACCAAAATAAATAGTGGGTACGAAATTGGAAAGTACCAGAATGGAAAAGCCTAAAATAATGGTAATGGTTGTGTAATACATGGCATTACCAATGCTGCCGTGGCTGCGTAGTACGGCGGCATCATAATCGTAGTCTTTGACGATTTCTATTTTAAAGCGATGGATATAGTGGATGGTATCATCTACCCCAATACCCACTGTGATGGCGGCAATGGTAATGGTCATCATATCCAGAGGAATACCAGCCCAGCCCATAACTGCGAGTATTGTCATGGCGGAAACTATATTGGGGATAATGCCTACAATGCCGAGAGGGAGGGAGCGAAATATCACGGTGAACATTGCAAAGATGGCCAGTAGCACGACCCCTAGTGTGAGTATTTGTGATTTAAACAGGCTCTTGAGCATATTGTTGTACATCACCAGCATACCGGAAAGGTGAATATCCTCTTCCGCAAGATCCAGCTCTTCAACCAAGCCCTGATGAATCGTTTTTAGTAACTCATCTCGTTTAAGGGTGGGGTCTGAATCTTTTACGCGAATAGAGAAACGTGCTTCATTTTCCTCGAAGGACACATAGGGTTTGACAATCATGTCGAGATATTCTTTCGGTAGTTTCTGGTAAACAAGGCCCAGTTCAAGGTTGGTGAGAGCTTTGTTTTCATTAAAGCTCTCTGCAATACGCATCATAGTGCTGATGGAAAGCACTTTTCCAGTATGGCTCAGCCCGTCAATAAAGTCATGGATTTGATGTAGCTTGGCCACTTTGCCTTGTGTGAACCAATATTTGCCAGGGTCACTGTCAGTCTCCACTTCAAAGTCATCACCAAAATCGGAATCATTAAAAAAAGCCTCATCCGGATCTTCTTCTGTGGAGACGATTTCCTCTTCCTCTGTGTTGCCGAGTTTTACAATAACCTCCAGCGGAGTTGTCCCCCCCAGTTCTTTGTCAATCAGCGACATGCCCTGATGAATTTCTGTACTGCTATCAAAGTAATCAATAAAACTGTTTTCGACTTTGAGTTTCGAAAGCCCTACTAAGCTGAATATCAGTAGCAGCAGGGTAATTAAAAAAATGCGATTACCTAGCACCAGAGTACTACGACCAAAAACGAGGGCAGTGAGGCTGTGTTTGTGTTGTATCTTCATGGGTTTTGGTTTGGGCAGCAGTAATACAATGATGGGGAAAAGTGTAAAGTTAACGATAAAGGTTACTGCGATACCCATTACCATCATCCAGCCAAAATTAATCACGGGCACAATTTGACTGACTACCAAGGACGAGAAAGCAATCATGCTGGTGATGGTGGTATAAAAGCATGGCGCAAACATATGTCTCACGGTTTCGCTTACCAGCTCTAGGTTACTCCAGTCGCTGTTTTCCGATAATAACTCTCGGTAGTGCACAACAAGGTGGATGGAGAGTGCCAGGGTAATAATTAAAACCAAGGAAATAAAGTTGGAAGAGATCACCGTTACGCGCCAGTCTAGCAGCCCAAGCAAGCCCACCATCACCACGGAGGAGAAGCCGCAGCAGATAAGTGGGATAACTACCCAGCGGAGTTGTCTGAAAATAACTGCCAGAGTGATCAACAAAAAGGCCGCCACTCCGATACCAAAGGTGGCTACATCATTGCGCACATAAGTCATCATGTCGTCCGCAATCATAGGTACGCCACCGAGGTAGAGTTGGGCTCCGTTTCGGTAGTTTTTCATGGCATCCCGAATACGGGAGATATCTCTATGTAAGGCCTTTGCCGATACGATTTTATAGTCGTCAAATTGTTTGCGAGTTTCTTTTAATTGATGTTGCTCGTCTATAGTGAGCCCAATTCGGCGCTTCTTATCTTCCAGCCCGTTACGGGTTTCAATAAAATCGCGATACTTGGTATCCACTTTAAAGTTCAATTGCATGGCCGTGGTGCGGCCATCTCTGCTGACCAGTAAATCTTTATAGAGGGGGCTGGTGGTGAGTTCGGTGCGGGCTAGGGTCCTGTCAGTATCGAGGTCAAGTAAGGTACGGGTGTTTTCCGCCATTTCTGATAGGGGCGCAGGCGGGCTGCGTAGAAGAGGGATATCGAGATAAGAGTTAATGGACTCAACGCTATCGATGTCGCGTAGTTCATCACGGAGGCCCTTGATGGTGTTAAGGGCCCTGTCAGAAAACAGGTCGTACTCGGGGGTAAAGGTGATAAATACTGTTTCTCGTATGTCATAGCGTTTAGTAATAGTGCGCATATAGGCCAGGGCGGGGTCATTCTCCAGCACTAGGGCATCGGAGGATGCATCGTACTGAAATTTTGGGATGTTCGTACTGATTGCCCCGCCAATTAGGAACATAACAATAAGAGAAATAGCGGGGTGCTTCAGTATCAGTTTTTTGAACACAGAAAGGGCAGTGTTGGTCATCTGGGTAGTGGCTCTGTTTTTGGTATGCGTGACAGTCAAGAATATCGAAGAACTATAGCATGAGAAAGCTGAACGGGAGTTAGCGCTTGGGAAAGTTGGGCGATGGGAGTAAGAATTTCTCCCTAAGCTATTTTATATTACGGAATGCGATACCCTAGAATATATAACTGCACAGTGGATGAGCGGGAAAAACAAGACGGGGATGAGTGATAGCTTTAGAAGATGAGTGCCTACCTCTAAGGTCGCACGTATGAGGTGGATAGGCTGGGAGATGCAACCTTGCAATTATTTAATTTACTTTTTACCGTAGTTTCAATCCGCTCCCGGCGGTTAGGCCGGGAGATGCGGTGGTGCGGGCATCGAAGGTGTACCTCCACACATGTTTCAATCCGCTCCCGGCGGTTAGGCCGGGAGATGCCCTGCCATGTTCCACCGCATGCGCCATACTGCAGGTTTCAATCCGCTCCCGGCGGTTAGGCCGGGAGATGCCGTTGCTGCGTTTCTGTTTTTTACTTCGATTGGTGTTTCAATCCGCTCCCGGCGGTTAGGCCGGGAGATGCTTAACTTGCCGCCCTAATATTTAAACTATTTGGGGTTTCAATCCGCTCCCGGCGGTTAGGCCGGGAGATGCCCATCTTTCGGCGGCTCACCTTCGATCCACTTAATGTTTCAATCCGCTCCCGGCGGTTAGGCCGGGAGATGCAGAATCATCTATTACAGCCCCGGCATCATTTAAAGTTTCAATCCGCTCCCGGCGGTTAGGCCGGGAGATGCCAGCAGTAACGTGGGCGAAGTGCGGTTCTACGACGTTTCAATCCGCTCCCGGCGGTTAGGCCGGGAGATGCCAAATGATTCAGGCGGAGTGTCTGCCCCATTAGCTGTGTTTCAATCCGCTCCCGGCGGTTAGGCCGGGAGATGCAGGGGATGACTGTTTCTTTTGTGCCTGATAATACAGTTTCAATCCGCTCCCGGCGGTTAGGCCGGGAGATGCATTGCCAGGGGTGGCTCTCCGATGGCATCGCAATGTTTCAATCCGCTCCCGGCGGTTAGGCCGGGAGATGCTCGTTAGCAAGCTGATTTCGTTCTTGAATTAATGTTTCAATCCGCTCCCGGCGGTTAGGCCGGGAGATGCCACTTTGAGCTATCAAGATTGGGTCAAGTAAAAATGTTTCAATCCGCTCCCGGCGGTTAGGCCGGGAGATACGCTATTTGACTGCAGTGTTTTGTCTTCTTGTACTGGTTTCAATCCGCTCCCGGCGGTTAGGCCGGGAGATGCCCAATATCCTGGGCCATTATGCGTCCCTCGCCGTGTTTCAATCCGCTCCCGGCGGTTAGGCCGGGAGATGCATTTTAATCTTGATCGGCTCAATGCTTACAGTTAGGTTTCAATCCGCTCCCGGCGGTTAGGCCGGGAGATGCGAGCATGGATTACACCAGGAGAAGCAGCTATGAACGTTTCAATCCGCTCCCGGCGGTTAGGCCGGGAGATGCACTTCGCTTTTACCATGCAGATCAGCGAATATCATGTTTCAATCCGCTCCCGGCGGTTAGGCCGGGAGATGCCTTCCTTAGCGCGTAATGGTCGCATATATCAGTGTTTCAATCCGCTCCCGGCGGTTAGGCCGGGAGATGCACGAAAGCTTTTGCGAGCTGTTTCTTTGCCTGAATGTTTCAATCCGCTCCCGGCGGTTAGGCCGGGAGATGCTTAGGCAGGAAGTTTTATCTGCAGACTGGCTTTTGTTTCAATCCGCTCCCGGCGGTTAGGCCGGGAGATGCACCTTCAAACTCCCCCACAACCCTAATTAAAAAACGTTTCAATCCGCTCCCGGCGGTTAGGCCGGGAGATGCCAGCTATGAGAGGTTATGCCGGCGAGCTAGGACTGTTTCAATCCGCTCCCGGCGGTTAGGCCGGGAGATGCGTTTCAAGGTGTAAAAGTATCGACATACGAAGAAGTTTCAATCCGCTCCCGGCGGTTAGGCCGGGAGATGCAGCATAGCTGCAAGCTCATCATACCGATGAAGATTTTTGTTTAAAAGCGCGAAGGGAGATTTAGGGAAGAGTCGTTGCACTTTTTCACCAAGCCTTTTTATATATTGTCGTGCTGTTTCAAGGAGTTAATAGGATCGCGATCTCATTGGATTTTTACCACCGCTGTAGGTTCGCGCGCCTCATATAATCAGGGTGTCTTCAAAATCGGCGGCGGTAAATTTACCAAATTCGAGCACATTTTTCTCGAGTGGCTCGAGTATACGGTAGATGCGTAAACTATCCTCTTCTTCGTTAATTTCCGCTAACAGTTGCTGTTGGAGGAACTCATACTTCACTGCATCGACCTTGCATTCAAATACAGACATTTGTACTCGCTGGCCGTAATTGAGGCAGGTTTTAGCAACGCGGCGCAAGCGTCGTCGACCTTCACTGGTAAGCGTTGATACATCGTAAGTGACCAATACCATCATAGGGCTTTACCTCTGTAAAAAAGGGACATAGGCGTCAATGTCTTCACGCAGATAGCGAGCTAATAACCTTGCCTGGAGTTGCGCCAGCAAGCCAAGAGGGACTGGCTGTTCTAATACTGGGTGGATAAGGGTTTCCTGCTTTCGCTCTTGATAAGCAGTGATAACCGTTTTGCGGCCATTATCGTTGAGCATTACGGAACCGCCCTCACGACAGTCGAAATCTCTTTCTTTCAACTGCCCTCGGTTAATCAAGGTTAGCGCTAATCGATCGGCCATGACCGGGCGAAATTCTTCCATTAAATCTAGCGCTAGTGAATCACGTCCGGGGCGTGGCACGTGTAAAAAGCCCATTTGTGGGTCGAGGCCAACGGTTTCCAGTGCCGAGCGGCAATCCGATAAAACCAGGGCATAAAGGAATGAAATCAGTGCATTAAAGCGGTCTTTGGGTGGCCGCCGGTTCCGAGTGTTGAAGGAGAACGTATCCCGTATTGATTCGCGCATTACGGTGTTGAGTTGGCCAAAGTAGATGCGTGCCCCATCGCCTTCTAGCCCTCGCACAGTGTCGAGGGTGTCGGCGAATTCGAGCTTGCGAATATTGCCTTCGAGCAATTGTGTGGCTTTGTTGAGGGCAGTTTGCTCCTCTGCATGCTTGGATTCACGACTCGCGCGCATCAACAGTTGGCGACTGTTGCGTAGCTTGCCGGCGATAAAGGCTTTGGCCAGGGTCAAGGCCTGATTTGCTTGTGCGGCTTTTTGAAACTGCACCTGCCGCAATAGAATATTGCCGTTAACCGGGCCTTGTAGACGAAAACGAAAATCACCATTGCGGCCCAACCAGACGACAGAGCGGCCGTCGTCGGCACAGCGGCCCATGAGTCCAGGGCTCATCATGGTATGACCAAACAGCACGAAGCCGCCGAGGTGATGCAGGGGTACTTGTAGACGTTTCTCTTTTTTGATCATTACGCAAACAGTTTCCCCTTCGAGCCGTAAGTACGCGTCGGGGCTAGTGATATAAAGGGTATTGAGGTAAACGCTCATAGTGCTTATTCATCCTCCGCTTGGTAGAGCTGCGCACTTAGCTTTTGGATTCTTTGCTGTGCCCTTGATATTTGCGGGAAGCAGGCATCAGTCATTGAGCAGCCATGGCAGCGCTGGGGTTGCTCGGTTGGAGGAGGCAATTTTTGTTGCTGAAATAGCCCTCGTACCAGAGCCGTATAATGCGCAACGTCGGCAATCAATTGTGGTGTGATAGCAACATTTCGCCGTCGTTTGGACTGAATGTGGTAAATAGCGCCACTGCTGACTTCCAGACCTTTCATTTCCTGTAAACACAGCGCCTGAGCTGCTAATTGCAGGTCGTCATTCGCCCACTTTTTCTTTTTGCCGTGCTTGTATTCCACCGGGAAAATAGTGCCATCGGGGTGAAACTCCACCACATCGCAACGGCCGCTAAGCCCCAGCTTATCCGACCAAACCGGCAGGGCAAATTCGATACGAATGCCTTGCTTTATTTCGTGTAGTACCTGGTCAACCCGCTCGTGCTCATGGGTGCCACGCATAGTATGCACATTGTCAGTAAACTGCCCTTCGCTGTGTATTAGGTAGCAGCGCCGTGGGCAATAAAGGTATTGGTTAAGGGCGGAGATGGGGACGATTTCAAGCTCTGGGGTAGGGTTCATGGCTTGATCATAGGCCTCTTATGTAGCAGTTAATGCCTTTTGCAAGTTTTGCTGGCCCAGAATCCGTACGATCAAAATGCCGCTGGATTCTATCCGATAGTAAATGGAATGCGAGTGATAAACGCTGCGGCGATATCCGCTGCGGATGTGGTCAACAGCCGCATACCGCTCAGGGTGGTTTGCCAGTTCTTCAAAGCGTTTTTTCATACCCTGCTGGTAATCGATGGCTTGAGCCAGGCCGAAGGTATCAATGCCAAAATTAAAGATATTTTCAAAATCTTCATCAGCAGCTTGAGTTAATTCATAGGGTGCCATCTTTACGCCGTTTTTCGATCACCGAATTTATAATGTCGCCTGGCGTTCTGTTACTAACGCCACTTTCCTCACCCTTGATAAGTGCGAGGCGAATGGCTTCTATTTCGTCTTGTTCTTTACGGGCCTTGCGTATCAAGTCATTAACAACGTCACTACGGCTTGAAAACTCTTCGCTCTCGATCTGTGATTTGATCCAGGCGTCGTTGGGTGGTGTTATTGAAATACTTGCTCTTGCCATCTTTTTAGCTCCGAAAACGGGTGATGTATATATGATGCAGAATAGCATCATATATACATCACCACCAAAACCCTTTTACTTTTCAACTAAGGCCAGCAGCGAGACTAATGTTAGCCCTGCAACACAAGTTAAGTGTATTCGATTAACTCAACGCCTGCGGGCAGTTGCGCTTTATCAACCGATACATCGTAATCATCAAAACATCGTGGGGTTTCTTTGTTTTTAGCAATCGAAACGATCTTCCCTGCATCCAGTAATTTGTGTGCCGGTGCACACCCCAGCATTGCCTGACGCTCACGTTGTTGTGGGTCGTTATCGGTGCCGACATGTTTAAACACATACAGCCCCCGGCACGACATCATGCCTTTGCTGGCAGAGCGGTCATGGTCGTACATGTTTTGCAGGGCTTCCCACAGCAGGCTTAAGTCATCGTCACAGAATTTAGTTTGCTCGGCCAGGTTGGCGCTGATAAAACCTTTGGCCACATAAAGGCCGTAGGGGATCAGGTTTTTACGGCCCATGGTGCGCAGTTTGTCTTCGGGTTGTTCATCTTCCCATTTTTGATAATCCTCTACGGATTTAGCACCTTTCACTTTTTCGGCAACAGCCATACGCGTGATGGAAATGTCGAGTGGCAAGATCGGATCAACCGAACGGGCAAAGGCAAATTGCACCGGGCCTCGAACCTGCCCCGCATTGGCACCGGTGGACATGACGGCACCGAAGGTTCGTACGTCGAAAAAGGTTTGGCACATCCAGTCACGGGCGGCTTTTACCTTATCCTTCCCCGCATCTTTTTCGGGAAGGCCGCCGGTATTTTCATGTGCGGTTGCAATAGGCCTGTTGAGGTTGGTGGCGTGCTCAACAAATATGGCATTGGGTGATTCGTTGCCCCGCGCTATTTGCACGTAGTTTCTAACCCGCCTTTTCAAAGCAACATCGGACACCAGGCCATGCATATCTTCCGGATCAATTCGCGGGGCATTGCCACCGTCGGGATCTCCATTGGGGTTGCCATTTTCCACATCAAACAAAAACAGGAACTCGTAACGGTTTTTAATGCTCATGAATCTTCTCCTTGGTTGTCGGTTGTTTTGTCCTTACCCGCATTGAGTTTGGCAATTTGTTGGTAGTAGCCCAGGGCGAACAGGCTCTGCTTTTCAAGGTCGAGTGTTTTGGGGATAGCGTTGTCAATTTGGCCCATGACATCGGCAATCTGGTTTTCGTACCAGTGTTGTAATCCACCATCGAGCTTTGAAAGGTGGTTTTTTGCATTGCTCATCAAACGGCCAATAGTGAGTGCCGGTGTTTGGCTAGCTGCAGCGTAATAACGCTGCACAACACCAGCACCCACATCGCCCAGGGCACTGCGTTGCAGTCGGGCTAATAGGGCTAGCAAACGACCACACTGATAGGCGGGTTCTGGGTGCTCGGGGTTAAGGTGGGTTCCCATGTGTTGATCTCCTTTGTTTCTAATTTGATAGGCTTTAATTAAGCCCATGCCTGCATGGCTTATGGGTTCATCCTGAATAATATGGATGCGGTTTCTAAGTAGAGCTTTGGCTTTGGCGCTTTGAGGAAAAGCCAAACCATTTATTGCGGCTTTGTAGAGTTGAAGCATTAATGGTGGCGGTACATCGCCTAGATCCCGCTCGGTACAGCCTGCTACCGCCAGAAATTTAGGCAAGGGGGTCAGTCGTTTGCCATCACGGGCAACAATGGCCAGGTCGCTGAACCACTGATCGATATGTTGAATCAGTTCCGAAAACTGCCCCTCCATCCAGTCCCGCACCATCACACGGCCCGATGCGCCGGAGAGGGTCAGCGCGTAATAATGATTATTGGCTAAATCTTCTCGCTTGCCGGACTGGATTGAGCGCAATAATTTGCGTGGTAGTGAGTCAATACCAGGCTCGGGTGTTTCCGGGTTCTGTAGGGTAGAAAAAATATCATCTTCATCCTGAACCGAATGACTGAACCAGTGCGCTACCGATAAATCACCAAAGCGGGTGCTGTTCTCCTGAATCAGGTGGTTGAGGGTTTCTGCATACAGAGTAGCGGTTGCCTCGCTGGTGGCAGCATTTTCAGACTTATCCAGCCCAAAGGATTGAAACGCCGCTTTATCAAAACCGATTAGGGCATCGCCAGTGCTTAGCCCGCCGGGCAAGCGCTTGATTTTGGCTTTGTGGGTTTTTGCCGGTTCAATCAGTTCACCACTCAACAGGCAACGCATTTGCGTTGTTTTTTTTGCGGCGGGTTTCTGGTTATCCCTTAGCAACCCGCTACGAAAGTCACGCCACCAGGTATGCCAGCTATCAACGTCCAGTACTAGCTCGCCCTCAACGCGGAAGGTGACGTTATCAATAGGCTTGGGTTTTGGGCTGAGTTGAGCCAGCTCTTCTCTGATTTGGTGAAGTTGTTCCTTGTCATTGAGTAACAAGGCAATAGCGCGCAGTGAGGGTATTTGTTCCCCTGACTGTTTGAGCAAGGTTATAAAAAACTGATGTTTGGTTTCAGCTTTCACGACCTCTTTTTCAGTTGCACCCTCTTTAAGATAAAGCACAACGTTCTGTAAGCTGTCGATCAAAAACTGGCTTCGGGTAACACCTCCAGCGATCATTTCACTTTGCGCAAGGTTGGGGCAACAATCAAACTGCCGCGCCTGCTTACCCTCTGCTAGCGGTAAAATTCCGGTATATTTACCCTCGCTATCACAGGTAATAGCCCAACGAGCACTCTTGGCAGCAAAGCCCGGTTCAGAAGTGATGCCGCTATCCCGGGCAAAATCCAGCACTTTATCCAGCATATTCTTCTCCGGCTTTCTGCACGGCTTCTGAATTATAAGGTGGTACGGTAAGAATGCCCTGCTGTACAAAGGCATGAAAAACACTAATGGCAGGTTTGGCCATGTTGGAGTTGCTTTGGCCGAGGTCGAATACATCGTAGAGCATCCAGCCAAGGTCTATATCCAGGCCCACTGGATTTTGCGCTTCAGGCGAGTCACTTAACAACTCAAACCAGGCGGGGAATTCCCGACAACCGAGGAAGGGCTGATAAAAGCACTGGCCGCGTTTGGCGCGCCGTTCGAACTGGGCATCCATCGCTGCCGGGTTTTGCTTTGAGTCCCGGTAGCACATATGCGCCTGCACCCGATAGGCTACGTTTTTTAATGCCATCGTCTGGCGCTGGGTGCGGCCTTTTTGGTCGCTGCCGCCAAAGTCAGCCTTAGTGCCGTCAGCCCAGAGTGGCTGTGGAGGTTTCTTACCCTGTATCCATTGATGAATGGTGCTGTGCGAGGGCGCTTTATCTTTCACTTCGTTGCGCCGTAAAGCGATATATTTTGGTGGAGTAAGCATTTCTATCCGTTCAATCTGCCAATAAAAGCCATAGCATTTTTTAAAATAGATGGCATCGAAAATACCTCGTGCGGCGGAGGGGGTAATCACCGGGTAGCTGTAACGTTCAACTTTCATTTCGGGGCGGGTAAAGCAGGCCAAATCACCCCAGACTTTTAAGGTGTGTGTTTTTCCTTTCATTTATTACCTCCTGTGCACTTGGTTTTGAAGATGGACATTCACACCATCCAGAGGTGCAGTTGTTGTGGTGGCACCAGCCCCAGGTTTGGGTGATAGTCCTCTTTGCGCAAATAGATAAACCAATCGGTCATTTTATTTTGCGGTGTTCTTAAATAATTGATCGGTTGTAAAGCATCCCAAATGGGTTCTTCGGCTTTTGGGCGATACAGGCTGACGGTGAGTGGTCGTGCTTTGCGAATCCATTTTTGGCTGAGGCCCTGTTCACTGGCTTCTGCCGATAACTCCTCATAAAGTGCTGATCGCTCTGCGTAGGGCACGATGATATTTATACTGTCTTGTTTGATAAGCCGGTATTGTTGTGCAACTTCGGGAAAATCGACTTCTCTAATGGCACATAATAACTCTTTGGCCTGGTCGCTGGGCCGCCCCAAATCGTAGAGCTCGCGATAGTAACGCTGAATTAATTCACTTTGGTGGGGGTCAAAATTATCTGTGCCCACAGCTCGTAACAGGTGCTCAGTAATTTTGGTGGCTTGCAGGTAGCCCGCCATGGGTGGGTAAGGCGTATCTTCTGGAATAAATACCGTTAGCTCGCCTTTTTCAAGCTTGCCCTCGCGATTACAGCGTCCTGCCGCTTGAATAATTGCATCCAGTGGTGCGATAGATCGCCATACAGCGGGAAAATCAATGTCGACGCCAGCTTCGACACATTGTGTGGCAATTAGATTGACCGGCTGTTTCTTTTCCAGCTTTTGACGAACTACCTCTAACACGTGTTGGCGATGCGCCGCACATAGGTTGGTGGATAGATGGAGTACGGATGCCTTATCTTCAGCTTCTTCTGCAATGGTTTCCCATAGCGCCTTGGCATGTTTTTTAAGATTAACGATGCAGAGCGCCTGGTCTTGTTGCTCGATTTTCTGCGCCAGTTCAGACCAGTCGGTTTGTTGATTGGCTTCTGGTCAGTGGTAGGTGACACGGCGCAATTGATCCGCCATTTGCTGTGGCTGGCTAACAATTTCACGGGGCTGCCAGCCGCTGTCAACAAGCGGAGCAACCTGTGAATCAAGATGTTGAAATGCCGGCTGGGTAGCGGTGGAGAATACTACGCTACTGCGCCATTGGTGGGCGAGATGAGATAAGGCGGCCAAGGTTGGCACTGAGAGATGCAGGGGCAAGGTTTGCACTTCATCAAACAGAATTACGCTTTCAGAAAGACGGTGGAGTTTTCGGCAACTGGATGGGCGGTTGGAAAACAGGGATTCAAGCATCTGTACGCTAGTGGTGATGACAATAGGCGCATCCCAGTTTTCTGACAAGAGTCGACGCTGGCGTTCTTGTTCCTGTTCCGCATCTGATCGACTATTTTCTTTACCCATTCCGGCGAGGCTATGGTGTTCCAATACATAGTGAGGGCCAAAGTGGTCCTCGAATAAATCGCGATATATTTTGGCCGTTTGCTCGGTGATGGTGAGATAGGGAATTACCATCACCACACGCCTTAGCTTATGTTTGGCAGCATGCTGTAGAGCAAAGGCCAGCATGGCAAGGGTTTTACCGCTTCCGGTGGGTGCAGTGAGTGTAAATAAACCTGTACTGCTGTTAGCGGCACCCAGGCAGTTATTCAGTATGGTTTTACGAACTTGGGTTATTGCGTTGCCTGGGTCACTGTTTGCGCTGAGACGATCGAGTTCTGCGTGTAATATTTCCAGCGCTTTATCGGCCTGCAGTGCTGGCCCGGGGTCACGATATACCTTTCCATTTTCGTCGCCGTTAAAGTGCGCTTCAGTATCGAGAAAATCGGCGTCGGTTAGCGCGGAGAATATTCGGCGTTGATCAAGCATATCGCCAAGACTGAGGGCATTAGAGATGAATATAGGGTTGGCCGGTTTATTAACTGTCAGGCCATCTTCGGTAAAACGAGCCATTAGGTGCTCGCAATCTGAATCGCTTAATCGGAGGCCGTAGGGATGACTTTCTTCAAATTCGACCAGCTTGGAAATACATTTTAATTCCTGGAAAGAAGGCAGACCCACATGGTGACCATAAACTGCGAAGGCAGCGGCGAGCGACTGGCATTTTGCCATTGCCACCCAAGCACCGGCTGTCCAGTGATCCAGACCGGACTCTTTGCCTTCAAGCCTGCGCTGGAATAGGTCGCTGTATTTGCCCAGGTCGTGTAGTAGTCCTGCCAGCTTCCCTTCGGAATGCCCAGTTCCGTTTATTAGGTATGATTCGGTCAAGCTGGCAACATGACTTAAATGTTGCCGCAGGGTGTGTTTGACATCATACCTATTTTCACTATGAGCAAACTTTTCCATGTTTTTATGTCCGTAACTTTTTAATTGGTGATTCCGTACAAGGTAATTTCAATAGGGAATCTATCCCGTATAAAGGTATCAGGGTGAATTTATTTTCTCTCTCTGGCCGCATTAAAAAGCTGGTGCAGGGTTGATCTTCCCGAAATCTCATTCAGTGCAGATTAAGTTTATTTACACCCCTTCGTCCGTATCAAACGAATATTGAAACTCATCCATCTCAACGTTGATGTTAACCCCGCTAATGGGATGGCCTTCCATTATTTTTGTTAGTAATTCGCGGCTGACTTTGGGCAGGATGGTGTTGGTGAGTATGCCGTCTATCATGCGGCCGCCGCTTTCTCTTTCAGTGCAACGGGCGATAATTAGTTTGATCACCTCTTCGTCATAATTCAGCGGAATATTGTGATATTCCTCGATGCGTTTTTGAATGCGTTTTAATTGCAGGCGGGTAATCAGCCCAAGCACATCGTCTGTGAGCGGGAAGTATGGAATCGTAACCATTCGTCCGAGCAGTGCCGCAGGGAATACTTTTAGCATGGGTTCTTTGAGGGCTTTGGCAATGCCCTCGGGGCTGGGCATCAAGTCGGGGTCTTGGCACATACCCATGATAAGGTCGGTGCCGACGTTGGTGGTGGCAAGGATGAGGGTGTTTTTAAAGTCGATTAAACGCCCTTCGCCATCTTCCATAAAACCACGGTCAAAAATTTGAAAAAATAGCTCGTGAACATCGGGGTGGGCTTTTTCGATTTCATCGAGAAGAACAACGCTGTAGGGGCAGCGGCGCACGGCTTCGGTGAGCACGCCCCCCTCTCCGTAGCCAACATAACCAGGAGGGGCTCCTTTGAGGGTGGAAACGGTGTGGGCTTCCTGGAATTCACTCATGTTGATGGTGATCAGGTTTTGTTCACCACCATAGAGGGTTTCGGCGAGGGCCAAGGCCGTTTCTGTTTTACCGACACCACTACTACCGGCGAGCATAAATACACCCACGGGTTTTTTGGGGTTGTCCATATTGGCGCGGCTGGTAAGGATGCGTTTGGAAATCATTTCCAGTGCATGATCCTGACCAATAATACGTTGGCCGAGCAGTTGGGGAAGTTCCAGTACGGTTTTAATTTCGTTTTGTACCATGCGACCAATGGGGATGCCTGTCCAGTCCTGCACTACGGAAGCGACAATCTGGTGATCCACTGTAGGGAAAATAAGCGGTGATTCTCCCTGAATGGTTTCGAGTTCTGTTTGGGTTCTTTTTAAGGTGGCCCGCAGAGCTTTTTGCTCTTCGGCTGTGAGAGCTGGCGCTGCTTGAGTATCGGTTTTTTGCGTATTTTCGTCGTCGTTTGCTGACTGGTTTTCTTGTTCCGTTGTTGTGTCCGCCAAGCTTTCGTTGGCGCTTGGCTCGGTTTCAATTCCTGTATGTTTATCGACGAGCAAGCCCTGTTCGCGAAGTTGACTGCGTAGTTCGATGATAGTTTTTACTTTTTCTTTTTCTTGCTCCCACTGCTCTTCGAGTGTGGAGAGTTCGGTCTGCACTTGATCGAGTTTGCTTAATACCTGATCTCGACGTTTGCCGATATTGAGGCCCATATTGGCTTCTTTCTCAATAATGCTTAGCTCTGTGTTTAGCCCATCAATGGTTTTGCGGAAATCGTCGATGGGACCGGGCACGGCGTGTTGGCTGATGGCAACGCGGGCGGCGGCGGTATCTAACAAGCTGACGGATTTATCAGGAAGCTGCCGCGCAGGAATATATCGGTGTGAAAGTTTTACTGCTGCTTCCAGTGCTTCGTCGAGAACCTGTACCTGGTGGTGTTTCTCCATTACTGAGGAGACGCCACGCATCATCAAGGTGGCCTTTTCTTCGCTGGGTTCCTCAACCTGGATAACCTGAAAACGCCGGGTGAGGGCCGGATCTTTTTCAATGTGTATTTTATATTCGGCCCAGGTGGTTGCTGCGATGGTGCGTAAGGTGCCCCGTGCGAGTTCGGGTTTTAGCAGGTTGGCAGCGTCGCCTGTGCCAGCTGCACCGCCTGCGCCAATAAGGGTATGGGCTTCGTCGATAAACAGAATAATGGGTTTTTCTGATGCGTGTACCGACTCAATGACTTGGCGAAGGCGGCCTTCAAACTCGCCTTTCATGCTTGCGCCGGCTTGTAGCAGGCCGATATCAAGGCTTAATAAGCTTACATTCTGCAGTGGTGGTGGTACGTCGCCTCTGGCGATACGCTGTGCAAAACCTTCTACTACGGCGGTTTTGCCGACCCCTGCTTCACCGGTGATCATGGGGTTGTTTTGGCGACGGCGCATAAGGATGTCGATGATTTGGCGAATCTCCTCGTCACGGCCTACGATGGGGTCGATTTCTCCATCCCGTGCTTGTTGGCTTAAGTCTGTGGTGAACTGTGCCAATACGTCAGGGCTACCGGCAGGTGCGAGGCCAGCACTTGCGGCAGTGGAGTCGCTGCCAAGGCTAAAGCCATCTTTTGCAGTGAGGTGTACTTCTGGAGACCGGGCAGTAATCGTATCGAAGCCATCCGTCAGTGCTTCGAGTTTAATTTTTTCAAATTGAGAGCTGATGCGATAAAGGGCGTTGCGCAGTTCGCGTTTTCTTAATATGCCGACGATGAGATAACCACTTCTGACCTGGGCTTCTCCAAACAGCAGGGTAGCATCGAGCCAGGCGCGTTCGACGGCGCTTTCCAGTTGAGGAGAAAAGTCCGGCTGTGGGGTGCCTCGGGGAAGCGCTTCCAGGCAACGGGTAAGGTCGCTGGCTAGCTGTGTGGCATCAATTTCAAAATGGCGAATGATGTGGTGCAGATCTGAGTCTTGCAGTAAGAGCAGCTGGTGAACCCAGTGGCTAAGTTCTACCTGGGGGTGGCCGCTGGTTTTGCAGGCAAGGTAGGCGCTGTGTACCGCATTGTAGGTGAGGGGGTTGAGCTTGCCAAAAATACTTGCGCGTCCGATTTCTGCCATGATTGCATCCTCTTGCCTGATTTTTAAAAGTGCTTTAAAGCGATACGCTGCCTTGGTTTTTAAATGCCACTCGGGACAGCTGACCTTTGGTTTGTTCCCCTAGCCAGGATGACCAGCCCAGGTGGCCTTGTTCGCCTAATTTTATTCCGGGTATGTCGTCTGTTTCTACAATGAATTCAATATCCCAGTCGTATTCGTCCCCCGCATAACAGCGAATGAGGGATAGCAGGGTTTCGTAACTGTCTTGACCGGGAAGCAACTCTTTCAATTGTGAGTAAGGGGCGGGGCCACAGCGTACGGTGAAGATATGCTGCAGATCAAAAACCTTTTCACCCAGACTGGAATTAATGCCCAGCTGGCAAGGGTTGTTGTATTGGGTGAGCCGTGATTGTTCTAATTGGCTCAGTGTTAACCATCCTCCGGAGAAAGAGTCCACTTCAAACTGTTGGCCAAAGTGGTTGTGGAGTATATGGGCCAGGCCGTCGGCCGGTCGGCTTTGCATGGCCAATAAGCCAGTTTGATAAAATCGACCCTGGCGTGGCAGATGAGGGGTGATTTGTTCTTTCTCGCCTAGCCCACAGAGTGCGCCAATATAAAGATCGAAGCGATTATCATCCGGTCGATCCATTTCCACACAGGGCTCGGCATCAGCCCAGCTTCTGTAAAACAGAGATAGCAAGCGATGGTGGAAAATATCGACAAACTTCGAAAAAGTAGGGTCCTTGAAATTATGCGCACGCTGTTGGGCGTATTCGGTAAGGTGTAAGGGCATTGGGCCGTTGGGGCCAAAGACCCCAAACGCAAAGTTAGAAAGCTGATCTTTGCTCTCTTTATCGCCTTCGATAAAGCGGTGAATGGCCGATGGGGCAAAGGCCATGCTTGGCTCTTGCGAGAGTTTTACGTTTTCGTTTTTTGGTGAAACACTGCGTCCGAGTCGTTCACTTTCGGCGTGAATTTTTTCCAGCGCCCTGAGCACTGTGAAAAGTTCGTATTTTTCTGGTTCTGCACAAAGCTCGGCATACCAACTTAGAGTATCTGCTTGCATCCGCTCCTCGCTGTCCATCTTTTTATTTCGCCGCGTTGTTCCGAAATTAAAACCAATTCGGTGAAGCTATTGATGGAGGTGTAACGGGCAAAGAAGTGCTCCATCACTGTTCCAAATAGAAAAAAGCCCAAACCTTCAAAGCCACTTTCATCGACTTCCATACGAATTTCTAGCCCACGCCCATAGGCAATGTGGCCTGCTGAAACGGGCAGCCTTCGCACGATGGGCTGAGCACCGACTTTTTGCAGTGCTTCCACTTGTTTGACCTGGCTGGCATCTTGGTCATTGATGTAAAGACGCAGCATGCTTTTAATCGCTTGTGCGGCTTCATTTTTTTCCTGATTAATTAAGGAAAGATAATTGAGAGAAAGGTGGTTGATAAATTTCCAGCTGATTTCGGATGGGGGGTGAGCGGGCACCGGTTTAGATGGCCCGTGGATGCAGCGAATACTATCCACTGGGGCGCTGATATCGAGGGTGAAATCGGTACGGCCTCGGCCCGTGGGCATATGCAGTGGCAAATCACGATTGGTGCAGCTTAGTTTGAGATCAAGCTGCTTGATATGCTGACCAAGGGGTGCATTGCTGGAATCTACAGCAGCTAAAAATACTTCACTGCCAATGTAATTGGAGCGGCTTCCGTATTGTTTTTGTTTTGAGGAAAGCAGGCGTGGTTCACGGTAGGAGGTGTAGTAATTTCCGTCTTCCAGGTGTTCTTGGGTCTGCCCGTAGAAAGGCGCAAAACTTTGCTTGTTTTCCCCTCCAGCGGTATAACCATTCACCTCATCAATGTGATACACCTCAAAGTCTTGCGGGCGGGTGCGGTCCACCAGAACGTGGTGTTCGTGCCTGCCATCTTTGAGGTTGATGCGATCCCCCCGTTTGGGGAAGAGGTTGATGGCCGGGGTGCAATTGAGCTGAAACAGGCCTTTGTTGATAAGCGGCTTTAGGCTTTTGTCATTTTTATCGAGCAGAATGACGATTTCCAGTTCGGTGCTATGAATACTCTTGAGATGTTGTGCCAGAGCACCCAGTTTGAAAAACATAAAGCGTTGGGGGAAAGCAAAGTATTCCTGCAGTAATCGGTATCCACTAAAGGATGGCTCTATGCCGGGGAGTAGTGCTTCATGGTCATCAAAACCCACCGCTTGAAGGTTTTTCTGGGGAATAAACTCAGCGGTTTGTTTATGAAGGCCTTTGCCTCGTACCTGAAAGCCCAAACCATGGGAAAAAATTTGCTCATAGAGTTTCATGGGTGATTCATCGTGGCCGCTAATATGAAATATCAGTTCTTCCATATCCAGTTCGCTGAAGGCGGTGTCATTGGTGCTTTTTAGACTCAGTTTGATGCCTGCTTTGGCTTCGGGTGGGCCACCCCAGTTTCCTGATGCAAGCGCCGAGTCGCTGTCGTAATAGCTGGCCTGCGAAAGTTCTAAGGGCCATAGAGTGAGGTCGTGGGTGGTTCTGAATTCGCAAGCAGTACGCTCATTTTTTGCCAGAATAGAGTAAAGCGCGGTGTGACGTTTTATCGTAAAGCCTTCACTCAGCGAGCCTTCCGCCAGGTTGGGGTTAAACTGAGCGATGGTGATGGAGGGGAGGGGTTTATGGTAGTGGGGGTAAACAATTTCTAGTAGATGCTGGGTGAATCGAGGAAAGCGTGAATCCAACTTCAACTGTACGCGGGCAGCGAGAAAGGCAAAACCTTCCAGCAATCGTTCTACGTAGGGGTCAGCGACTTCGGTGTTGTCCAGACCAAGTCGACCAGCAATTTTCGGGAATTCTTTGGCAAAATCACCCGCAGTTTCCCGCACATGCCGTAATTCCTGGTTGTAGTAATCGAGAAATCGTTGATCCACCTGAGGATTTCCTTAGCTTAAGTTCACTTCACCGGTTTCGAGATCAATTTCGGTTTTAATATACAGGGCAATGGGCAGTGGCTCTGCCCAAAGTTCACAGGATATCTGAAGCACGATGGCGTTGCGGTTCATATCATCTTGTTCTTGCACCGACACAGCCAAGGTTTTAGCTAGAATTCTGGGCTCGTAGGTCAAGATGGCGTGTTTGATTTTGCGCTCCAGTATATACGGCTCTATGGAGGAGGCGGAAATCCCGGAAAAGTTATTCGCGCCGTAATTGAGCACGGAGTTTTGCACCTCCGGAAATGAGGACAAGTCCTCTGAAACACCAAGTGCGCTGGTGTTAAGTAGCCAGTTTAAATCGCGGGTTACATACTCCTGAAGTTTTTTCAGGGTAATGACGCGTTTATTGCGTGCTTCCACTTTTTGTTCAGGCTCGTCATCACGAAGTCTGTCAAGAAGGGCTGGTTGGAGTCGTTCGCGGCTACCTGTGGACATGGATAGTGGGGCTTACGCTTCTTGAGAAAGGGTGATTTCCCTTATTGTGAGTAGCGGGTATTCATTTTGCTCAGTGGCGAGAAGTTTTTGTCCCCTTCCTGCATAACTTTGTTCGCCGAGTTGCTCCCAGTCCGTTTTTCTTCCCAGTTGAATCAGAGGGTCTTCATCGTAGCCTGAACCTGGGTAGCGCGCGGGAATAAAACCCATGGTGTTTCCGCCATTGGTCCAGTGAAATTCGCAGGGTAGCCAGATAAGGTCTCTAAGGTCTTCCGGTTCGGAAAGTTTTAAGCGGGCGATGCACTGGAAAGGAATCCAGAAATAGCGACCGTCTATAATACCTTCCATAAATGGGCCGGTTCTGGAGTCTGCGTCAGCGATCCATTCAAAGCTTTCCCCGTCAATTGTTCCGCTGGTGGTGGGGATGTCTTCGTAGGTTTCCTGGCGCATGGTTTCGGCTTTTAAGGTGTGGCCTTCACTCTCCAGCTTGAGGGCTTCGAGAAGTGGCGCAACCCAGGCTGCGGGCTCACCAAAAATAAGAGGTGTTTTTTCACCTTTGTAGATGGCCTCTCGTAGCATTTCACACTGAATAACCTGCTGGTAAGTTTTGGCCATCGCCATGGTGATGGTATCTAATTCTTGTACCACGTTTAATTGCGTGAGCGCGCGCTGGTATTGACCATCGATGCACAGTAGTTGGAATAGGAAAGTGCGCAAGGCCGGGGCGGAAGGGTTGTCTCTCACCTCTTCGGTGAGTGAGGCGAGGGCTTCTTTTACCTTGCCAGTTTTTATCAGCTCTTCTGCACGCATGTGAACATTCCTGTTTTTTGGGATGCTGGAAATGGTCGTGAGGAAAACCAGCGGGAGAAAGAGTTTTGTTATGCAATTCTGACTATTGTGTCGCGGGTGATTGAAGGGCTAATCGTATGCCTGAAATTAAAAAAGCGCCAGATTTGACCGGCGCTTTTTAGCGTTGCATTTACCGATCTGGTTTACCAGGGGGTGTTTTCAGCGATATTGAAGCCTACTTCAATTTCTGCATCACCGCTGCCATCTTTCTTCTGCGGTGTGTAGATGATTTTGAATTTCGCAAAGTTAATGCTGATGTTCTCAGTGAGGCGGTCTTCTCCACCTGAGCCACCTGTTGAAATGCTGGTGATCAGGCAATCTTCCATTAGTATTTTGTAATACTCAAGAGGGTTTTGCCCAGCCTTACGAATAGTTAGCATGGCTTTGGCAATATGTTTGCCGGTATTACATACTTGGAAAATGTTCGGAGATGACCTGTCAATGTACTTGGTGATAGATAAATCTTGAACGTTTACCTTACCTGCACCTCCACCTGGGCCCATATGGGTGGTGCCTGATTGGCTTGCGCCGAAGCTCCATGCAAGGACATCTATTTCACCGCCGTGGGATTTATCTACTGCTTCACCGTCAATACCGTCAAGCTTTAAGAATTGATCAAGAGCCATTGCATTTTCTCCTAAAAAATTAAATCTCAGTCCGCCAGGGTTGGCTAACCCTGGCGCTTATATTATGAGTTTCCCCTCGGTAAATGTATGAACTATTTACCGGGAAGTTTGGTGTTTTTTCAGATCGTGTTTTATGCGCCTTTCACTGAAGGGAGTTTTGATACCAGTCTTAAGGAAACCGTTAAACCTTCAAGCTGGTAATGCGGGCGCAGGTAAAAGCGAGAAGTGTAATAACCTGGCGCGCCTTCTATTTCTTCCACCACAACTTCGGCTGCAGCCAGTGGCTTGCGTGCTTTGGTTTCTTCGCTTGAGTTGGCGGGGTCGCCATCAACATATTGAAGTATCCATTCTTGCAGCCAGCGCTGCATTTCGGCCCGCTCTTTAAAGGAGCCCAGCTTGTCTCGAACAATACACTTCAGGTAATGGGCGAAGCGCGAGCTTGCAAATAAGTACGGCAGGCGTGCTGCCAGTGCGGCGTTTGCGCTGGCATCTGGGTCATCGTACTCGGCGGGTTTATGCAGTGACTGTGCACCAATAAAGGCCGCGAACTCAGAGTTCTTTCTGTGGATCAATGGCAAAAAACCGTTGTTAGAAAGTTCCGCCTCACGTCGATCACTAATGGCAATTTCCGTTGGGCACTTCATGTCAACGCCGCCATCATCTGATGGAAAGGTGTGAACGGGAAGCCCTTCTACTGAGCCGCCAGATTCTATGCCACGAATTCGGGAGCACCAGCCGTACTCTTTAAAAGAGCGGTTGATATTAACGGCCATGGCATAAGCCGAGTTGGCCCAGCAATATTTGCTGGAGTCTGCGCTGCCTGTCTCTTCTTCGAAGTCAAATTCTTCAACCGGGTCGGTGTTTGCGCCATAGGGTAGTCGGGCCAGAAAGCGCGGCATGGTTAGCCCGATATACTTTGAGTCTTCCGATTCGCGCAGCGCGCGCCAAGGAGCATAATCTGGTGTGGAAAATATTTTGGTGAGATCTCTCGGGTTGGTTAGCTCCTGCCAAGAGTCCATCTGCATCGCCGTGGGAGAGGCGGCTGCTAGAAATGGTGCGTGGGCGGCAGCGGAGACTTGAGAGATCATGCCGAGAAGTTCTACATCTTGGGGAGAGTGGCTGAACTCATAGTCGCCCACGAAACATCCGTAGGGTTCCCCACCAAGCTGGCCATACTCTTCTTCGTATACCTTTTTGAAAAGAGGGCTTTGGTCCCAGGCAGTGCCTTTAAACTTTTTGAGGTTTTTGTACACATCTTTTTTGGAGACATTCATCACGCGGATTTTTAACATTTCATCGGTTTCAGTGTTATTCACTAAATGATGAAGGCCGCGCCAAGCGCTTTCGAGCTGCTGAAACTCTTCGTTATGAATGATTAGATTAACTTGCTCTGTCAGTTTTTTGTCAATCTCGGCAATTAATGCGTTGATGGTTACTGCTGCGTCTTCTGACACCAGCCCGGAATTTTTTAAAACCTGTTCGGCCAAGGTGTTGACTGCGTTCTGAACGGCTTCTTCAGCTTGGGATGATTTTGGTTTGAATTCTTTTTGCAACAAGGAAGAAAAGTCGTCAATGGCGAGGTCTTCCTGTGCCTGCGATTCGAGTTCTGTTTGTTGGTCAGCCATGCTGTTTATTCCTCGGTTGCTGTTTCATCGCTTTCACCCGTCTTGCTGGCCTCGGTGAGAGTCTTAAGCAAGTCGGTATCTTTGATGATTTTTGAAATTAATTCCTCAGCACCTGCTTTGCCATCCATGTAGGTGACAAGGTTGGCGAGTTCCGTGCGAGCTTCCAGTAATTTGTCCAGCCCGCTGACTTTTTTGGCCACAGCAGCGGGCGAGAAGTCGTCCATGCTTTCGAAGGTGATGTCAACGGGGAGGTTACCTTCGCCAGTCAGTGCGTTGGGTACATTAAATGCGGCGCGTGGTTTGCTTGCTTTTAAGCGTTCATCGAAGTTGTCCACATCAACTTCCAAAAAATTACGCTCGTGAACACCGGGCAAGGCCTCTGCCGGCTTGCCAGAAAGGTCGGCCATAACACCCATAACGAAGGGCAGTTGAACCTTTTTTTCTGCGCCGTACAGCTCTACATCGTATTCTATCTGAACACGTGGAGCGCGATTGCGAGCGATAAACTTTTGACTGCTCTGTTTAGCCATAGTGCTTTCTCCTTAGTTTAGGGCACCTCTAAAAATTGCCTTTTTACCCGATAGCGGCGTCAGCTCCGTACTCAACTCCTCATGTAGCTCTTGTTCACTCGGCTTTGGCTTCCTGCGTCGCTCTACCTCCTCCATCCATGGAGTCGTGCGGGTTTCCGTGCGCTGCTTCCTTGCTCTCGAATAAAAATTCTAATTTTTAGAGATACCCTTTAAATTGTTTACCAGTCGCTACTGCTTTTGCTCGTGCTGGTTGGTTCGGGTTTTATTCCACCAAGATCTTTGATCTTTTGTAAGCTGTCGGGATTCAGGTTTTCAATGATTTCTAAAAAGTCTGCGGTGACGAGTGCTTTGGCGCGGTTGATTAATAAGGGTACAGGACTAGAGGGCTCATTTGCCTGGTAATAATTACATATTTTTTCTAGCGATCGTATTACATCTTCGCGACTATTAATGGTGCCTGGAGGAACGGGCGCGCTGTTTTCTGGCATGACGGCCCCCTGGCTGTCGTTAGGCTGTTCGGAAGGTGTTTGGCTTTCGCTTTGCGTTAAGGTTGTGTCTTCTTTTGCATTGGAAAAACTTCGGAGAAGCTTTGCGATGCGATCAAGCTCTTTTCGAAGGGGCGTTAAGGTGAGCGCTTGGTAGTGCTGGCCTTTCAGCTTTTCGTCAATCCAGTTCTCTAAGGCACTCAGGTCTTCGCCGATGCTGTCGATGGCTTGTTTTGTTTGCAGCGCAGCATCGGGCGCTTGTTGGGAAAAAGCGGCTTCGATCTGTTGTAAGGAGATGGTGCTATCAGTTGCTTGCTGAGGTATTTCACCCAGCGCTAGCTTGTAGTCACGAAGGGAAAAGCTACCCAGGCCAGGTGCGGAAACCAGGCTGGTTTGGGTGAGAGGTTTTAGAATGGCGTCGTAGTCGCAAAGATTGTTGAGGGCGTTAATGCGGAAGTCGGCATCGAAGTCGCCGTCAAATGTCAGCTTGGGGTAGGCTTCTTCCCAGTACTGCTCGTTAATCAGTCGTATCAGCTTTATGCCATGAGCAAAACCGGCGAGCTTTTTTGTATGCAGCCATGCTGAGCACAGGTAAACGGCCAAGCGCAGATGTTTTCCCGACTCGAATAAAGAAAGAGAAAGGCGTTCTACTTCACGCCAGTCAACTTCTGTATGGTCGGCGTTTGCCCCGGAAAAGTCCTGGCTGCTTTCTGCGCTGGCTAGCGCCTCTAAGGTTTGAAACTCTGTCGAGTAGGGCAGGCTTTCTTCTATATCTAAGCCGCAAGGGTTTTCGGGTGAGATTGCTCGTAAAAGATCATCTAGGCCTTTCACTGTTTTTCTTTCCTCGGGAGAGTAAAGGTGTGGGCGTGTTCGGTGAGGCCGTTGCGCATGGTGAATAGCCCGTCAAAGAGTCCTTCTAAATCCAACAAATGTCAAGGATTTGCATGGCAGTGAAATACGACTCCCTGGGTGTGAAATGTGAAAAGTTAATAGCTTGCACCCGTATATTGCGATGTATACTGTATGGCTTAATTTTCATCAAATGGCGCAGTGAGTTGAACCAGAGAGTTTCTGATTGATTCATGCGTTCACATCTTGTGCCTGAAGTGTTTTATAGGGCAGGTTCTTTACTTCGTCCATAGTTGGTCAGAGCTTCCCTCGGTTCTCGCTATCGCCTAAGATAACGGGCGATGAGGATGGGCTTACTGAGTCAGTTTCGAGCACTGTTATATATGGGTCTATGAAAGAATGAATTTGGTGTTAGACGTAGTTGGAAGGATGGCAGGGAGTGCCGGCTTAAAGCCAAAGAAGTCCTGGTCTGAACAGGGCGGAACGATTGGGCGGGCGAGCGATAATGATTGGGTTTTGCCAGACCCTGATCGTTTTGTATCAGGAAAACATGCTCTCATAAACTATTTAGGTGGGGCCTTCTTTATTACGGATACCAGCGTGAATGGCATTTACATCAATGGCGCGGCTGAAGCACTGGGTGCTGGTAATAAGGCTGAATTAAAGGCCGGTGATACCCTTGCTATCGGTGATTACTTAATTGAAGTGGCTTTAACGGAAGGCAATAAAAGCCCAGATCTTAATGATGCGTTTGGCTTTGAAGGGTTTCCAGTCTCACCCGAAATAGAACAAGTTCAGCCAATTAATGCCGTTGAAGGTGGGGGAGAAGACCCCCTGGGCCTTCTTCTTGGCGGCAATGATGATAACGGTGTTCAGTCGGCTAAGGCAGACCCGTTTATGTTGACCCAACCTACTCAGCAGGGGCCAGTCGACACTTCAAGTCAGAAACCCATGGATGCTTTTTTTGAAGCACCCGTAATCAAGTCCGATCCGTCGCTAAGTGAGCCCTTATTTAAAGAAGAAGCTCCAGCGCCTGCATCCCCTCCTGGTTTTGGTATCCCGGAAGATTGGGATGCTGACGACGCGAATAAAGTCCCTCTTCCTTTGGAGGATCCTTTCTCTGAGCTTCCCACCTCTGGCTCACAAGCGCCTAGCGAACCACTTGCTGATGAGCAGTTTTTTGTGGAAAAAGGTGCCGAGGGAAAGAACGCGCCGGAACCAGCGCCAATACCGGAACATAAATCTAAGCCTGATGTAGCCTCCGTCCAAGTTGGGCAGCCGCCACACAAAGAAGAAAAGATTGTGGAGCAGCGCAGCTTCCCTGAAAACTTTAAGGCCATGCAGTTTGGTGCCGAGAGTATTGAGGAGCAAGTGGCAGAAAAGTGGCTCTCCATGCTGCCAGACATTCTGGATGGCATGATGGCTTCAATGCGATCCAGAGCCGAGATAAAAAACGAGATGCGGGTGGATAAAACCATGTTGGCAGCCGCCGAAAACAATCCACTGAAGTTTTCCGTGAATGCTCAAAGCGCCGCGAATAATTTGTTTGTAGATCAAAGTGGTAGTTTTTTATCGCCTGAACAAGCTTTCAGTGAAGCATTTTACGATATTCAGGTACATCAAATTGCATTGATGACGGCCATGCAGCATACCATTCGCGAAATGATGGAACGTTTTAATCCAAAAAAGCTCGAGCGACGTTTTGAAAAAGGAATGAAGCGGAAACCACTTTTTGGCGGCTCGAATAAATCCGCCTATTGGGATCTATATACCGAGCGCTACAATGAGCTTTGTGAAGATTCCGATAAGCTATTTCACGAATTAGTGAGTGACGTGTTTGCCGAAGCCTACGAAAAGGCCGCGCGAGAATTGAAATAGCAGTTATGGTGCAAGATCCTAGAAACCGCAATTGGAGTACGAAATTCTGCACGTCGACAGTACCCAATGCACTCGCTGTGCTCATGGGGCAGGCTCTAGGCGCTTTTAGGCGAGCTCTTGCCGCACCCAGCTGAGGTTTCTAGGGTGATCAAAAAAACAGGTAACTGGGAGAAAAAAGTTTGAAAGTTTTACGTGGCGTTGGGGTGCTTATTTTGATGTCGCTTTTGCTTGCCTGTGCGAGCAAGAGCAACTCTCCAAAAGTGTTGCATGGGAAATTTTTTGCCGAAGCAGATATAAACCCTGGCGAAGACGGTAAAGCACGCCCAGTGGTGGTTTTTATCTATTATTTACGCAATGAAGGGGAGTTTAATAAAGCAGATTTCCTTTCTCTATATCGCAACCCGCATGAAACCCTGGGTGATAGCCTCGCATCATTTTCAAAATATCAGTTGTCGCCCAAGCAAGGGCTCTCTTTTCAGGATGAGCTTTCCCCTGATGTCCAGGTGGTCGGTGTTGTTGCTTCCTACCGGGATATAGATCATGCCGTTTGGCGGACATTTTCTCTGCTTCCTGATAAAGCATGGTATTCGGTGGGGGATCGCATCTCCGATGATATGAGTATTCGCGTTATGAAAAATGAAGTGGTGGTGTGGTTTGGTAAAGCTGCCCCTAAAGACGAAGAATCAGAAAAACCGGCAGGCACTTATCAGTCGGTGCCCCATAAGAAATTTAGAACCAAAAAATAGTGGCGTCTGAATTATATAAAAGGTAGCTGTCATGGCCGGAAAAAGTAAAGTGATATGGTCTGAGGGTTTATTCCTCAAGCCGCAACATTTTCAGCAACAAGAGCGTTATATTTCCGATTTAATTGATAAGCGCAGTCAGGCCTTACATTTTTATGGCTGGGGTGTTTTGTCACTGGAAATCGATACGAATCAATTAGGAATGGGGAAGTTTGCAATTCGTTCCGCTCGGGGTGTTATGCCGGATGGCACACCGTTTAATATTCCTGAAGATGACCCCGCTCCGGCGGCCATAGACTTTAAAGAAGGTGTTCTGGGTAAAACCGTTTATTTGGCCCTGCCTTTACAGACTACCCAGCCCGATGTGGATGATGGCGTGGGCAGCGATGGCTTATTCCGCTACCAGAGTGAGATTTTGGATGTGCCTGATCAGAACAGCCGATCTCAGTCCATGGCCTCTATGCAGCTTGGTAAAACGAAAGTGGCGCTTAAGCTTGAAGGTGAGCAACTCAGCGAATACTGCTGCATCCCCATTGCTTATGTAGAAGAGTGCAGCGCCGAAAAGAAAGTCACCTTGGATAAGGGTTTTATTCCAAGCGTACTGGCGAGTGAAAGCGCAGCCGTTTTGAGTGACTTTATGGCTGAGCTGAAAGGTTTATTGCGACACAGAAGCCAAACCGTTGCGGCGCGAGTTTCAGCGGGAGGTGGTGGCGCTGCAGAGCTCGCTGATTTTTTAATGCTACAGGTTATAAATCGGCATATTCCGCTTGTAGAGCATATTGCGCGGGACGATGGCGTTCACCCCGAGTCGCTTTACCTGACCTTAGCTTCCTTGGTGGGGGAAATGGCAACCTTTAGCGAAGCGAGAGTGCCCCAGCCCCTGGAGCCTTACCGGCACCATGATTTAAAGCTCACCTTTAACGGTTTATTTCAGCAGTTGCGAGATGCGCTATCTACCGTTGTGGATCCACGGGCTTACCAAATTCCATTAATGGATCCCAAGTACGGCATTTATCGAGCGGGCCTTGAAGACAAGCAGCTGGTTAACGATGCCGAGTTTATTCTGGCGGTGAAGGCCGACCTGTCGCAAGAGGAATTACGACGATCTTTCCCCTTGAGAACAAGGGTAAGCTCGGTGGAAACGATTCGTGATTTGGTGATGGCGGGTTTGCCGGGAATTCCTTTGGAATCGATGGCGCAGGTTCCACGACAAATTCCTTACCATGCGGGTTATGTTTATTTTCAGATGAATAAGCATGATGTGAAGTGGAAGGAAATGTCAAAGTCCAGTGGTTTTGCGGTCCATATCGGAGATGGTTTTCCTGGATTAGAAATGGAGCTTTGGGCCATCAGGAGTTAGGGATACCTGATCAAAAGCTTCTCAATAGAAAATAAAGGGCATCTCTAAAAATTAGAATTTTTATTCGAGAGCAAGGAAGCACCGCACGGAAACCCAGAGTGTAGAAGGGCTACATGAGGAGTTGAGTACGGAGCTGACGCCGCTATCGGGTAAAAAGGCAATTTTTAGAGATGGCCTTAATATAGCTGCCTCGCCATTACAAAATAGTGGGTGATGTTCGCCCTAAAGGGAAACCTATGGCCGACGATACGTTCCAACCGCCTGACAATGATAAAACAATTATTCGGCCCATGCCGGGGGGGCGTCGCGGCAAAACGGGGCAGAGCTCGGCGGCCACTCCCGGTAGTGCTCAGCAAGACCCCTTTGCTGGGCCTGATTTATTTTCACCTACTAAGTCAGTACCCGAAACGCCAAAATCGGAAGGGGCTGTTTCTTTGTCGCTGGGAGTGGACAGAGGCACGTTGTACCCCAAAGCGGAAAGCAACGGATTCTTAGCCTCATCGTCTGGTTTGTTAATATTTGCCGTGAAATTACGCTCAACGGCGGCAAGCCAGGACGTAAATGCAATTTATCAGCAGTGCGTTGATGGGGTGAAATCTTTCGAACAAAGGCTGACAAACTTTGGTGTACCGCACCAACAGATTATCTCAGCCCGTTACATGCTGTGCAGTTTTATTGATGAAGCCATTCTTTCCACACCCTGGGGAAGCCGCAGTGGTTGGGATCGTCGAACACTATTAAGTACTTTCCAAAATGAAGTGCATGGCGGTGAAAAGTTTTTCGATATCATCGCGGTACTCAGTAAAGATCCACGACAATACATCGAATTGCTGGGTTTTTCCCATGCCTGCCTGGCCTTAGGTTTTAAGGGAAAATATCGTCTTATCGATAACGGTGAAAGCGCTCTGCGCAGCCTAAAAGATGGTTTATATCACCTGGTGCAGCAAACTCAGGGTGAGCCAGAATTTTCGTTATCTCATTATTTGCCGGATGATGATATTTCAAAACAAGGAGGAAAGGCTCAGTTTCCCTTGTGGGCAGTTGCCGCGCTCACTGCTTCCATTCTCGTTGCGGCTTATACGACATTTTTATTTTCAGCGAATCGGGTGTCAGACCCTCTCGCCAACAGACTGGCCGCCGTAGGCTTGGAAATTCCCGCCCTAATGAAAAAGCCCCGTCCCCGGCTTGAATCCACTCCCTTATCTTTAGAAAGTTATTTTTCCAAAGAGATTTCTGAGAACACACTATCGGTGACTGAAGACGCACATAAAGTGCTCATCACTCTACGGGGAAAGGGGCTGTTTGAGTCTGGCAGTGTGTCGTTAACGGATTCTCGAAAAGAACTGTTGCGTAAGATTTCTGAAAAAATTTCTGCAATCTCCGTCGACATTCTAGTTGTTGGGCATACGGATAACGTACCCATTCGAAGTGTTGCCTTTCCTTCCAACTGGCATTTGTCTAAAGCACGGGCGCAAAGTGTTGCATCCTTAATGTCTGAATATCTTCCTGATCGCCGTATTGCAGTGGAAGGCTTAGCGGACAGGCAGCCCTTGGCACCCAATACGAATGCGGCGAACCGCGCGAAAAATCGTCGCGTTGAAATTACTCTTTTTAAGTTGTAAATCATGCTAAATAAATTAAAAGCTATTTTTACACATCGCTGGTTTTTTATCTTTGTTGGCTTGGTTGCATTGGCCTTAGTGGTTCATCTGTTTGGGCCTCTTGTTGCCCTGGGTGAATTAAGACCCTGGGACAGCAGTTTTCAACGCTGGATGACGCTACTGTTTTTCGCGCTTATGGTTGTCGCTTGGGAGCTTTTCCGCTTTTTTAAACAAAAGAAAAATGAGCAGTCCATGGTGGAGGGTATGGTGAGTTCAATGGCCCCCGTGGAAAGTGGTGAGCAGAAAGAGCTGGAAGTATTACAGCAACGATTTAGAGAAGCAGTGGTTTTTTTGCGAAAATCCAGTGGCAAGCGCTTTAAACCCACCAGTCTATATCACTTGCCTTGGTATATTATTATCGGCCCGCCGGGCAGCGGAAAAACCACGGCATTAAAAAATGCTGGCTTGGAATTCCCGCTGGAGGATTTGCCGGGCAGCGATGAAGCGAAAATACGTGGTGTAGGCGGAACGCGAAACTGTGACTGGTGGTTCACTGATCAAGCCGTTCTTATCGATACCGCTGGACGTTATGTTACCCAGGACAGTGACGAATCAAAGGACAGAAAGGCCTGGCTAAATTTTTTGACATTGCTTAAAAAATACCGTCGCCGCCAGCCTATTAATGGTGCGTTTGTCGCCATAAGCATTGCCGATATTTTGCAACAAACGCCGCAGCGCCGCCAGCAGCATGTGGATGCTATTAAACATCGGCTTCATGAGTTAGGCGAAGAACTTGGGGCGAAGTTTCCTGTCTATGTCCTCTTTACAAAATGTGACTTAATTTCTGGTTTTAATGAATATTTTGAAGATTTAGATAAAAAGGAGCGCGACCAGATTTGGGGTATGACCTTTCCCATTCAAGGTGAATTGGACCCTCAGAAATGCCTTGAGAATTTTAACGGTGAATTTGATATTTTGGCGCGCCACCTAAATGATTTGGTGTCCATGCGTCTGCAATCAGAAAATAATGCCGAGCGTGCTGCTGCAATTGCTGGTTTTCCCACCCAATTTATACTTTTACGAAGCCTGATTTTTCAATTTGTAGGCGATGTTTTTCGCACCACTAACTATGAAGAAGCAAGTTTTTTACGCGGTATATATTTCACCAGCGGCACACAAGAAGGCACACCTATTGATCGGCTGGTAAATAGCATGGCGCAACATGCTGGCTTGGCAAGCAAGCCTCTGTCTGGAATAAACGACAAGGGCAAAAGTTATTTTATACATGACTTGATGGAGAAACGGGTTTTTGGAGAAGCCCATATTGCGCGTACCGACCTTAAATTTGAGAAGAAACTTATGTGGTTGCGCCGTGGTGGTTATGCAGCTTGCGGAATTCTATCTTTAGCATTGTTGACTGGTTGGGTTTTTAGTTATCAATATACAAAAGGCTTGGCCACTGACCTGACTGGTCGTGTTGATGCGGCCTTGGTGCAAATTAACGATATTGCACCGGATGATATGGAGCCCCTTTCCACCTTGGCGGCAAACTCCCAGGTGAGTCAGTTGCCCGTCTATATCGGTGGTAATGATTCTGGCAGCCCGCTGCTTGGTAGTCTCGGTCTGGATCAAAAGGGTAAGTTGCAGCGTTTGTCTGACGAGGCATATCAGCGAGTACTTAAAAAGACCCTGTTGACCCGCTTGATGGTGAGGCTGGAAAATATTCTGTCTGACGACAAGCGATCTCTTGCATATCGTTACGCAGCGCTACGTATTTATCTTATGCTTGGTTCTGAAGAGCATTTTGTCAGTGATGATGTTATTGCATTTATGCGTTTCGACTGGCTCGATACCCAAGCTTATAATCTTAAAAAAGAGGATTACCAGCTCGCGGTGCAGCATCTAAATACACTGTTTGCTGAACGCCCATCACCTCTGCCAATGCCCCTGGATCAACAGCTTATCCAGAAGGCGCAAAAAACTATTGCGACGGTTTCCTTGCCTGATCGGGTTTTGGGGCGTCTGCAGCAAAGTGATTTTAATGATCTCAATGGCTTTTCTCTCTCAGATGTTGTGAGTCGCGGCGAGTTAGAATTTCTTTTTACAAGAAAAAGTGAAAAACCCATCAGCGAAGAAATTCCAGCCCTTTACACCAAGGCAGGTTATTCGCGGGTGACAGAGAAAAAGGTCGCCGCCTTAACCGATGAAGCCTTGCGAGAAGCGTGGATATTTGGCGAGTTTAAACCGCATGCCGATTATAAAGACCGGGAAGAGGTTATTGATACGGTTATCAAACAATACGAGCGTATCTATATAGAAAAATACCAATCGCTCTTAAGCGATATCGGCTTGGCGAATTTCACCACTTATGACGAAGCGGCACGCGCGTTTAAATTATTATCGCAAGCGGATTCACCGGTGATGCGAATATTACAAGCCCTGAAGAATGAAACAGAAATCACCTCTCCCTTATTGGCAGAGCTGGGTAGTGGCACCATGGATAAAGCGCGGCAACAGATACGCCGCTTGTTGACGGATGCGCCCACCGAGCGCATTCAGCTTGATCCTCTGGCGCACCTCGACCCTATCACGCGTCATTTTTATCCCATTCATCAATACATAAAAGAAAAAGACGGCGTGAGTGTTGGCGGTCAGCAGCTTGGAAAATATTACTTAGAGCTTCATGAATTTATGAGTTTTCTTGAAGCCGAATCCTTTGGTCAAACCATCAAACCAGAGGATGCTAAGCAGGGCGCTAAGGTTATCAAGTCCGTAAAAAGGGGAGCGTCAAAGGCCCCTAAGCTGTTTGTTCGGCCATTACTATTATCCTCGGCAAATGTGAGCAATAGCTTGGCATTTGGAGGGGTCATTTCCCATCTGAATGAAATCTGGCAGGCAGAGGTTTATCCCTATTGTGCGAGCTCTATTGAGGGGCGATACCCGCTTTATAGGCGCGCCAGAAATGAAGTGCAGCTAGAAGATTTTGGATACTTTTTCAGTTATGGCGGTTTAATGGATGATTTCTTTAAACGTAATTTGGCGGAATATATTGATACCTCCTCCTCTCCCTGGAAAGTAAAAGGGAATCAGCGCGCAGTCGTTTCCTTTAGCGACAAAACTATTCGAGCATTTGAGAAAGCCGCAAACATCAGAAGGGCCTTTTTTAAACCTGGTGATAGCTTACCCCAAGCCCGTTTTAGTTTAACGCCAAAGGAAATGGATGCCGCAGTTTCCCGTTTTTTCCTTAATGTTGAAGGCCAGGAACTGTTTTATGAATTCGGCCCCCAGCTTAAAGCGGCTCTTAATTGGCCAGGCCCAAGGGTAGATGAAGGCGCTTATTATGAAGTGCAATTTCAGGGAGGTGAAACCGTTGTGTATCGGCAATCGGGGCAGTGGGCGCTTTATCGGCTTATTGACAAGGCACGATTAAGAAATACCGCATTACCCGAAAAATTTACATTATTTTTTAATGCAAAAGGTTATACCGTTCAGTACAGCCTGGTTGCAGCCAGTACCTATAATCCCTTCCGTCTATTATCCGGGATGAGTTTTACATGCCCCAAAAGCCTTTAGCGTCTCACACCTCCTTTCCATTAGGGTTCTTTGGGAAAATACCCGTAGTGGGTGATTTCGTGCACCGAAACCTCAGTGTTGATTTTGTAGATAAGTGGGATCACTGGTTGCAAAATGGTTTGTATAGAACTGGGAAAGAGCTGGGAGAAAACTGGCCTGAGATATACCTCACCAGCCCTATCTGGCGCTTTGTGTTGAGCCCCGGGGTGGTTGATGGGCACGCCTACGTGGGAATTATGCTGCCAAGCATTGATAGCGCCGGGAGATACTTCCCTTTGACGGTGGTGGCGCCGATTTTTCCAAACCACGTTGCTAGAGTATGGAGCCCAGATGCCAACCACTGGTTCGAGGCGGTGGAAGCGTTAATGCTTTCGGCATTGGAAGAAAGTCTTTCTCTAGAAGACTTTCACCAAAAGCTGCAAGCCTTACCGGCATCCTGGGCCGGAAAGGCGATACAAGCGGCATCCAGTCAGGATTCCTTTGTCTGCATCGAGCTGGATCATGTCTACGCGGCCCCCACGGTGCTTGCCGGTTTATGGGTCGAGCAATTGGTGGCTCAAGGCAGGCCTCGATCGTTTTGGTGGACAGCGGGTTCAGACTTGGTTTCCCCAGCCTTATTGATTAATCATGACTTGCCAGATACACATCATTTTCCGTCACTTTTTAATGGGCAGTGGGAAAATCGCCAGTGGTCGTTGGAATCCTGGCAAAAAGAAAACCCAAGCAGTGCGCCCATTGCTACCCTTAGTAATTCTAGCGAAACCGACTCCCTCCCTGTCGGCTTAAACGATGAAGGTTCTGCGCTGGAGCAACTTTTGGTGTCACCGCCGGTTCAGGTGCCAGTAGGGCGCACTCAATCAGTGGGGTTTACGCATCCCGGCAATGTGCGTGATATAAATCAGGATGCCTTTATTGAGTTGTCCGATGCGGGTGTTTGGGTGGTTGCTGATGGCATGGGCGGCCACCTTAACGGGGAAAGAGCCAGTCAGCTCATCATCGAAGCAGTAAGCTGGGTCACCCCACGGCTGGGTCTGGAGGCAACCACTGATGAAATATCACTGCGGCTGGCGAACGTCAATCAGGCGCTTATTAATGAGCGCCATGGTGATTCCAGAGAGGAGTCAGTCTGCGGCAGCACCGTTGTCGCACTGATTATAAAAAAGAATCATTTCTCATGTGTGTGGGCGGGGGATTCACGCCTTTATTTGCTGCGCGATGGAATACTTCGAGCCGTCACCCAGGATCACAGCCTGCAGGAAGAAAGAGGAGAAACCGCGCCGCGTAATATTATTACTCGAGCAGTCGGTGCTGCGCCGGAGCTTGAACTCGACCGGATTAGCGAAGCGCTTCAAATTGGCGACCGCTTAATGCTGTGCTCCGACGGGGTGTATGGTGAATTAAGTCCAGAAGAAATCAGCGCCGCCTTGTCTGCCGTTAGTTTAGAAAAAGCCATCAGCAACATATCAGAAGGCGTACTATCAAAAGCCGCCAGAGATAATCTCACCGCAGTGCTTGTCGACTATAATTGATGCGTCATGCGGGCGAGTGTTTTGCCCCACGTTTTCCAAGGACGAATAATCTATGTTTGAAATACTCGCCAAATTACTCAAAGCGCTTAACTCCGACCGCGCCCCAGGCCAGATAAGTTCGGCGTTTGTTTTTGCCATGATTATCGGCTTTACCCCCACATTCGGTCTTCACAGCTTGGTTTTACTCTTGCTTGTATTACTCCTGCGTGTGCATCTCCCCAGTTTTATCGTGGCATTTGGCCTGTTTTCCGGTGTGGCTTATCTTCTGGATCCAATTTTTAACAATATCGGTTATCAGCTACTAACCCGAGCAGAATGGCAAGGGTTTTGGACAGAGCTATACCAATCAACCGCCTGGCGAGTCAGTCGTTTTAATAATACGGCCCTGCTTGGAAGCCTCACCGTTTCACTCGCAATGGCTCTGCCCTTATTTTTTCTAAGCAACTGGCTCATAAAAAAATACCGGGAAAGATTTCTGGTATGGATAAACAAAAGCAAACTGATGCAGGCATTGCGCGCTAATAAATTTTATCTGCTAATTGCTAAAGCCAACGAAGTGAGGGAAGCAGTATGAACAAGTGGTTACGTTGGCAAGGAGCATTAGGGTTTATCGTTGTCACCAGCCTGTTGCTGTCTATCGGCTGGTTTTTTCTCGACAACTGGATTCACTACGCCATTGAAAGCCAGGGAGAAGACTTGGTGGGCGCCAAAGTAGAGCTGGAGCAGGTCAATACCACCCTCTCCCCCTTGGGCGTTGAGCTTATAAACCTACAGGTTGCCGACCCGGATGAACCCTTTCAAAACATGCTTCAAATTGGAAATATTCGTACCCACCTCGACCCCCTCTACCTCCTGATGGGGCAAGCAATTTTTGACGAAGCAGAAATACTGGATGTGCAGTTTGCGACCGAAAGGAAAACCTCCGGGGCATTACCATCATCACAAAAGAAGAAAGATACGGTAGAAGAAAAAAGCATCGTGGATGAAGCACTTGAAGTAGCGGGTATAGAGCCGCCAAGTGTCGATAGCATTCTGGAAAAAGAAAAACTCACCACCCAGACAAAAGCAGAAGAGCTTGATGCCTTGTACCAGCAATGCGAAAAAATAGCGAAAGACGCGCAAAACACCATCCCCGACAAAACACGCCTCAAACAATATGAAGACCGCTTACAGGCCATTGTGAAAGGGAAGCTTAAAAGTGTTGACGATTTTAAGCAGCGCAAACAGAAGTTGAAAGAATTAAAGGCAGAAATTCGATCCATCAAAACACAAATTGAAGAATCAAAAGACAAGCTATTAGCATGCCGCAGCAACTTTAACAAAGAGCTAAAAGCACTGCGTAACGCACCAAAAGAAGATGTGAAACGCCTAAAAGACAAATACCAGTTTTCAGACCAAGGCGCTTCAAATTTCGCGCGACTATTATTTGGTGACTCGGCAGAAAAATGGCTGGACGAAGCCCTGGTCTGGTATGAAAAACTTGCCCCCGTCCTACTAGAAAGTGACTCTGAAGAAGAAACGATAGAGCGAAGTGTTGGGCGAAATATACATTACCCGGGTGTAAACGCACTGCCAGATTTTCTGATCCGCAAATCAAAAGTGAGCTTGATTCTGCCTTATGGGGAATTTGTGGCAGAAATTAATGACATTACCCACCAACAGAGCATCCTCGGTCGCCCGATTACCCTTAACATGACCGGAAAAGAACTAACGGACTTTGATTCCTTTATTCTCGAAGGCCAATTCGATCGCAGAATAGTCGGTGAGGCAAAAGACAGCTTGCAGCTTAAGGTAGAAGGGCTAAAGGTCAACGACGCGAAACTGTTATCCCTCAAAGGTAATGACATCCGTTTAGCAGAAGCGAAAGCAGTGTTGAATGCCGAGGCAAACTACTACAAAAAGGAACTTCAATTTTTAAACAAAATGGAATTTGTCGATGCGCGTTTTGAAGGAGGAGGGGATAAAGGAATCGGTAAACAACTAGGGCTGGCACTGGCGAGCATCAAAACATTTAGCCTGAAAGCTTCTGCAAACGGGCCATTGGACGACCTCGATATCGACTTAAAATCCAACCTGGATAAAAAGATAGGAGACGCAATTTCTGCCCGAATGAAACAGAAGCAAAAAGAGCTTGAGAAAAAGCTAGAGACAAAGATAAACGCACAGCTGGCGGGCTATCTAAAGAAAAATAATATTGACTCAGGAAAGTTTAATGTTGATGTGAATAACTTGAGTGCCTCGATGGACAAGAATAAGAAACAACTTGAGCAGCTGCTGGAAAGCGAAGTGGCTGATTATGAGGCGCAGAAGAAACAGGAGCTTGAAGAGAAGGAAGCTGCTGAAAAAGAGCGCTTAAAGCGAAAGGCTGATCAAGAGCTTAAGGATCAGTTGAAGAGCTTTAAGTTGAAGTTTTAGGGGCGCCGGGTGATTCCTGGTTTTGGCTTGGTTGCGACATTAACAGGAATTATAGTCTGGTTATATGTAAGAATTAAAGGGAACTAATTCCTGTTAATAACAAGTTATAGGGCATCTAGTGCCCATCGAAAAAAACGAACTGAAAACTACAATCTTGCAAGGATAGCTAAAATGATTCTAATCTTCAAAACCAAAAATACAAACGCTTTCTCCAGTATCGACAACCCTGGGAGCTGCTCTGGGATGTCTGCAAACTGGGCTAAAGCGTCCCTTACATACGGTGGCGTTCGATATGCAGGAATGCTGAGTACAGCTGCCGCCAATATTGCAGCATCTGCGTACATGTTAATGCCGGCCGCCGGAGATTCAGAACGAGTCATCGAAGCTAACAATCTTGTCGTTGGAGCCCATGCCCAACATGGGGGACCCGCTCCCATCACTGTAGCCACAGTGGTCAATGGACTAGTGGCGTTGGCAGGGACTTATGTATGGTCCCTCGATTTTATGGGTGGCGGTGGTCACTTCATGGGGTGGAGAAACGATGCTGCTGCAGGGAAAATCGAGTTCTTCGATCCTAACTATGGTCTCTATTCATTCGACTCTGTTGCGGACGTACAAGCAAACTTGCCAGGTCTTATTGGGGTGTATGGGCTGATATCTGAATTTGAGACTTGGGAGGTAACCTCCAACTAGAAAATTGATCAATACTGGGCACGCTTTGTAGGACTGTAGCGGCTTACTATTGGCACAGCAGTCTTCCGATAGTTTCCAATACCTCCTGTAATTCCCTATAATCGGGTAGCCGAGGGTCTCTAACCCCCAGCCCCCACAACACCCTGCATGCGGATCCGCACAGGGCGTTTCCTGAAAACGTTTAAAGTAAGTCGGCCGATTAGCTCCTTCTT
>Ga0209121_10000335_pt1 | contig 49771 bp, 46 predicted proteins | sample Cruoilmetagenom3_FD_187292 | JGI IMG/M metagenome (GOLD analysis project Ga0209121, IMG submission 187292) | Oil polluted marine microbial communities from Coal Oil Point, Santa Barbara, California, USA - Sample 3 (SPAdes) (version 2) | ecosystem: Environmental > Aquatic > Marine > Oil seeps ... | reverse complement strand
CTGCGCATGGTTGCCGGCTTGGAAAAAATAACCGACGGGTCGTTGGAAATCGACGGCATGGTTGTGAATGATGTCCCGCCTTCCGAGCGTGGCATCGCCATGGTGTTCCAGTCTTACGCGCTTTATCCGCATATGACCGTACGGGATAATATGTCGTTTGCGTTGAAGATCGCCAAGAAATCGAAAAAGGAAATTGACGATGCGGTGAATAAAGCCGCGCATATTTTGCAGTTAGAAGATTATCTGGACCGGCTGCCCAAAGCTTTGTCGGGTGGTCAGCGACAGCGCGTGGCCATCGGGCGTTCTATCGTGCGCAATCCCAAAGTTTATCTGTTTGATGAGCCGCTTTCCAATCTTGATGCTGCTCTTAGGGTGGCGACACGGATCGAGATTGCCCAACTCAAGGAAAGCATGCCGGAAAGCACGATGATCTATGTAACGCATGACCAGGTCGAAGCGATGACGCTCGCCACACGGATTGTGGTGCTGGCGAACAAAGGCATCGCTCAGGTCGGCACGCCACTTGATCTGTATGAGCGACCGGAGAATGAATTCGTGGCGCAGTTTATAGGCTCGCCCGCCATGAACCTGTGGTCTGGCGAAGTAACCGGCACCGGCAAGCAGACAACTGTCAAGCTTGATGGCGGCGGTACCGCGGTCTCGGATGTTCCGACAACGGATGCCGACATCGGGCTGAAGGTGAATATCGGCGTGCGGCCGGAAGATCTCGTTGCTACTGACACCACGCCACTCTTTTCGGGCACGGTTAATTACACCGAATTGTTGGGAGAGGTGACGCAGATTTATTTCGACACCGAGGGCAGTGCTGATCCGGTAATTGCCAAACTTCCAGGCATTGTGCGTGACTTACGCGGACGCGAGATAAATTTAGGCGCGGAGCCTGCCAAAGTGCATGTATTTGAAAGCGGGAAATCGTTGCTTTATCGCTGAGCGAAACAAGAGGTATTCGTCTATTGCGGATCCATAGGGCTGATTGGTGTGCCCCCGCGCTCAATGGCGGATCCTGCGGCGAGTAACACGTCTTCACGATAACGACCGCCAACCAGATGGACACCGACCGGAGTTTTTCCGACAAGGCTTGTGGAAACCGTTAATCCGGGCAAGCCAAGTGTGGGCAACGCAAGTTGCGGTAACCGCGATTCCATTTCAGACCGTTGGTCGTAGCATGTCCTTTTTGATCCACGTTAACTTTGGTGGTAACCGGAACCCCACATAAAGAGCCGGGATCCTCGCCGTTCGCAATTTTATTGTCCACAGCTTGGGCCGCAGCGAGTGCTTCTTCGGGGAATTCTTGGACAACGGCGTTCAGAACCGGATTGACCGTATGCAACCGATCCAGATGAGATTTTGTTACTTCAACCGCTGATAATTTCTTGGACCGAACTGCGTCTGCAATTTCCGAGGCTGAGAGTTGCCATAGGTGGGACATTTAGTTGCTCCTGAAAATTTCCGATGTTGAGGTTATTGTGGCATTTCGGTTTCAATTATTTGGACAAGATTTACCTGTCTTGTACTCCTACTGGCCGTTCGCAGTGAACTCACGGCGGTTCCGCAAAAAAACTAAACGACGTGCGAAAATTCGTCTCTTGGGGTGTGCAGCCTGACGTGCCGCATGAAGTGACGCGCGATGCGGGACACTGGGCGGTTCTCCGGAATCGCAAAGTAACTTTGATAGGAATAGGCGGATGTGAAAGGGCGGAGGACGAGTTTTCTCGCGTACTGGTTCGCGATTGGAAATGGATTTATGACGGCGACACCTAGCCCGGCAAGAACCAGCTCCACAGCGGCGACCGAGGAAGAGACCTCGGCAACGATGTTTGGAGCGACGGACGACTCGTGAAACAGCTTTTCAAGCTGGGAACGGCGGGCGTGTCGACGGGATAGCGCAATCAGGTCTTGCTCGTGCAGAGTTTCGGGTTCAATCACTTTCAATTCTGCCAGTGGGTGATCCGGTTGCATCGCACAGACGGCGGTTGCAAGTCGAAACGGGATCAACTTGGTTCCGGCACGGTTCGGCTCTACCCCGACAATACCTAAATCGAATTTGTCGCTTCTAATGCCGTTGATGACGTCTTCGGAAGTGCCCACTTCAAGGCTTAGAAAGTATTCTGGGTGGGACTTCATGAAAGTCGCCATGTGTTCGGCAAGAAACCGACCGGAAAATGTCGGGGGCGCGATTATATTTAATTGATCACGATCTTGCCCGGTAGGTCCATCTATCCAGTCGAGGGCTTCGAACAGTGAATCGAGCCGTGCGTTAAACTGCACAGCCGCTTCCGTTGGCTTTAGCCGACCGGCGTTTCGTTCAAATAGAACTTTACCAATCCGGTTTTCCAGACTGGACAGGGATCGACTTACGGCCGACTGTGATAACCCTAAACGCCGTGCCGCCGCAGCCGTGGTATCACTTTCCATCATCACGCGCAGGGTTTGGTATTCGGGGAGTGAATGCCAGCTTTTCCGGGGCATAATACCTCTTACTAAATATCATTCTTTAATGAGTTTTTATCATTAAGTTTACTATAGGTAAAATTAAAATTTGCCTGATAGGCTCCGTAAGTAATCGGAAGGAGTCGTTGACACCCTTCTACCTTTAACAACGCATGGAGAATTGAGTGCCGGACAGACGCGCACCTTTGATATTTGACGGACACAATGATGTTCTTCTGAAGTTGTCGATAACAGGAGGCCGGACTGCGGTTGCCGGCTTTGTGAGTGGGCGCGACGGTCACATTGATGTGCCGCGCGCAAAGGCCGGTGGTTTTGGTGGCGGGTTCTTCGCGATGTTTGTGCGCTCCCCCATCGATATTGACAACAAAACCGAGCAGATGACACAGCCTGAGTATGATCTGCCATTGCCCGAAGCGATTACACAAACGCAAGCGCTCCCAGTTGTGTTGGAGCAAGCGGCGCTGTTGCTGCAAATGGAAGAAACCGGCAGTTTAAAGATTTGCCGAAATGTCGCGGACATCGAGGACGCCTTCGAACAGGGGCGCATTGCCGCGATAATGCATATGGAAGGTGCCGAGGCGATAGATCCGGATTTCCACACGCTCGATGTTCTTTACGCAGCTGGTCTGCGCTCAATCGGCCCTGTATGGAGCCGCCCGACGATATTCGGCGAAGGTGTACCGTTCCGGTTCCCGTCTACGGGTGACATCGGTGGTGGACTGACAGACGCGGGCAAGGCGTTGGTTAAGCGATGCAACGAAAAGGGCATCCTGATCGACCTATCCCACCTTAACGAAAAAGGGTTCTGGGATGTTGCGGAGTTAAGCAAGGCGCCGCTGGTCGCGACACATTCCAATGCGTATGCGATCTGTCCGCACGCCCGAAACCTGACTGACAAACAGTTGGAAGCCATTGCCAAAAGTGACGGCATGGTTGGATTGAACTTTGCGTCTGCCTTCCTTCGTGAAGACGGACAGATGGATTCCGGTTTCCCAATCGAGACGATGCTTAAACACCTAGATCACCTGATTGGTATCCTCGGCGAGGATTGTGTCGGGTTAGGGTCGGACTTTGATGGAGCATTGATTCCGGACGTGATTGGCGACGTTGCAGGACTTGCCAACCTTGTGACGGCAATGCGTGCGCATGGATATTCAGATAAGCTGATAACGAAGTTAGCCCATGAAAACTGGCTTCGTGTATTGGCAATAACCTGGGGCGAAAGCAGTAAATAAAAACAATAAATTGGTTCCACATTAGGAAAGGAAGAAGAAAATGAAGCATTTTACCAACCTTGTAGCTAGCGCTACGCTAGCGTTTACGGTTGGCGTGACCGGCATGCCTGTAGCGGCGGAAACGCCTGCGAACATGCTGGTTATCGCAAACCGTATTGACGACATTACTACGCTCGACCCTGCGCAATCGTTTGAGTTTGCCGGTTCCGACGTGAGCCGCAACATCTATGGCAAGCTGGTCAACTTCGACCCTGCAGATTTGGACGGTGGATACGTTCCTGATCTAGCCGCAAGCTGGACCGTTTCCGAAGATGGTAAAACCATCACGTTCACAATGCGTGAAGGCGTGACTTTCCACTCCGGAAACCCTGTGACAGCGAAAGATGCAGAGTTCAGTCTTCGACGCGCGGTAACATTGAACAAAACACCGTCGTTCATTCTGACACAGTTCGGGTTCACACCGGATAACGTCGAAAGCACGATCGTTGCGACTGATGACATGACGCTCCAGATCACTACAGATCAGCGCTATGCTACGTCCTTCGTTCTGAACTGTCTAACAGCGACTATCGGCGGGATCGTCGATTCCAAAGTTGTTATGGAAAATGAAGTGGACGGCGATCTTGGTAACGAGTGGCTGCGCACAAACACTGCCGGTTCGGGTGCATACTCGCTGGGTAGCTGGAAACCGAATGAGTCGGTTACGCTAGTCTCCAACCCAGATTTCTATCTTGGCGCGCCGGCAATGGAACGTGTTGTTGTTCGTCACGTTCAGGAAAGCGCTACACAGCGTCTTATGCTTGAACGCGGTGATATTGACGTTGCCCGCAACCTGAACCCGGAAGATATCGCTGGCGTGAGTGGTGCTGATGGTGTTGCAGTAGACAGCGAGCTTCGCGGTCGTCTGATGTACATCTCGATGAACCAGTTGCATCCTATCCTTTCGAATCCGAAAGTGGTCGAAGCGATTAAGTACCTGATCGACTACAAAGGTATGGAAACCAGCTTCCTGAACGGTCAGTACACAATCCACCAGTCGTTCTTGCCACGCACGTATCTTGGCGCGATTGACGACAAGCCGTTCTCGCTGGATATCGAAAAAGCTAAGGCTCTGTTGGCCGAAGCTGGCTACGCTGATGGTTTCGAAGTAGGCATCGTAGTGCGTGAAGCACAAGAGCGCATCGAGATTGCACAGTCGATCCAGAACACATTTGGTCAAGCTGGTATCAAGGTGAACATCACTGTTGGAACTGCGAAACAGATCCTTGGTGAATACCGCGCACGTACACACGACATCTATGTGGGTGCATGGGGTCCGGATTACCCTGATCCGAACACAAATGCCGGTACTTTCGCGATCAACCCTGACAACGCGCAAGAAGCGGGTCATACAGGCATGCTCGCTTGGCGTAACGCCTGGGACATTCCTGAAATGAGTGCGGCCACTTTGGCAGCAGTTGTCGAGAATGATCGTGATGTTCGTGCCACAATGTACGAACAGATTCAGCGTGATCATCAGGCGACTTCGCCGTTCGCAATCATGTATCAGAAAATCGAACAGACCGGCCGTGCCGAAAATGTTCAAGGTCTGAACCTTGGTGGCGCTATCACAGCCGTATCTTACTGGGCAGTGTCCAAGTAATGGCGATGGCTTCAAACATTAGCAAAGGGCGGCGCAAGTCGCCCTTTCTTTCTCTTCTTGTAAAAACCGGCAAAACACTGACCACCGTTTTGGTCACCATGCTCGGTCTTTTGTTTGTGACTTTCTTTATTGGTCGCGTCATGCCGGTTGACCCGGTTCTTTCCATCGTTGGCGAACGTGCCAGCAAGGAAATGTATGACGAGGCTTACCGCGCGCTCGGGTTGGATAAACCACTGATCGTGCAGTTTTTGTATTACCTGCGCGACATCGTGCAGGGAGATTTCGGAATTTCCGTTCGCACCGGCTTTCCGGTAGCAAACGACATTAAACGCGTGTTCCCCGCAACGATGGAGCTCGCAACTCTCGGTACCATTATAGGTGTTGTCATTGGCGTCCCTCTCGGGGTGCTTGCTGCGGTCAAGCGCGGCACATGGATTGACCAGGTCGCGCGCGTTGTGGCGCTGATCGGTTATTCGATGCCGGTGTTCTGGATCGGCCTTATCGGCTTGCTAATTTTCTACGGTATTCTCGGCTGGATCGGTGGCCCCGGACGTTTGGACATTTTTTACGAAGATATGATCCCTTCGGTTACAGGAATGATCCTGATCGATTCCGCGTTGGCGGGTGACTGGACGATCTTTAAGAACGCGTTCTCCCATATCGTTCTTCCAGCTTCGCTGCTGGGGTACTACTCGCTAGCGTATATCAGCCGCATGACCCGTAGTTTCATGCTGGAACAGTTAAGTTCCGAGTATGTTACGACGGCGCGTGTGAAGGGCATGTCGGAAGCCGCTGTGATCTGGAAGCACGCCTTTGGCAATATTCGCGTGCAACTGATAACCGTGATTGCGCTTAGTTACGCGGGACTACTTGAGGGTTCGGTTTTGACCGAGATTATTTTCTCGTGGCCCGGTATTGGTTCCTACATCACGACATCGCTGCTTTCAGCGGACATGAACGCCGTTATGGGCGGAACCGTGGTCGTCGGGTTGGTGTTTGTGCTGTTGAATATTTTCGCAGACCTTCTCTATAAATTCTTCGACCCGAGGGCAAAATGAGTGTGACTGACCCATCGAGTCAGGGCCTTAGAGCATGGCTTTTGACCGACACGCCGACCTCGCGTCGTCATGCCAAGCTGGCGGCAATCTATCAGGCGTGGTTGTCCTTCAAGGGCAATCACATGGCGATGTTCGGCCTTGGTATATTGCTGTTCCTTGTTGTGATTGCTGCTTTCGCCCCCATCTTGGCCCCGCAAGACCCGTTTATTCAGGATTTGGGCGAGCGGTTGCTGCCTCCCGGCTCCGAGGGTTATATTCTTGGCTCAGACAGCTTGGGCCGCGATATTCTTAGCCGGCTTCTCTATGGTTCGCGGATAACGCTTTATATTGTGACGCTGGTGGCGATCATCGCACCACTTGCAGGGTTATTCGTCGGGACGGTCGCCGGATATGTAGGTGGCTGGGCTGACGTGGTCTTGATGCGTATCACCGATATTTTCCTCGCCTTTCCACGTCTGGTTCTTGCGCTAGCCTTTGTCGCTGCGTTGGGTGCCGGGATTGAAAATGCGGTTCTTGCCATCTCGTTGACCGCGTGGCCGCCCTACGCACGTATTGCGCGCGCCGAGACGCTGACGATCCGCGGTTCCGATTATATCCACGCGATCAGGTTGCAAGGCGCGGGGCCGATGCGGATTATCACCAAACACATTTGGCCACTGTGTATTTCGTCGCTGGTTGTTCGGGTGACGCTGGATATGGCCGGCATCATCCTCGCCGCCGCTGGTCTTGGTTTTCTCGGACTTGGCGCGCAACCGCCTTCGCCTGAATGGGGCGCGATGATTTCGGAGGGGCGAAAGTTCATCCTCGACCATTGGTGGGTGGCAACAATGCCGGGTTTGGCGATTTTTACAGTTTCACTGGCATTCAACCTACTAGGCGACGGGCTACGAGATGTCCTCGACCCTAAGGAGGGCAAATCATGACCAACCTTCTGGATGTCGAAAACCTTTGGGTTAAATTTCCGACGCGCAATGGCGTATTCGATGCTGTGCGCGGGGTCAGCTTTTCACTCGGACAGGAGCGGTTGGGGATCGTGGGGGAATCCGGTTCAGGTAAATCCATGACCGGCCGTGCCATTCTGCGTTTGATCCGTTCACCGGGGATGGTGACAGCGGACCGGATGGACCTTGAAGGTGTAGATCTTCTGAGCCGAACCGAAAAACAGATGCGCGATGTTCGCGGCAAACAAATTTCGATGATTATGCAGGATCCGAAATTCTCGTTGAATCCGGTGATGCGGGTGGGAAAGCAAATTTCGGAAGCATACCGCTTGCACAACAAGGTCTCGAAGGCCGAAGCGAAACGCAAATCGTTGGAGATGCTGGAAGCCGTCGCTATTCGTGACCCGGAACGTGTGTACGAGATGTTTCCGCACGAGGTATCAGGTGGCATGGGCCAGCGCATCATGATCGCCATGATGTTGATCCCCGATCCCAAGATTATGATCGCGGACGAACCCACCTCGGCGCTGGACGTATCCGTTCAAACGCAGGTTTTGGAAATAATGGATAAGTTGGTTAAAGACCGTGGCATGGGCCTAATTTTCATCAGTCACGATCTAAATCTGGTTTCCGCTTTTTGCGATCGGGTGCTGATTATGTACGCCGGTCGTGTTGTCGAAACTCTCGCTGCGGACAAGCTGCACGAAGCACAGCACCCTTATACACAGGGGTTGTTAAATTCCTTGCCGCGGCTGGATGCTCCAATTGATCGACTTCAAGTACTACAACGCGATCCTGCGTGGTCCGAAGCGCCGAGTGTGAACACATGAGTGAAATACTGATAGAAAACCTGAACGTATGGTTCGGCGAGCACGAAGAGCGGGTCGATGCGGTAAAAGGTGCAAATCTGGCGGTGCCCAAGGGTGGTAGTTTTGGCTTGGTCGGCGAGAGTGGTTCGGGCAAATCCACCATCCTGCGCGCTATGATGGGGCTCGCTCCGACGTGGAGCGGAAAGATCGAGGTAATGGGTCAACCGGTTGGTCACGAACGAAGTCGCGACTTTTATCGTAAAGTGCAGATGGTTTTTCAGGACCCTTATGCGTCTTTGCACCCACGCCATTCGGTCGACCAAGTGTTAAGCGAAACGCTCTCGTTGCACGGGTTTAAGGATATCGACACACGGATATCGAAGCTTTTGGACGATGTGGGTCTTGGTCCCGCTTTCCGGTTCCGTTATCCGCACCAGCTTTCGGGTGGCCAGCGCCAAAGGGTTGCGATTGCACGCGCCTTGGCTTCGGAGCCAGAGATACTCTTGTTGGACGAACCGACATCGGCATTGGATGTATCGGTGCAGGCCGAAATCCTGAACTTGCTAACGGATTTACGTGCAGAGCACGGTCTAACCTACCTGATGGTAAGTCATAACCTTGCCGTGGTTGGGCATATCTGTTCCGATATCGCCGTCATGCAGTTGGGCGAAATCGTCGAGACGCTGGGCGTTGAAGACATGCGCGCGATGCGAACAGAGCATCCCTATACGAAGCACCTTCTGGAAAGCAGCCTGCTTGGGTTGGAGCGATCTTAGCAACTCATTCTGCTCGATTATTGTGGTCTGGTTTGCGAGAGTTGGCACCAGAAACGGCGACATTTGTCCTTTAGCCGGTTCAAACACCGCAATGGACAAATAGGCTGGAAACCTGTTTCAATATGATCTGTTATAAAAGATCAGAATCTAATGCTCTGCCAGATTGTTTTTATGCGGCGAGCGAACGGGAGTGAACATGTTTGCGCAGCCAGAATCGATAGATCAAACACGGGAACTCTTGGCTTCGGAAGGGTATGTCTGTGGCAAGGCACTGGCGACGGTAGTATTTCTGTCTCTAAAACTGGGTCGACCCTTATTCCTTGAGGGGGAAGCGGGCGTTGGGAAAACCGAGATCGCGAAGGCGCTTTCAAAGGCGTTGGGGCGACGTTTGATCCGATTGCAATGTTACGAGGGGCTTGATGCTTCTAGCGCGGTGTATGAATGGAATTTTCCGGCTCAAATGGTTGCGATTCGAACAGCGGAGGCTGTTGGAAGCAGTGATCGGGCGGAACTGAACGACGAACTGTTCAGCGAAGACTTTCTTATCCGCCGACCACTTCTGGAGGCAATGAGTCCGCAGGAAGGCGGCCCCCCGATCCTGCTGATTGACGAGTTGGACCGCACGGATGAACCCTTTGAGGCATTTCTTCTGGAAGCACTTAGTGATTTTCAGGTAACGATCCCCGAGATCGGAACCATTGCCGCCGAAGAGCCCCCGATTGTTATTCTCACATCTAACCGGACACGCGAGGTGCATGACGCGCTGAAGCGGCGGTGCCTATATCATTGGGTTGACTATCCCGACTTTGATCGCGAGCTGGAGATTTTGAACGCACAGGTTCCGGAGGCGACCGAGAGCCTTAGCCGCGAAATTGTGGCATTTGTGCAGCGGTTGCGAGAAGAGGATTTGTTCAAGAAGCCCGGCGTCGCCGAGACTATTGATTGGGCGAAATGTTTGCTTGCGCTTGATGCTGTCCAGCTTTCACCACAGGTGATTGCCGATACACTCGGTGCTATCCTGAAGTATCAGGATGATATCGCGCGGGTTCAAGGCTCGGAAGCAGCACGAATTCTTACCGAAGCAAAGGCAACATCAGAGATGGCTGACTAATGGGTAAATTCGCCGATCTTCCGATACCAGAGGACGGCAAGTTTGTTGCCAACATTGCCCATTTTGCGCGGGCCTTAAGGAAAGCGGGATTGCCCGTTGGACCGGGGCGGGTTGCTGACGCGATCCGTGCAATCGAGGCGGCAGGTTTCACAGACAAACGCGATTTCTATTGGGCTTTGCATGCCTGTTTCGTTTCGCGTCCTGAACATCGGGAAGTCTTCGCACAAGTCTTCCGTTTGTATTGGCGGGACCCGCAGTTTTTGGAACACATGATGGCAATGCTGTTACCAGCGGTTCGCGGTGTGCAAGAAGAGCGTGCAGCGCAAGCTGCCGAGCGTCGCGCAGCCGAAGCATTGCTCGATGGTGCCGAAGGCGACGTGCCCGAGCAGCCGGAAGCTGAAGGAACCGAAATCGAGATCGACGCCTCGATGACGTTTTCCGCGCGCGAAGACCTACGGACGCTGGATTTCGAACAAATGACGACCGCCGAAATGGCCGAGGCTAAGCGTATGATCGCGCGGATCACATTGCCTGTTCGGCCGTTGGCGTCGCGACGAACGCGTGCTGCATCGCATGGGCAGATTCCGGATTGGCGAGGAACTATCCGCGGGGCGATGCGGACTGGTGGTGACATTCACAGTCTCGCAATGCGGCAGCGCAAAATTCGTTGGCCCAACCTTGTGGCGCTGTGTGACATCTCCGGTTCGATGTCGTCGTACTCTCGCGCCGTACTGCATTTTCTTCACGCGGCCAGCAACGCGAAAGGGGCTGGTTGGGCTCAAGTGCACTCCTTCACGTTCGGGACACAACTTACGAATATAACGCGGCATCTTCGGCACAGGGATGTGGACGCCGCTCTTGCGATGGCCGGAGCGGAGGCGCAGGACTGGGAAGGCGGCACAAGGATTGGTGCGTGTTTGCACAGCTTCAACCGCGACTGGTCACGGCGAATATTGGGGCAGGGTGCGGTGGTTTTGCTGATAACTGACGGGCTGGACCGTGATGATCCGGACGCTCTTGGGGCCGAGATGGAAAGATTGCATTTGTCCGCCCGTAAAGTCATTTGGCTGAACCCGCTTCTGCGCTGGGATGGTTTCGCGCCCAAGGCGCGGGGTATCCGCGAAATGCTGCCCCATGTCGACAGTTTCCGTGCGGGTCACAACATCGCCTCGCTACAAGCCCTTGCGGATGCGCTCACTAGACCCGAAGATATAGGCGAGAAAGCACGCCTTATGCGCGCGATGAGGGAAGGCTGATGGCGGATTACGATCAAATACCGGAGCAAGCGCTCGATTGGGTTTATGCTGGAAAGGGTGCGGTCCTTGCGACCGTTATCCAGACGTGGGGTTCGGCGCCGCGCCCTATGGGTTCGCAGCTGGCAATCAACGAAGATATGGAAATGGCGGGCTCCGTCTCGGGTGGTTGCGTTGAGGGTGCAGTTGTCGAGGAAGCCATGCAGGCGCTGCAAGACGGCGTTCCGCGCATTCTGGAATACGGTGTTAGCGATGAGGAGGCGTTTGCGGTTGGTCTTGCCTGTGGCGGTGCGATCCACGTTATTGTGGAACCGATCGGTGTTGGCCAAGGGCCGGACGTAGCCTTGTTGGAAACCTTGGCGGCTTACCGTGCTGATCGTCGCGCGGCGGCTTATATAGTGAATACTACGACTTGGGAGCGGCAGGTTGTTGGGCCAGAATTTGACGGTCTCGATCTAGGTCCACGGTTTGCCAGTGACAAATCCGGTTTTGAAGATGATGTGTTTGTTAACATCCACAACCCACCTCTTCGGATGATTGTCGTGGGCGCGGTTCATATTGCCCAGCCCCTGATGCAAATGGCGCGCGTGGCCGGATACGATGCCGTGTTGGTTGACCCACGCGAGGCATTTGCGACGGAGGCACGTTTTCCCGGCGACCGGCTGGTGCATGAATGGCCGGACGAGGCGCTGGCGGCCGAGGGGTTAGATGCACGGGTGGCGGTTGTGACTTTAACGCACGACCCGAAACTTGATGATCCGGCGATCAAGGTGGCGATTGCATCGGACGTATTTTATCTGGGCTGTCTGGGTTCCACACGGACCCACGCCAAACGGGTGGCACGCCTGAAAGAAGACGGATTTACCGATACTCAAATCGCCAAAATCCACGCGCCTGTTGGGGCGGATATCGGGGCGAAAACGCCGTCCGAAATCGCGATATCTATCATGGCCGAGATCACCGAAAGGCTGCGCCGGCCAGAGACGCGCCGATGAAATTTGGCCTCGTCCCAATTGATCAGGCCGAGGGTGCCATACTTGCTCATTCGCTGACTTTTGACGGATTGCGCCTACGCAAAGGCCGGACCTTGAGCGCAGCTGATATTTTGGCAATCGCTGCTGCGGGCATTCACGAAGTAACGGTGGCCAAGCTTGAAGCTGATGACATTGGCGAGAACGAAGCGGCAGAAGCCTTGGCCGAATCCCTCGTTCCGGATCCAACTAACGCCCGATTGCGCATAAGTGCACCGTTCACGGGTCGAGTAAACATTTACGCCGAAGAGGCCGGTGTTGTGCAGATTGACGCCGCCGCCTTAAGGCAGTTCAACGCTATTTCGCCGTCGGTGACTGTCGCGACTGTTCCCGAGTTGGCACGCGTCTCCGCGCGCGCGCTGGTGGCGACGGTGAAGATTATCCCCTACGCAATCCCGAGGCACTTCGTTGACGCGACGGGCTCGAATCCTGCGTTGTCTCTGGCACCGTTTACAGTTCGAACAGCAAGTTTGATCCTGACGAAAACCGAAGGAATGAGCGAAAAGCTTTTGTCTAAGGGTCGCGAAGCCGTGGAGCGCCGTTTGCAGGCTTATAGCTGCGCTCTGAACGATGTCGTGACGGTTCCACACAAGACGGACGAACTTGCTGGAGCCATTAAGCGTGCGTCGGGTGAAATCGTTCTAATTCTAACAGGTTCGGCTACTTCGGACATTAATGATGTCGGACCCAGTGCGTTGGTGGCGGCCGGTGGTGAAGTTACGCGTTTTGGCATGCCGGTTGACCCCGGAAATTTGTTGTTTCTTGGCAGGTACGACGGGCGGCCTGTGATAGGTCTTCCGGGGTGTGCACGCTCGCCTGCGTTAAATGGAGCGGATTGGGTGTTGGAGCGGATTACGTGCGGGATGGACGTTACCAGTGACGATATCGCGGCGATGGGCGTTGGTGGCCTGTTGAAAGAAATCCCGTCACGCCCGCAGCCCCGCGGTGGTGCTTCAGATATCCCGAGCCGTCCAAAAGTCGAAGTATTGTTGCTTGGGGCGGGCGGTTCACGTCGAATGCGCGGTAGGGATAAACTGCTGGAAATTGTCGATGGTGAACCTTTATTGCGGCGAACCGCGCGTGCCGCGTTGGAGGCGCAAGTCGACCGGGTGCATGTGGTAATGCAGCCTGAAAACGAAGCCCGCGATGCAGCGCTTGAAGGGTTGGACGTGCACCGAACCATTTCGCCGGAATGGCAAGAGGGCATGGCCGCGTCTATCCGCGCGGGTATGGCTGCGCTGTCAGATGACTGCGATGCGGTCATCGTTGCATTGGGCGACATGCCGGAAGTCGGCGCGGCGCACTTCGACCGTCTGGTTGCCGCATTTGACCCAAACGAGGCGCGCGAGATTTGCCGTGCTGTTGCTGCAAATGGCGCCCCGGGTTTGCCTGTTCTTTTCGGGCGACGGTTCTTTGAAACCTTGGCAAACTTGCATGGTGATCGTGGTGCACGAGACGTCGTTAAAGAGGCTTCGGAGTTTTTGGTTGATGTGCCAACCGAAGGCCAAGGCGCTGTTATCGATCTCGATACGCCCGAGGCATGGGATGCATGGCGCAACGCACGAAGTTAGTATTTTGATCTTCGGGTAAAAATAACACTGCGTAATTCTGTCATTTTTCTTGCCTAAATAAATAGACTCGTGCGAGGCTCGTCGCTCGACATATCATTCTATGAATAGGGCAATTATGGACCTTAAGGGGAATCAAGTTATCGCGACCAGCCGTCAGGCTGTCTGGCAGGCATTGAACGACGCCGAAGTATTACAGGCCTGCATCCCCGGATGCAGCGAGCTTAACGGAAATGCCGAAGACGGTTTCGAGGCTGTCGTGACCCAGAAGGTCGGACCGGTCAAAGCGACCTTCAAGGGGGCCGTGAAGCTGACCGATATCACCGAGGCGGAGAGCTACAGGATTGTTGGTGAAGGTAAAGGCGGTGCTGCCGGTTTCGCCAAAGGTAGCGCGTTTGTTCGATTGGAGGACGTCGAGGGCGGAACCAAATTGTCCTACGATGTCGAAGCGAAGGTCGGCGGCAAGCTGGCACAGATCGGATCGCGCGTGGTTCATGGTGTTGCCGCTAAGCTCGCAGATCAGTTTTTTGAGAATTTCGAAGCAATAGTTGCCCCACCCAATGAGGTGGTGGTGGAAGAAGTTGAAGAAGAAAAACCCGAAAAGGGATGGTTCGGTAAATTGCTGGACTGGATAAAAAAACTAACAGGATAATAAGTCACTAAAGGGAGGAAGTAGATGTCATCTATTACAATGACCGTGAACGGCAAAACCGTCTCGGGAGAGGTCGAAGGGCGCACGCTGCTATCGCAGTTTTTGCGAGATGACCTGAAATTGACCGGCACCCACATCGGCTGCGACACCAGCCAATGCGGGTCTTGCACGGTTCATGTGAACGGCAATGCGATCAAGGGATGCACAATGTTGGCTGTCGAGGCCGACGGCGCGGACGTGCGTACGATTGAAGGTATGGCGAACGACGACGGCTCGCTCGGCATTATTCAGGCGGCGTTTCAGGAGCATCATGGCCTGCAATGCGGTTTCTGCACACCGGGTATGGTGATGGCAGCAGCTGATCTGCTGGAACATAACGCCAACCCGTCCGAAGTCGAGATTCGCAAGCATTTGTCCGGCAATATTTGCCGCTGCACAGGTTATCACAACATCATCAAATCCATTCAGGCTGCCGCCGCCCAACTGGGCTAGGACGCGCTTGAAACTGGATAAACAGGAGGAATAATAATGCCCAAGGATAGCGGTATTGGCGCCAGCTCTAAGCGGCGCGAAGACGTCCGGTACTTGACAGGAAGAGGTCAGTATACGGACGATATTAACTCGCATAACCAAACCTACGCGTATTTTGTGCGCTCGGATGTTGCGCACGGAAAAATCAATTCGATCGATACGTCCGAGGCCGAAGGCATGCCTGGCGTTTTGGCGATTTTTACCGGTGATGATTTCACCGAAGTTGGCGGAAATCCTGCGGGTTGGTTGATTAACAATCGTGACGGCACACCGATGAAAGAGCCGAAACGTCCGGTTTTGGCGCACGGTAAAGTACGGCATGTTGGCGATGCGTATGCCGCGGTTATCGCTGAAACTTACGAACAGGCTGTGGATGCGGCCGAAGTTATCGACGCGGATATTGAAGAACTGCCCGCGATTATCGATATGGCGGACGCGTTGGCCAACAGCGACAACCGCGTGCACGACGAAATCGATGACAACCTTTGCTTTGATTGGGGGTGGATCGAAGATAATCGCGAAACCGTGGATCAGGCGATCAAGAATGCGCCGCACGTAACCACACTGGAGTTGATCAACAACCGGCTCGTGCCTAATGCAATGGAGGCGCGCGCGTCTATTGGCGATTATGATCCGGGGACGGGCGACTATAAGCTGACGACTACTTCGCAGAACCCGCATCTAACCAAACTGCTGATTGCGGTTTTTGTGATGGGAATTCCCGAGCATAAGCTAACAGTGATTGCACCAGATGTCGGCGGTGGGTTCGGTTCGAAAATTTATCACTATGGCGAGGAAGCGCTAGTTCTCGCAGCGGCCAAAAAGCTGGGCCGTCCGGTTAAATGGGCCGCTACCCGTTCCGAGGCATTTGTGTCGGATGCGCATGGCCGTGACCACGTTACCAAGATTGAACTTGCGACCGAACTGGATGGAACGTTCATAGCGATCCGCACAGATACGCTCGCTAATGTTGGTGCGTATTTGTCGAACTTCTCTACGGCAACACCGACGTTCTTGCATGGTACATTGATGGCAGGGAACTACACTGTGCCGAATGTCTATGTGAACGTCAAAACCGTGTTCACCAATACCGCACCTGTCGACGCCTATCGCGGCGCTGGGCGACCAGAGGCTTCGTTCTCTATTGAACGCGTTGTTGACAAATGTGCGCGCGAGCTGGGTATTGATGCCGTCGAATTGCGGCGCAAAAATTTCATCCAGCCGGACCAGTTTCCGTATACCACACCCGTTGCGCTGGTTTACGATACCGGAGACTACGATGCGACGATGGATAAGTTGCACGAAATCGCCGACATTGCCGGATTTGAAGCCCGCAAAGCCGAAAGTTCGGCGCGGGGTAAGCGTCGCGGTCTAGGTATCGCGCATTATATCGAGGCATGTGGCATCGCGCCGTCCAATCTGGTTGGTCAGTTAGGCTCACGCGTCGGTCTTTATGACGCAGCAACCGTTCGGGTTAGTCCGACGGGTACGATTTCCGTCATGGTCGGGGCGCATAGCCACGGTCAGGGTCACGAGACTTCGTTCGCGCAAGTTGTGGCTGATATGCTCGGCATTCCCGAGGAAAACGTGGACATCGTTCATGGCGATACATCGAAAATCCCGTTCGGGATGGGGACGTATGGCTCCCGCTCCTTGGCCGTTTGTGGATCAGCAGTGGTGAAAGCCACGGATAAAGTTGTCGCAAAAGCCAAGAAAATCGCAGCCCATCTTCTTGAGGCGGGAGAAGGGGATATCGAGTTCTCGGACGGACAGTTCTCCGTTGCTGGCACAGATAAATCCATCGCTTGGGGGGATGTAACACTGGCGGCCTATATTCCACACAACTATCCGCTGGAAGAAATCGAACCAGGGCTCGAAGAAACCGCATTCTACGATCCGGCAAACTTTACGTATCCTTCGGGGGCGTATTGCTGCGAGGTTGAGGTTGACGAAGACACCGGCAAAGTTGATGTGATGTCTTTCGCTGCGGCTGACGATTTCGGCAATGTCATCAATCCGATGATTGTGGAAGGTCAGGTGCACGGCGGTGTTGCACAAGGTATCGGGCAGGCTTTGCTCGAGAACTGTGTCTACGACAGCGAAGGCCAACTGTTAAGTGGTTCCTATATGGACTACGCGATGCCGCGTGCGGACGATCTGCCAAACTATACGGTCGATCATTCATGCGTCACACCGTGTACGCACAACCCGCTTGGGGTGAAAGGTTGCGGTGAGGCCGGCGCGATTGGTTCGCCTCCTGCCGTTATCAATGCCGTGGTTGATGCTTTATCGGACCTTGGTGTTACCCATATCGATATGCCGGCCAGCCCCGCTCGGGTCTGGGCTGCAATTCAAGCTGCGAAGTAAGGAGGATCAACAGATGTATAACTTCGATTTTGAAAAACCTTCCACAGTGGCTGATGCAGTCACTGCCTTGGCGAGCGAAGATGCACTGGCGTTGGGCGGGGGGCAAACTTTGATTCCCACCATCAAACAACGTCTGGCGGCGCCATCTAAACTGGTGTCGTTGAGCGGTATCTCCGAGATGCAGGGCGTTAGCGCGTCGGGCGGATCGCTACATATTGGCGGGGCAACTATCCATGCCGATGTTGCCGCGGATAGTCATTATCCGGCGCTTTCGGCTCTGGCCGGAAACATCGGTGATCCTGCGGTTCGCAATCGTGGCACCATAGGTGGAAGCCTTGCCAATAACGATCCGTCATCGGACTACCCTGCGGCGGCACTTGCGTCCGGGGCAACGATTAACACCAATGCGCGGTCAATCGCGGCAGATGATTTCTTTCAGGGCATATTCGAGACAGCCCTCGATGAAGGCGAGATCATCACCTCGGTCGATTTCCCTGTGCCAGACGCAGCGTGCTACAAAAAGTTCGAGCAACCCGCCTCGCGCTTTGCGCTGGTGGGCGTGTTCGTGGCCAAGACTGCCGGCGGCGTTCGCGTCGCGGTAACAGGAGCGTCGGAGGAGGGCGTGCATCGTTGGACCGCAGCCGAGGATGCGTTGAACGCCAACTTCAGTGCAGATGCTCTCGACGGTCTATCGGTTAGTTCCGAAAACTTGATCGGTGACCTGCACGGGACGCCCGAATACCGGGCGCATCTGGTGAAAGTTCTAACCGCGCGTTCTGTTTCCGACTGTTAGTCGAAACGCTGAAAACAGAGAAGAGCCTCGCCGTTGTGCGGGGCTTTTTTAACTGGTGGGCTGCGCTATTTTTTTGATAACTCGGAAGCCAATAGATCAAAAACCATTCTTATACGTCGACTGGTGTTCAACTCGCGGTGGGCAACCAGCCAGATCGGGAACATCAAGGGCTCCAAATCCGGTAACACCCGTTCCACCAAAGGCTCGGCATCACCGATGTTTCCGTCTAGGATACCGATAGCGACGCCCTGTTTAACCAGCTCCCACATGACGGTGTAGTTTTCGGTCAACACTGGAAAATTCGCCTTTGTCAGGCTTAGCCCCATCATATTCAGACCGTTCATCAAGCCACCAGTACTGTCGAGGTTGATAAATTCGGCATTACGCAAATCATAGGGGAGTTTTGGCCGTCCGATCCGGTCCAGATAATCCGGCGATGCATAGAGCCTTGCAGGAACTTCGCGGATTTTCTTTGCTATCAGGTCGGGTTCCGTCGGGCGAAAGTTACGGATGGCGATATCGGCTTCGCGCCGTCGCAGATCGCTCGGGGAGTTGGAGGCAACGATTTCCACTGTTATCCCGGGCTCCAACCGACGCAATTTCGCGATGATCGGGGGCAGCACCAACGAAGCGTAGGTTTCGCTCGCGGCAATACAAATCGACCCGTCAATCGATTGTGACTGCCCCATCGCCGAAAGGGAAACCTTGTTCGCAGCGTCCCCCATGGCGCGGACGTGATCCAGCAATTCGAGCCCGCTCGGCGTCAACTTAAGACCCCGACCAACCCGTTCAAACAGCACGATGTCCAGCTCTTGTTCCAGCGCATCAACCTGCCGGCCAAGCGTCGGTTGGGCCATGCCAAGTGCGCGCGCCGCTGCCGATAACGAGCCTTCCTCGGCCGTCACCAAAAACGCCCGTGCTCTGTTCCAGTCAAATTTTACTGATCGCCAATCCATGCATTACTGCATATCAAACTGGCGAAATTGGTCAATTTATATATTTCGCCTAAACGCGTAGAACTTCCGCAAGGCTTTACACCAACGACCCACCAAATGATCTGCCGCGCAAGCGCTCGGCGGACACCGGTATCGCTATGTCTTCTGAAAGGACGCAAAATGACCCAAGCTATCACAACCAGATCGCCGCATAGAACAGCGGCGCGGACATATGGAATTTTCTTCCTGCTGGCTTTCTTAAGTTACGGTGTCGGCAGTGGAATTGTTTCCAATATTGGCGGCGACCTCGCTGGCATCACCGGGAATACAACCACGTTTACAATCGGCATCCTTCTGATGGCGGTCGTCCACACCTTCGTGAACATCGGTCTGGCTACGGTGATGTTGCCGATCCTTAAACCTTTCAACGTAACCGTCACCTACGGGTATTTTGCCGCCGCAATCACTGCCACAACCGTTGCAATAATCGGCGCGATTTTCGTGGCGCTTCTGGTTCCTTTAAGCGAGGCATACATCACCGCCGGCACCGACGCTGCAAACCTTGAAGCACTCGCTTTGCTACTGAACAAAGGGGGTTTCTACGCCTATCAGATCAGCATGACCATCTGGGGTCTAGGCGGCCTTCTGTTCGTATACGTCCTGCGTAAATCGAACTTAGTTCCATGGATATTCCCGATTTGGGGCGCCTTTGGATACCTCGTCTTCATAACCGGCACCACTGCCGAGATGTTCGGCTACCCAATCGGAGTGATGCTCTCCGGTCCCGGTGGCCTGTTCGAAATCTCCCTTAGCCTGTGGTTGATTTTCAAGGGCTTCAACCCTTCCACCAAGCCTTGATCCATGAAAGGACATAAAATGACAACGCAATCCTACGCCCGTACCGCGGGTCTATTATACCTAATCATCGCCGTCTTTGGCGCCTTCTCTATCGGTTACGTTCCCTCGATCATCATCGAGGCGGGCAACGCCGCAACCACCGCAAACAACCTGCTGGCCAGCAAATCGCTATTCAACATAGGCATATTCGGCGACATAGTCGTCCTGCTGGTCGAGGTGGTTCTAACAGCCATGCTCTACGTCATGTTCAAGCCGGTTAACCATACGCTTTCGCTGATCGCTGCGTGGTCGAGACTGGCGATGGTTCTAGTGATGGCAATCAACCTGATGTTCAACATAATGCCGGTAGTTTTGCTAAGTGGCGCAGAATACCTAAGCGCGTTCGAGATAACGCAACTACAGTCCGCAGCGCTTATATTCTTTGATGCTCACGCCCTTGGTATATACGTATGGCAATTGTTCTTCACGGTGCATCTTATCGCCTTGGGTACTTTGATCATCAAATCGGACATGCTGCCGCGCGTATTGGGCTGGATGATCATCGTCGGATCGTTTGGATACTTTATTCAGGCAATGGCCAAACTCATGCACATCCAAATCGACGCAATTGCCATGATCTACGTCGGGCTGCTGGTCGTCGTGACCATTGGCGAGTTGTCCATAGCTTTCTGGCTGCTGATCAAAGGCGTCAAAACTTCTGCTGAAAGGGGCATGTCATGAAAGCGGCCATCTATACAAAATACGGTTCACCGGACGTTCTGGAGTTGCAGGATATTCCCCGCCCCGTCCTGCAAGATACCGAGGTTCTGGTCAAGATTTTTGCAACCTCCGTTACTCCGGTCGATACAACGTTTCGTTCGGGAAACCCAAAGTTCGCGCGGCTGTTTACCGGTCTGTTCAAGCCGAAGAATAGCATCCTTGGAACCGAACTGTCTGGTGTCATTGATGCCGTCGGTGCTGGCGTCACCCGATTCAAGCGCGGCGACCGTGTATTCGCCGCCGCCCCTGACGGGTTTGGCGCACACGCGCAATACATCGTCATGTCCGAAGATGCGGCAATCTCCGGAATACCCGACGAATTAGGATACGAGGATACCGCCGCGATTTGCAACGGTGGCCTGACGGCACTGCCTTTCTTGAGGGACAACGCCAAACTTCGACCCGGTCAGAGGATCCTGATCATCGGCGCAGCTGGTTCCATCGGAACGGTCGCTGTGCAACTGGCCGTCAGCATCGGGGCCGAAGTTACGGGTGTTTGCAGCGCCGCGAACACGGAAATGGTCCACGCGCTTGGTGCCACTCATGTCATCGACTACACCACTGAAGACTATCGGAATTCCAATAAATCCTACGACGTGATCTTCGACACAGTAGGTAAGAGTAGCTTTTCCAAAGCGCGCGGTAGCCTAACCCCGAGCGGAATATACTTGACGACCGTTCCGGAATTAAGCGTGCTGATTTCGCCGATGTTACCTTTCTTGCATGGAAGAAAGCGGGCGAAAATGGCAGCGACCGGTTTGCGCAATGATGCTGACAAGATCAAGGATATGGACATCCTGAAAAGCATGATCACTAAGGGCGAACTGACAACGGTGATTGATCGTAGCTATCCCCTGGAGCAAATCGCGGTTGCGCATGCATATGTCGAAAAGGGGCACAAACGAGGGAACCTGATTGTCACGGTTGATCACGCGGCACTGCGGATTTAGGGCGAAATCCGGTGTCTGTATAGTCGCTGATAATAGGGGAGTGCTGCCTGAAATACAGCGCTTCCTTCAGTCGACATAGCAGATGTTGAAGCGGTGGGTTTTGCAAATCCATCGCTTTCCCAAACCGATTTATACCAATGTTGACCCCAAACACCGTCGTCTAGGTGACCGCCTTTTGGCCAGTGCAGCATATTACTCTGAAACTCCAGACCAATGTGCTCGCAAAGTGCCCGCAATGCCGCTTCAGGGTTCGCAAGTATTTCATCGCTGTCTAGGACAACGGGGATAATACCGGTGGTTTTGACGACTTGCTCGAATATATCAGCCTGCTGTTTAAACCCGATATCCTCGAGCGTCGGATTCTCGCGTTTCGCATTGTAACTGGCGATTACTTTGGCAGGATCGCGGATTAGAAAGATGTTTGTGACATGGTTCATCCATTCGCGGTCAAATTCGGGAACCATGTGGTGGGTCATGTGCTTCTGATAGAAGACGCTTTTGCTATCGGGGATATCCCCCAGACACCGCGCGGCAACACTATCCGCGTTGGTTTCCCCTGCCGCCAATATCTCGGCCCGCATCGGGTGATTCAAGCCGGTTTTGGCAAGGTAAGCTGCGTAAAACGGTTCGTCCCAAACCGCGCAGTCGGTTCTCGCACCAAACGAATACATCATCGCCGTTGAGAGATTCCGAGGGCCAGACCACATCGCAATCCGCATTATGCAACGTCCTGTGCGACAACCGCTTTATACAACTCCCGAATGCGTTTGGTCACCGGTCCCAATTCGCCGGTTCCAATCTGCCGACCATCGAGATCAGCCACAGGAGTCTGGGCTCCAAACGTGCCGGTCAGGAACGCCTCGTCGGCGCTGTAAGTATCAACCAGTGAATAGTTTCGCTCAAAGACCGGGATACCTTCGGCGCGGCAAACATCAATCACCTTCTGGCGGGTAATTCCGTTCATGCAGTAATCCCCTGTGGAGGTCCAAACTGCACCTTTCTTGACGATGAAAAAGTTGCAGGCGTTGGTAGTGTTTACGAAGCCGTTCACGTCCAGCATCAGGGCTTCGTCGGCACCGGCTTTTTCGGCTGCGATGCAGGCGAGAATGCAGTTCAGTTTTGAGTGCGAGTTAAACTTCGGGTCCTGTGTCATCGGCAGTCCGCGCATATGGGGGACTGTCGCCAACCGGATCGGGCGCGGAATTGACGGTGTCGAGTGTTCGCAAATAATCACTATCGTTGGTCCGCTAGTTGAGAGCGACGGATGCTGAAACGGTTTGTCCTTGATGCCGCGTGTTACCATAAGGCGGGCGTGAACATCGGTTTCCATTCCGTTTGCTCTGCGTGTGCTTTCGAGCGCTTCGATCACGCCTTCACGGTTCAGGCCGATATCAAGGTCGATTGCCAATGAGGCCTCGAACAGCCTGTCGAGGTGTTCGTCCAAAAACGCCCATTTGCCGTTGTAAAGACGCAGCCCTTCCCAGATGCCATCACCGAGCATGAAGCCACTATCGTAAACCGAGACTTTGGCCTGATCACGGTGAACAATCTCGCCATTTACGTAAATCAGAATATCGCGGTTGCGCGCATCTTCTTCTGCTTGATGGGTGGTTACATGCTTGTTCATATCTACGCCTTTCGTTTCAGCGATAGAGTTACCTTGGAAGCGGATTGAGACAAGCGGGAAAACGAAGTTTTGCGGATAAATACGACCGGCCCCGAGTTGCCCCGAGGCCAGCCAGATGTTTAGAGCCGGATGCGGTAAAGCGCAAAGCCGCCTTCGCCATCGCCCGCAGGCTCGATGCTGACACCTTCGACGGAGCCGGCGTAACCTGCACCGGCGGGACCCGTTTCGAAGATCACACTAGTGTTTGGCACCGGTGCGAAAGTCCAGTTTGCGTCGGCTTTGGGGTTAACCGTCCCTTGTTCGACGATATAGCGGACGATTACGTCGCGATTGGTGTCCGGCCCTTCAAAGATGATGGTGCTGCCATCCGCACCCGGGAAACTTCCGCCGCCACCAGCGCGATAGTTGTTGGTTGCAACGACAAACTTCTGCGCCGGATCGATAGGTGCCCCGTTGAATTGAAGGTTAACAATCCGGTTGGCGCCTTCGTTAATCACAACGCCCGAGCGGTCGAACTTTGACGGCTCTGTGAGGTCAATCTGATAGGTAACCCCATCCATAATATCGAAGTTATAGGAAGGCATATCCGGATTCAGCAGAACCTGATCCGCCTTGCCGGCCTCGATCTGGTTAAAGATGGACACGGAGCGTTCCAGCCATTCTTTCACCGTTGCGCCATCAATCATAACTGCGCGCACGGTGTTTGGATAAAGATAGAGGTCCGACACGTTTTTAATCGCGACAGGCCCAACTTTAACGTCCGTGTAATACTCCGGACCACCACGACCACCGGCTTTGAACGGGGCAGCAGCTGACAAGATCGGCAGGCCCTCCCATTCCGAACCTTTCATCATTTGCTCGATATACCAGAGTTGCGCCTGACTAACGATCTGGACCGACGGGTCGTCGGCAACCAGCGCAAAGTAGGAATGCAACGGCGCGTCAGTCATGCCAACTGGACGACGAATATAGGCGAGTGTTTCCTCGTGTTCTTTCTGCGTGGCTTCCAGAACCGGTTGGAAATCTTCGACCAACGGAACATTGGTGCGCTCAACACGCTCATAAATCCCGCGTGTCGAGGATTCCGAAGTGACGACGTGCCATTCACCGCCGTCGCGCTCCAACATCAAGTCAATCAGGCCCATGTGCGATCCCCAGAAACCAGCCATAGTAGCAGGTTTGCCCATCAAGGTTCCGGCCTCGACATCAATGCCATTCCCGGTTTCATAGGCTGCAGACGGGAATACCAGATGCGAGTGGCCAGTGACCAGCGCATCAACCCCATCGACACCAGCCAGATGCAGCGAAGCATTTTCCTGACCTTCGACGCTTGGCTCAGTTGAAATGCCGGAGTGTGACAGGGCAACGATTATCTCGGCCCCGGCCTCTTTCATTTCCGGAACCCAGGCGCGCGCCGCTTGCAAAATATCGCGTGTGTCGAATTTGCCCTGCAAGTGACGCTGATCCCAGTTCATGATCTGCGGCGGAACAAATCCGATAAGCCCAACCTTAATTGTGTGCGTCTCACCGGCGCCGTCTACAAGCTCGCGTTCCAGAATGGTGTAGGGTTTCAGGAACAGGTCATCGCTTCGACCGTCCGCGCCTAGTTTGTTGGCAAAGTTCGCGCTGACCATCGGGAAATTCGCCCCAGTGATCACCTTGTCCATGAATTCCACACCATAATTGAATTCGTGGTTGCCGAGCGTTCCGCAGTCATATCCCAGAACGTTCATTGCCTGTATGACGGGATGCAAATCACCTTCTTTCATACCGCGCTCGTAGGCGATGTAATCGCCCATCGGGTTGCCTTGCAGGAAGTCGCCATTATCGACGAGAATCGAGTTGGTCGATTCTGCACGGACTTCGTTGATGATGGTCGCGGTGCGCGAAAGCCCGACCGTATCGATCGGCTTGTCGGCGTAATAGTCGTAAGGATGCACATGCACGTGTAGGTCGGTTGTCGACAGAATGCGAAGGTGTGCCTGATTGGGCGCAGCAAATGCCGAGTAGGGGTGAAGGGTAACGAACGCGCCTGCGGCAGCGGTCGATGCCAGAAAGCTTCTGCGGGAAATATTGAGCGTCATAATTCTCTCCGTTGTTGTTAGGTAGTGAATTTCAAACAAATCGTAGGCACTGAAAAATGGGGGCGCGGTAGACGCGCCTATCAATCCACGTATGAATTGTTGCCGGATTTCGTTATTTTATCAAGTGATCAAGTTGCATGGTTTCATGAAGCTTTTTTAAAATCCAGCGACGCGGGTTGACCTTTTTCGATATACGGCCCGAATACCATCCGGACCGCCTAGTTTCTTCACGCTGCGCGGTTAGTTCGCCCAGGTTGTGTAACCGATATTCATGGTTGTTCCGGTGAAACCATTCAGACGGAACTGCGAGATGCGACCTTGGTCGGTTTTAACGCAGACATATGTCCCCACTGGCATCGCGCCGAGCGGGATTTGGCTTCCGCTGAAAGCCGCAACGTTACAACCGGCATATCCGCGATTTGAACCATCACCAAGCGCAAGCAAGGCACCATTTCTAGGTGTGATGAACTTACTCGTGGCCGTCACTGCCTGATACCAGATATCAACTCCGGCACCACTAACGGCACCATTGTCGAGGTTGGCCGAGAAAGTCTGTTTCAAAGCGATCGGACCTGTCGAATGCGTCACCGGCGTCACAATTAACGGCGTGAACGGGATGGGCATCGGGATCAGCGTTGGCGGAGTTGAAGGTGATGTGCCCGTATATACAACCAACGACGAAGTCTTGTCGTTTATCAAAAACCCGAGGGCATTGGTGTTAGTCGTAACTTCTCGACAGAAACCATCGAGGTTATTGTTGGCACAAATGCGAGCTTTCGCATTCCCTTCCAGTTTCACCGAGCTGATGCGGTCATTGAACGTCGTGTTCAACGCATTCAGCGTACCAACACCATAACAAAAATAGGTTCCGCCGTAGTTGGCATCTGTGTAGAAACAGGCCTGATCTGTGACGGGCGCCGGTTCAGGTGCTGGCGTCGCAGGGGCTGGTGCCCCACTACCACATACAATCGACATGGTTGGGCCGTCGGGGCCGATGGTGAAGCTAAGGCTACAATCCGGATCCGCAGGTGTACCGCCCGACTCTGGTGCTGCGGTCAAATATCCGGAACTTACCCAGCCACTTGGCCCTGCGTGCTCAATATAGCACCAACCGTTGGCTTCACATTCGGTTATCTCGACAATCTCACCCGCGTATAGCGTGTCGACAACACCGAAACTCGTGCCCGGCCCAGACCTGACGTTGAGTGACGTGGTCGACGCAGCTTCAACTGCGGACGCTGCGTTTGCTGTTGAAAAAATACTCAGGGCCGCAACGGCGGCAATCATCACATAACGAATCAAGGTCATAACATTTCTCCCTTAAATAAATGAGCGCATCTTCAAAATAAAGATACCGCCAATTGCCGAGGTGAGTCGGAAAATGACACCTTCAGTTTATCAGGGTAACGATTGGCGAAAGTTGCGTTAGATCAATGAAACTCGCAAATTGGAAACGACCGCAGGCATCCGGAGGTATGTCGCAGAAAAGACCACCGCCGATACTTTTTTACCCGTGTGGGGTCATAACTTTGCGTTGTTTTGACCGCTCAAGTCCCAGCTTGCCTTCTCGCCAGATGATTAGCACACCGGCGGCGACGACGAGAGCGGCACCGATCAGCATGACGAGGGTGGGAGTCTCGTTGAAGACGAAGTAACCGATACCGAGTGCAAATATGATCGACACATACTCAAACGGCGCGATGACGGAGACATCCGCAAAACGATAGCTGCTTGTCAGTAAAATTTGCCCCAAACCGCCAAACACTCCTGCCAAGATCAACAAAATTGCTTCGCGTGGCGCGGGGATGACCCAACCGAAGGGGATGGTCAGCAGCGACAGCATAGTTGAGGTTAGAGTGAAGTAAAAAACGATGGCCGAGGTTCTTTCGGTGAAAACCATTTTACGTATGAAAACCTGCGCCAACGCGGCGCAGCCTGCACCCATAAGAACCACCACGGCCCCGAGGGCTTCGCGGCTGTGCATACTGCTGTTCGAAAATGCCTCTAGCCTTGGCGACAAAACGATAAGGACGCCAACCAGACCAAGTGCAACTGCGCTCAAACGAAACAACTTAACCTGCTCGCCAAGGAACATCGCGGCGAAGATTACGGTTAGCAGCGGAGCAGCGTAACCAATTGCCGTCACTTCGGGTAGCGGCAGCAATCCCAGCCCCGTGAACCCCAATCCCATCGCGAGAGTACCAACCAGTCCGCGCCAGACGTGTTTCATCGGGTCCGAGGTTTTCAAACCGGTCCTTAGTTCCTTGCGTGACCAGAGCCAGATCAGGGTGACGGGCAAGGCAAAAAACGACCGGAAGAACACCGCTTCACCGGGTGGAACGTGCGTAGAGGTGGCTTTGATCAGACTCGACATCAGCAAAAAGGTCGTTACGGATGCGATTTTAAGCAGTATGGCGCGAAAGGGCTGCATTGGTTTGCCTTGGGTGAAAGGGGTGCGTTGCGTTAGCTAATGGGAAATGGTTGTCGAAAGATACCTGAATCTTTCGGCGCGCCAAATATTCGCACACGCAATTGTATCTTGCGTAACCTCGGTCGGCAGCTTTACCATCCACACAGCACGGACGTATTTGGTCCTGAGTGGATATTGGAGAACAGCGCGATGATTTCGAACAAAAGCAATGTCTTGACGCAGGCAACCAGAATATCACCGGATCGCAACGTGTCACGCAGCTGGCTGGCACTGGGATTGACGGTAATTTTTCTGGCGTTCGCTACTTTCGCCAGCGCACAGGAAGTCATCAAATCCTATGGAATTTCGAAATTCGGAGAACTGAAATACGCCGAAGATTTCGCCCATCTCGATTACGTTAATCCGGATGCACCCAAAGGCGGTGAGTATTCGACATGGGCGTTCGGGTCATTCGACTCGATGCATCCTTACGTCACCAAGGGTAATTCCGCGATTGGTGCCAGCATCCAGTTTGAATCGCTGATGGTTGGAACCTCGGACGAGCCGGATTCTATGTATGGTTTGCTGGCCGAGAGTCTCGAATACCCAACCGATTATGCTTGGGTTGTTTTTAACCTGCGCCCCGAGGCAAAGTTTTCGGACGGCACGCCTGTGACGGCTGACGATGTGGTGTTTTCGCAAAACATTCTGGCCGAGAAAGGAATTCCTTCGATCCAGACATTCTTTGCCGAGGCATTTGAATCCGTTGAAGCCCTCGATACCCATCGCGTCAAATTCACATTCACTGAACCGTCCGAAACCAACGACATGGTGATGCAAGCCGCCAGCACAACGGTGTTTTCAAAAGCATGGTGGGAAGGGCGCGACTTTGCGGATTCCACGCTGGATGCCCCGATGGGGTCTTCCGAGTATATTCTGGAAAGCATGGATGTCGGCAAAACCGTCATATACCGCCGCCGCGACGATTATTGGGGTAAAGACCTGCCGATTAACGTCGGGCGCAGCAATTTCGACACGCTGCGGTTCGAATATTACGCCGATCCGACCGCCGCGTTCGAGGGTTTCAAGGCCGGAGAGACGCATTTCCGGACCGAAAACTCCTCGTTGAAGTGGGCACAGGACTACAATTTCCCGGCGGTCGAAAAGGGCTGGGTCAGCAAAGTGGAACTACCTGACGGCAATCTAGGATCTGCACAAGGATTCTTCTATAACCTCCGCAGTGCCCCGTTTGACGACATCAACGTTCGAGAGGCATTGGGCATGATGTTTAACTTCGAATGGTCAAACCAGACGCTGTTCTTCGGGCTATATGAACGTGTCGACAGTTTTTATGAAAACTCGGTTCTAGAAGCGCAGGGCACAATTCCTGATGACGAGCGCGTGATACTGGAGCCGTTCAAAGAGTATTTCCCTGAAAGCTTGTTCGCCGAGGCTGCACAATCACCGACAGTTTCTGGTACACAACAGCTGGATCGTGCACAGGTACGTGCGGCTGGCGCGTTGCTGGATGCATCGGGATGGTTGGTCGGTGACGACGGTATGCGCCGTAATGCCGAAGGCACGGTGTTGGCGATTGAAGTCCTGAACTACACACCAGCATTCGATCGGATCATCAACCCATATATCGAAAACCTCAAAAAGCTTGGCATCGACGCGACCCATACGCGTGTCGACAGTGCACAATACACCGAGCGTCGCCGCAGCCATGATTTCGATATGCTGGTCTCGACTTACGGCAACTCGCTTACACCGGGCCTCGGGATCAAGCAGTGGTATGGCAGTGAAAATGCTGACGTTGCCTCGCGCAACATTGCCGGGCTGAAAAACGAAGGCATCGATGCGCTACTGGAAATCGTAATTGCTTCGGAAACGCGCGACGAGTTGAACCTGAACACCCGTGCGTTAGATCGGGCGTTGCGGTCGTTGCATATCTGGGTGCCGCAATGGTTTAAGGACGTGCACACGGTGGCATATCTTGATGTTTATCGCCATCCGGACAACCTGCCGCCGTTCTCGCTCGGGGATACGGATTTCTGGTGGTATGATGCTGAACGCGCAGCCGAGCTAAAAGCCGCAGGAGCGTTCTGATAAGGTATGGGTGCCTATATACTTCGACGACTAATGCTCATAATCCCGACATTGCTCGGGATTATGGTGATCAATTTTGCGATGGTGCAATTCTTGCCCGGCGGTCCGATCGAGCAGGTCATCGCGCAGTTGGAACACTCCGGTGATCCGCTAGACAGAATTGGCGGTGACGGCAGTGACGCCGGCATCACCACCCAAAGTGGCGAGGAATCCAAGTATCAGGGTGCGAGGGGGCTGCCGCCGGAGTTCATCGAGAAACTCGAGGTCCAGTTCGGATTTGACAAGCCGCCGTTGGAACGTTTCTTGCGGATGATGAAAAGCTATATCACCTTCGATTTCGGCGAGAGCTATTTCCGCTCCATTTCGGTGCTCGATCTGGTGTTGGAGAAAATGCCCGTATCGATTTCCTTGGGCCTGTGGTCGACTTTAATTGCTTATATGGTCGCCATCCCGCTTGGCATTCGCAAAGCCACGCGCGAAGGATCAAGGTTTGATACTTGGAGCTCAGCGGTTCTAATCGCGGCTTACGCCATCCCCGGCTTTTTGTTTGCAATTATGCTGGTCGTACTGTTCGCAGGTGGGTCCTATTGGCGGATATTTCCATTGCGGGGATTAACGTCGAATAATTTTGCCGACCTCGGATTGTTGGGGCAAATCAAGGACTACTTCTGGCATATCACGCTGCCGGTTCTGGCTGGAAGTATCGGTGCATTTACCGGCCTTTCCATGTTGACGAAAAACTCGTTTCTGGACGAAATCAAGAAGCAATACGTTGTAACGGCCCGCGCCAAAGGTTTACCGGAACGGCGCGTGTTGTATGGGCACGTCTTTCGCAATGCCATGTTGATTGTTATCGCCGGCTTCCCCGGTATTTTCATCAGCGTATTTTTTGGCGGCTCCCTGATTATCGAGACGATATTCTCGCTGGATGGTTTGGGGCGCTTGGGGTTTGATGCAGCGATTACGCGTGACTATCCGGTCATGTTCGGCACCCTGTTTTTCTTCACGCTCTTGGGGCTGGTCATCAAACTTGTCTCGGATTTGACTTATGTCTGGATTGATCCACGCATTGATTTCGAGAGCAGGCAGGCATGAAGCTAACAACATTGCAACGCCGCCGCTTGTCCAATTTCCGCGCTAACCGCCGCGCGTTGTGGAGCCTGTGGATATTCTCGACCCTGTTTATCTTGTCGCTATTCGCCGAACTGATCGCCAATGACCATCCGTTGCTGGTGTCCTATAAAGGCGAGCTCCATGTACCGGTTTTCAACTTTTATTCCGAGGCGGATTTTGGTGGCGATTACCGGACGGAAGCCAGTTACGCCGATCCCGAATTACAGTGCCTTATCGTGACCGGCGGGTTGGCGGATGCGTGCTTTGTAGGACCTGATGCCGCCAAACAAGTGATTGCAGACGCTGAAGACGGAGAGCTGAATGGCGCACTGATCGACAAGGGCTGGATGCTTTGGCCGCTGATCCGTTATAATTTCAATACAGTCGATACCTACAATGTTAAGACCGCACCTGGTGCGCCCGATCGCTACCACTGGTTGGGCACCGACGATCAGGCCCGTGATGTGTTGGCGCGTATCATCTATGGGTTCCGTATCTCGATAATTTTCGCAATCATTGTTTCGATTTCAACGTCGGTTCTAGGCATCATCGCGGGAGCGGCGCAGGGTTATTATGGCGGTCTGTTTGATCTGCTGTTCCAGCGCTTTACCGAGATCTGGGGCTCGCTGCCTAGCCTTTACATCATCATTATCCTGTCGGCGATTTTCAACATGAGTTTTTGGCTGCTTATACTGATAATTGTTGCCTTCGGTTGGGGCGCACTGGACGGCGTTGTTCGGGCCGAGTTTTTGCGCGCCAGAAACTTCGAATACGTCCGCGCGGCCCGCGCGCTCGGAGTGCCGGATCGCGTTATCATTTTCCGCCATGTCCTGCCTAACGCGATGGTGGCGACGCTGACCATGTTGCCGTTTATTATCACCGGCACGATAGGCGCGCTCGCTGGTCTGGATTTTCTGGGGTTCGGACTGCCTTCGTCGTATCCCTCGCTGGGTGAATTGACGTTGCAGGCCAAATCCAACCTGAACTCGCCTTGGCTCGGGTTTTCGGCGTTTTTCACTTTCACGATTATGCTATCGCTTTTGGTGTTTATTTTCGAAGGCGTGCGCGACGCGTTTGACCCCAGAAAGACCTTCCAATGAGCGTGCCGATCCTGAGCATCAACAACTTGACCGTCCGGTTTGGCGACGCCGAAGACGTTGTCCGACGTGTGAGCTTCGAGGTGCACGCAGGAGAAACCGTGGCGATTGTAGGCGAAAGCGGCTCAGGGAAGTCCGTAACCGCCCTGTCGACTGTATCGCTGCTGCCGGACAACGCGTCGGTTAGCGGTAGCGTCAAGTTTCGTGAAGAAGAACTGCTGGGGGCTGGCCAAAAACCCCTGCAGCGTATTCGTGGCAACGACATCAGCTTCATTTTTCAGGAGCCGATGACTTCGCTCAACCCGCTACACACCATCGAAAAGCAGATCACCGAGAGTTTGACCCTGCATCAGGGGTTATCGGGCTCCAAGGCGCGGGCGCGTGTGGTGGAACTGATGGAAAAGGTCGGCATAGAAAATCCCGAAACAAGGCTTGGCGCATATCCCCACCAGCTATCAGGCGGTCAACGTCAGCGGATCATGATCGCGATGGCCTTGGCGAACGCGCCAAGTTTGTTGATCGCGGACGAGCCCACCACTTCGCTAGACGTAACAATTCAGGCGCAGATACTGGAACTTTTGTCTAATTTGCAGCGTGATGAGGGCATGGGAATGCTGTTTATCACCCACGATCTGAATATTGTGCGGCGCGTTGCTGACCGGGTCTGTGTGATGAAAGACGGAGAGATTGTCGAAGCCGGCCCTACCACAGAAATTTTTGCGACCCCTCAACACCCCTACACCCAAAAACTTTTGGCTGCTGGTGCCAGCGGGCAGCCGGAGCCTGTTCCGAAAGATACAAAGGTGGTTCTCAAAACTACCGATTTGCGTGTCTGGTTTCCGATCAAGCGCGGATTACTCCGACGTACGGTTGGCCATGTCAAAGCCGTGAACAAGGCGGATTTTACTGTTTCCGAAGGCGAGACACTTGGCATCGTCGGGGAAAGCGGGTCGGGGAAAACTACAATCGCGCTGGCGATAATGCGGCTGATCTCGTCAGAAGGCGGGATTCGCTTCAACGGGCAAAATATTGACGGCCTTAGAAATGCCGAAATGCAGCCTTTGCGAAAAGACATTCAAATCGTATTTCAGGACCCTTTCGGTTCGCTTTCTCCGCGTATGACAGTCGAACAGATCATTGCCGAAGGTTTGGGCGTGCACGGGGTCGGAGAAGGGCAAAACCTTCGCCAACTCGTAGACGATATCATGATCGAGGTTGGTCTGGACCCTGAAATGGCCGAACGGTATCCGCATGAGTTTTCGGGAGGTCAGCGCCAACGGATTGCCATTGCCCGTGCCATGATTTTGCGCCCGAAACTGCTGGTGCTGGACGAACCGACCTCGGCACTGGATATGACCGTCCAGTCGCAAATCGTTGATTTGTTGCGGGAATTGCAGCGAAAATACCGGTTGGCGTATCTGTTTATCAGCCATGACCTGAAGGTTGTACGGGCGCTTTCACATAAGGTTTTGGTGATGAAGCAGGGCGATATCGTAGAGTCTGGCGATACCCAACAAATTTTCAACAATCCGCAGACGGATTACACACGCGACCTCATGGCTGCCGCTTTGGATTTGGCGGCTAAGGAAGGCGATGCCTGACGTGATGACAGACATTCACAGTTCCGTTCTGAAGGTTGATCTGAAACAGGCACTGATTACACTGCAAATACCGCTAACGGAGAACTAAGATGAAGGCATTGCGCCCGCTACTCGCCGGAATACTGATACTGGCAACCCCTGTGTTTGCCCAGCAATCAAACGTGTCGACCTTCACTTTGCCAAACGGCATGGAAGCCGTCGTAATCGAGGATCATCGCGCGCTGGTGGTGACCCATATGGTATGGTATCGCGTGGGGTCGGCGGACGAAGTTCTGGGCAAATCCGGCATCGCGCATTTTCTGGAACACCTGATGTTTGTCGGAACCGACGATATTCCCGAGGGCGATTTTAGCCGTATCATCGAAGGGCTGGGCGGGAACGATAATGCGTTTACATCGTATGATTATACCGCGTACTTCCAGCGTATTTCTGCGGAACATCTTGAGTTGATGATGACCATGGAAGCCGACCGGATGCGCGACCTTGAGTTGAATGAAGAAGCCGTCCGGACCGAGCGTGACGTTGTTTTGGCAGAACGTGCACAGAGGACCGATAGCGATCCGGGCAGCTTGTTTTCGGAGCAAAGGGATGCAGCGCTCTATATGAACCACCATTACGGGATTCCGGTGATTGGTTGGCGTCACGAGTTGGAGCAGTTGAATCTGGACGATGCGCTGGAATATTATCGCCGCTACTATGCACCGAACAACGCAATTCTGGTGGTGGCGGGCGATGTCACGCCAACCGAAGTTGAAGCGTTGGCGCTGAAGCATTATGGCCCGCTTGAACCTTCTGACGGTATCGTTGCAAGGGCTCGTCCGCAGGAGCCACCGCACCTAGCGCCACGCCGGTTGGAATACAGCGATACACGTGTTGCCAACCCTTACGTGATCCGCAATTACCTCGCAACGGAGCGCAATTCTGGCGATCAGTCAAAGGCCGCTGCGTTGACGGTGTTGGCTCAACTTCTTGGTGGTAGTGGATTGACATCGGTGCTTGGCAAGGCTTTGCAACTGGATCAGCAGATCGCGGTGGCGGCCGGTGCTTTTTACAGCGCTACGTCGCTCGACCCCGACAGTTTCGGGGTGTACGTTGTGCCTGCCCCGGATGTGTCACTGGAACAGGCCGAAGCCAAAATGGACGAAGTTTTGGCCCAATTTTTGTTGGATGGCCCAGACCCGGCACAAATGGAACGCATCAAAACCCAAATTCGTGCTTCCGAAATCTATGCGCTAGACGACCAAAACGGTTTGGCGCGACGTTACGGGGCGGCGCTGTCAATTGGATTGACCGTCGAAGATGTTGCGAACTGGCCCAAAGAGCTCGATGCGGTGACGGCCGACGACGTAATGGCCGCGGCACGTGAAGTTCTGGACTTACGCAATTCTGTTACCGGATGGCTCATGAAGGAGGAGGCGGAATGAGGTATTTTCTAACGCTGATATTCGCATTCGCGTTCATAACGCCCGCCGGTGCCACTGATATTCAGGAGGTCACTTCTGGTTCCGGCATTACCGCATGGCTTGTCGAAGAACACAGCATTCCCATCGTCTCGATCGATATTATGTTCAGGGGTGGCACGAGTATCGAGCCAAGCGACAAACACGGGGCAACCCTTCTGATGACGGGTTTGTTGGAGGAAGGCGCAGGGCAGTATGATGCCACCGGATTCATGGAGGCAACCGAAGCGCAAGCTGCGCGGTTTAGCTTTAACGCCACTCGCGATGCGATAACCATCAGCGCGACCGTTTTGAAAGAAAACCTGAACCCGTCGATGGATTTGCTGCGTCTCGCTTTGCGCGAACCCAGTTTCGACGACGCCGCTTTTGAGCGTGTGCGTGAACAGGTGAATTCGGTTATCCGGTCCGATGAAACAAAACCCCGATCGATTGCCACCGCCTTTTTCCGTTCAGCAGCTTTTGGCGATCATCCCTATGCCAGAAGCACAGAAGGTACGCTTGAAAGTGTTGCGGCGCTGACACCACAGGATATGCGCGACGTGCATCAGACGGCGTTGGTTAGAGACGGAATCGTGGTTGGTGTTGTTGGTGATATAACGCCGGACGAGTTACGGCAGTTGTTGGATAATTTGTTCGCGGGCATGCCTCAATCCGGTACTGCCTCGATACCTTTTGCCGATGTGGCGGCTTCGGGAGATGTTGAAACTATAGACTTCCCATCCCCGCAATCGGTAGCGATTTTCGGCCACGAAGGGATTATGCGCGACGATCCGGATTATATCCCCGCCTACGTGATGAACCATATTCTGGGCTCGGGTTTTACATCGCGTCTCAATCAGGAAATTCGCGAGAAGCGCGGGCTTACATATGGCGTCGGTAGCTATCTTTTACCTTACGACCGTGGTGCGCTGTATATGGGTTCTATTGCTTCGGCTAACGACAAAATCGCGGAGGCCGTCGATCTTATCGAGGCGGAGTGGGTGCGGATGGCTAGTGACGGTGTCACGCCCGAAGAACTGGATGCGGCACAGAAGTATCTCACCGGCTCCTACTCTTTACGTTTCGACAGTAATGGCGCGATCGCTGGAATTTTGACTGGATTGCAGTTTTCCGGACTACCGATTGACTATGTCCTGACCAGGAATGCGGCGGTAAACGCCGTTACCGTCGAGGACATAAACAGGGTCGCCAAACGGATATTGCAGCCGGACCAATTGCGCATCGTTGTCGTGGGCCAACCCGAAGGGTTGTAAAGGTTTGCTTTGAAAACCGACATAACCGTATTCAGGTTTGCTCATGATGCAAATCAAGGATGTCCTGTTTTCGCTTCTGTATCCACGTAATGGTTTTACGAAGGAATAAAGCATGGCCCCTAAAAAACTGGATATTCAGTCGATCGCATCGAAGAAAAGCACGCACAGGCGCTGGCCTCGGTTGTTGCTGTGGACTGGTGCGCTGATTGCAGTGGGTTTTGGGCTGTGGCTTTGGTTGAACCCTGCGCCAGTCGCACTCGATAATATTTACACCACAGAACCTGCGCAAAACGCCGATATTCTGGTGAACGTTACATCCACCGGCACGATCGAGCCGACAAATCTGGTCGAGATCACGAGCGAGCTTTCAGGGACCGTTACTTCGGTCGACGTGGACTTCAACGATGGGGTGCTGGCAGGGCAAATTCTTGCGCGGTTAAACACGGACAAGCTAGAGGCCATCGTCGAACAAAGCAGGGCAGCCCTTGCCGCGCGCGAGGCGCGGATAGTTGAGGCGGAGGTCTCCTATGAAGAGATGCGCAAACAATACGAGAGGGCAATCCGGCTGGAATCCACGGATGCAATTTCGATTGAGCAACTGTCGGCCGCGCAAACAGCATTTCAGCGCGCGACCGCTTCGTTGAAAGTGGCGGAGGCGGACCTGCGTGTCGCCAAGGCAAGTCTTGGCGTTGACGAGGCCAACCTTGCCAAAGCCTGCATTTGCTCGCCCGTTGACGGAGTTGTGCTGAATCGCAATGTCGACGTCGGGCAGATCGTCTCGGTGGCCATACAGACACCGAGCCTTTTCACACTGGCTGAAGATTTGCGAACGATGGAGCTTCATGTCGATATTGACGAGGCGGATATCGGAAAGGTTGCGCCGGGAAATCCCGCTACTTTTACGGTCGAAGCTTTTGAAGGGCGCAGTTTCACGGCAACGATCTCGCAGGTACGTTTGTCGCCCCAGACGATCAACGGGGTCGTGACGTATCGGGCAATATTGCTCATCGATAATTCGGATTTGTTGCTGTTCCCGGGCATGACCGCCACCGCAGAAATTCTGGTTCAAAGTGTGGAAAATGCATTGGCTATCCCCAACGCAGCACTACGGTTTGCTCCACCGTTAATTGCCCGGACAGACGATGAAAGCAGTTTCGGTCTGCTTGGAATGTTGTTTAGCAACGCCCCCTCTTTCGAGCCTAGCGCCCGCAATTTGCCAGACGCGGAAGGGCGTCGGACTGTTTGGGTTTTGCGCAACGAGGAAGCCGTCGCAGTCCTCGTGCGAACCGGTGCTTCCGACGGTATAGTGACCCAGATCGTCGAGGGGGGAATTGCTGCCGACGATAATGTTATTGTCGATATGGATATGGGGCAATGAGACGGGATAGCGACGAAATACCGGACCCGCCCGAACTTTCGGTTCCCCAGATAGAACTCGAAGGTGTGACCAAGATTTATGGGCAGGGCGAGGCCGAAGTTCGTGCCTTGCAAGGCATTGATCTGAAAATCCATGAAGGCGAGTTCGTGGCGATCATGGGGCCAAGCGGTTCGGGGAAATCTACGGCGATGAACATTATCGGATGTCTGGATACACCCACCTCCGGTTCGTACCGGTTCAGCGGCACTGAGGTTGGCGAGCTTAACCGGAACCAGCGCGCTCTGTTACGTCGGAACTACCTCGGGTTCGTATTTCAAGGATATAACTTGCTCGCCCGCACATCGGCTTTGGAGAACGTCGAACTGCCGTTGATCTATCTCGGCCTTCCTATTTTCGAACGTAGGCAACTGGCGATGGAGGCGTTGGAAAAGGTTGGCCTTAAGGGGCGCGAGAAACACGGACCCTCGCAATTGTCCGGTGGACAACAACAGCGTGTGGCGATTGCGCGGGCGATTGTCACGAAACCGGAAATTTTGCTTGCTGACGAACCCACTGGTAATCTTGATACTGCGCGAAGCGAAGAAATCATGAATATTCTGACTGACCTCAATAAAAACGACGGCATCACCATCGTGATGGTCACACACGAGCCCGATCTCGCCGAATATGCTGGCCGACTTGTTCAGTTTGTCGATGGCTTCATTCAGTCGGGCGAGCGCGAAGGCAAGGATAACTGATATGTTTTTTGAAACTTTCCGTCTGGCAATCCACGCAATTTTGCGAAACGCAACGCGCTCGTTTCTGACCGTTCTTGGAATTATCATTGGAGTTGCCGCCGTTATCGCGATGGTAACCGTCGGGCAGGGGTCCGCAGATCAGGTGGAGACCGAGGTGTCGTCGCTTGGTACGAACCTGTTGATGATCACGTCCGGTCAAGCTTCGCAAGGTCCCGGAATGGGCGGCGGTGCGAGCGCTAGCTTTTCGCTGAAAGACGTCGATGCGGTTGAAACCGAGATCGCGCGTGTCAGTGTTTCCGCGCCAACCAGCGCCCGCATGATGACCGCGATTTTTGGGAACGAGAACTACTCGACTTCGGTTACCGGAACTGACAACCGATTCATGTTTGTCCGCGACTGGGCCGTGACCACGGGGCGCGAATTTTATGATAGCGAGCTGCGAACAGGCGCTACGGCATGCATCATCGGTGAAACCGTCAGTACCAAGCTGTTTGGCAACGGCGACCCGTTGGGCGCGACGATCCGGCTCAAGCAGATTTCTTGCCGTGTGATCGGTGTGCTGGAGTCCAAAGGCGCATCAAGTTTTGGAACCGATCAGGATGATATCATTCTTATCCCGATCCGGACGTTTCAGAGGCGTATCGCGGGAAATCAGGATGTCGGGATGATCTTCGCATCGGTTCGTGAAGACATGTCGACTGAAAAAGCCAAAGCCGATATCGAAAACCTGCTGCGCGAACGCCGGGGAATCGGATTTGGCGAGGAAGATGATTTCAACGTCATGGACATGAAGCAAATCACTTCGATTTTAACCGGCATTACCGCAGTTCTGACCGGCCTGTTGTCAGCCGTTGCAGCCGTCAGCCTTCTTGTAGGTGGCATCGGAATTATGAACATCATGCTGGTTTCGGTCACCGAAAGGACGCGTGAAATCGGTATCCGGTTGGCGGTGGGTGCCAGCGAGGGGCAGGTGCTTTTGCAGTTTTTAGTGGAATCGATTGTCTTGTCTCTGATTGGCGGGTTTTTGGGAATCCTGCTGGGGCTTGCACTGGCTTATCTAGGGGCAATTCTGCTGCGAATTCCGTTTGCGCCTGAGGCGTCGATCGTGATGATCGCCTTCGCCTTTTCGGCAATCGTCGGGATAGTGTTCGGCTATTTCCCTGCGCGGCGGGCAGCACGCCTAGACCCGATCGAGGCGCTACGGCACCAATAATGTCCAACGACAGCAGATTTCTGGTTTGATCGCGTGCGCGAGAAACTGCTCTGAAACCGTCACCAAGCATAGCTTCGGTTGGCGCTATCAAGGCGAATGACTATATATCGGGCAAATAGTGATTGCGGCCAGATAAGGAGCAGACATGAAACACATACTTATCAGCCTGGCAGTTGGCGTTATCAGCGTGATTTCCACTTCCGCAATATCGTCGGAGTTAGATGACCACTTCAAATACCTCGCTGCGGATTTACAATCCCGTGGCTTTAATTGCCAGTATATTATCGGTACCGATCTGACGAATGACACGAGCGTTATTCAAATCATATGTGCGCAAAATGCCGATGGCACCGGCGAAGTCACGCGCTTCGAAATGAATACGGAGACGCAAATCACAACGCCGCTTCCAGCTGCTGAATAACCGAAAGGGCGTCCTTTTCTATTAGTCTTCGAGCGCCCGCCGCAGCTTACGAATGAATTTCGCCCGCGCCTTGTCATCGGCGGCTTGCTCAAAGGCTTCGCGCATATCGAACGTGAATTGCGCCAGATCGTTATGCCAGTCCAGTTTTATACTGGCCTCGCTAGGCAGGCGGGGTTGCGTTTGGTAGAACTTCGGCGGATTACCTGAACCTCTTAGTTCGACCTCGTCATCCAACGCAGGCGCATAAATCCGGGTCTCGTCAAAACCGGACTTGGCCAATGCGGATTTGAGGCCAGCGATTTCCTCTTCGTCGCCATGAGTCAGAAACAGCGCCGAGGAAACCGGCTGGCGTTCCTTGATCCAGTCCAGCAACTCCTCGCGGTCGGCGTGACCCGAATAGACGTCGATCTCCCGAATTTTCGCCAACACCTGAATCTCGTCGCCCTGAATTTTGACGTTCCTCGCGCCATCCAGCAGCAAACGTCCCAATGTGCCTGGTGCCTGATATCCGGCAAATAGTACGGTGGCGTTTGTTTCCCAGAGCCATCGCTTCAGGTGGTGACGAATCCGGCCAGCTTCGCACATACCACTGGCGGCCAGAATGATTGCGCTGCCCCCAAAGTTTGCAATTTCCTTGCTTTCGTCGACGGTAACCGTTGGTCGCACCAAAGATTGCGTCAACAGCTTTGGCCGTTCCGTCAAATCCTCAAGGTCTTGTGCGTGTTTTTCGAACACTCTGGTGATCCGGATCGCCAGAGGAGAATCCAGAAATATCGGTACGTCAGGGATTTCACCCGAGTCCTGTAGATACAATAAATCGACAATCAACTCCTGACTGCGCTCCACCGCAAAAGCAGGAATGATCAGCTTTCCGTCACCTTGAAGTGCGTCGTTTACTACCTTGGCGAAGGTCCGACGGCGATCTTCGGGCGGCATTTGAGGGCGAGAACGACTGCCGTAGGTCGATTCAGTTACCACATAGTCAAAATGGCTCGGCGCATCTGGGTCCGGTTCGAAAAGCTTGTTGTCGGGTCCGATATCACCGGAGAATAAAATCCTCAGCGGTTCTGCGTTTGTCCGTGGCGAGGTAATCTCGATCTCGATCGAGGCGGAACCCAGAATATGCCCAGCATTCCAGAACCGCGCGCGAACACCGGTTCCAGCTTCGACCCATGTTTCGTATTCGACCGGAGCTATAAACCGAAGACAATCTTGAGCATCTTGTTGCGTGTAAATCGGCGTAACCTCGGGTTTGCCGCGGCGAGCATTTCGTTGATTCAGGTGCCGGACCTCCATTTCCTGTATAAAACCGCTATCCGGAAGCATAAATGTTAACAGGTCGCGGGTGCCTTCAGTGGCCAGAATTTTACCTTTAAACCCGGCTTTTGTCAGCTTCGGCAGTAGCCCGGCGTGGTCGATGTGGGCGTGGGTTTGTAGAACAAAATCGATGTCTGCCGGGTCAAACGGAAAATCGCGGTAGTTAAGTTCCTTCAGCGTTTTTGGACCCTGAAACATACCGCAGTCGACCAAGAAATTACAGTCGGGGGTCTTTATCAGGTAGCACGATCCGGTAACTGTCTGCGCAGCGCCGCAAAATTGCAATGTAACACCCATATCGGTTTCCACTTCCGTCCATTATGTGAAAAGAATATCGCGGCGTGGCATTATTGGTGTTGATCCACGTCAAAACCTGACGGCGACGCAGGTAAGCGATACAGATCAAATTGGAACGAAGTTATATGACAACCGAAACTGGCAGATTGATGAAACGACCCGCAGTGATCGGGATGCTTGTCGGCGTATTGATGTTTGTGGCAACGCTGTTCATTCCACCGCCGTCCGGATTGTCAGCTACCGGTTGGCATACGCTTGGACTCGCACTGCTGATGGCGATTTGGTGGAGCACAGAACCAGTTCCAATTGCGATTACCGCCCTGTTGCATTGATCCTGCTACCGCTTGCTGGAATCGGTGATATCAAAACCGCAGGCGAGCCATTCGCGAACCCGCTTGTATTCCTGTTTCTTGGCGGTTTTTTACTTGCAGCCGCGGTAAGTCGTTGGGGGTTACACAGACGCATTGCGGGAACAATTGTCGGTAAAGTCGGGACCGAGCCACGCCAGCTAGTGCTCGGCTTTATGGTTGCCAGCGGGTTTTTGTCGATGTGGATAAGCAACACGGCGGCTGTGGTGCTCATGTTGCCCGTCGCGATTTCAATAATCATGGCTTTCGACGAAGCGGAATCCATTCCGGAGGTCTTGCACAAACGCTTTGCTCAATCGCTGCTTTTGGGGTTGGCTTATGGTGCAAGCATCGGTGGTGTCGGCACGTTAATCGGCACTCCACCGAATGCGCTGTTGGCCGGATATCTTATGGAGAACCACGGGATCGACCTGTCCTGTGCGGCTTGGGCTGCGATAGCGATGCCGTTGGTCGCAGTATTTTTACCACTGGCGTGGTTAATTCTGACGCGGTTTTCTTTCCCGATGCCCGCCGATTTCACCGATATGCCGCAGGTTAGCGATAGCCTACGCAGGCTGTCGCCCAGCGGAAAAATGAGCAAGGCCGAGAAGCGTGTAGGGATCGTATTTCTAGGTGCTGCCGTGCTGTGGATTACCAGACCACTTCTGAATGGGATTCCGGTGCTGGAAGGCCTCAGCGACCCCGGAATCGCGCTGATTTGTGGCTCTGTTTTGTTTCTGATCCCCAGCGGTGCCGACGATCGCAAACGGTTTCTGCTGACATGGGAAGAGGCACGAGACCTCCCTTGGCAGGTTCTGATACTCTTTGGCGGTGGGCTTTCACTGGCGGCAGCGATGGATTCCAGCGGGCTGGCGGGCTGGATCGGTCAGGGGCTGGCGGAAATTGGCGAGATGCCGGTATTTTTGTTTTTATTGCTGCTAGCGGCAACCGTTGTTCTCCTGACCGAGCTTGCCAGCAATACGGCTACCGTCGCGGCGCTGCTGCCCGTGGCTGCGACGATTGCTTCGGCGGCGGGGATAGATGTTATCGTTGTTTCCGCAGCGGTCGCGATGGCTGCAAGTTGTGCCTTCATGCTGCCGGTCGCGACGCCGCCGAATACGCTAGTCTTTGCAACCGGCTACGTAACGGTAGCGTCGATGGTGCGGGCAGGATTGGTAATGAACCTGCTATCGATCACTTTGGTCGCAATTGTCGCTTTTGTTTTGGCGCAATATGTTGCCCTGTGATTTTGGTCAGTTTTGTTTCGGCGTTAGCGAGTGAACCGCAAACCAGCTTACAATGACTAGCGGGATGCCAATTCCGAAGGATACCCGGATACCGAAATGTTCTGCAACTAATCCAAGCAGGGGTGGAGCAATCAGGAAAGTGACAAACGAAAGCTGTGCGAGCGCAGCCACATTCGCTGCCGCGGGTCGGTCGGTTCGCTGTGCGGCGGCGGACATCGCTAACGGAAAAACGACCCCGTGGCCGATCCCCATCAGAGCAAAACCCAGTAAAGCGATTTTGAAGTTCGGCGAAAGCGTCACCAGAACAACGCCGACCCCGAGAACCAGTATCGACAGCCGCGCCACCGTAATTGCGCCAAAGCGGTCGACGTAGCTGTCCGCGAAGAAGCGCGTGATAGATTGTGTAAGTGCACCAAGCGCAAGTGCTGCTCCGCTGATGAAGGGCGCGGTCTGGAAGGTGTCGCGCATGAAAATCACGGACCAGTCAATACCCGCACCCTCAAGCAACATCGCAGACAGTGTGAAAGCTACGATCATCAGGATACCGCGCGTCGGGCGGATGAATTTTGGTGTAGCACCCTCGGAAGATATTCGTGCCGGAGCGGGGGTGTAGGTCCAAAACATTAGGAAAGTCGCCAGAGAGGTAACAATCGCGAATCCAGCCAAATGTGTGGTCGGGTTCAGCCCCATTTGCGATATTACCGCCCCGGATAGGCCCGCAGTAAAGAACCCGAAACTCCAAAACGCATGCGAGCGGTTCATGATGCGTCTGCCGACTTGGTGCTCAACCCTATCTGCTTCCAGATTTACGGCAATCTCTACCGCCCCGACCCCCGTGCCTCCCACAGCCAGAAACAGAAAAAACACGAGCGGTCCCGAAGCAGTCGACGCTGCCAGTTCTGAAATTCCCATCAGCGGAATGCCCAGCAGCATCACATTGCGAAAGCCTAGCCGTTCAAAAAACCGACCACCAAACATCAACGCGATTTGTGCACCAAAAGGCATGCCGATCAACGCCAGTCCAAGCGCGCCTTCGCCTATTCCCATCTGCAATTGTAGGTCACCCAAGCGCGGAAACATCGCACCAAGCGCGGCGGAGTAGATAAAAAACGCGAAGTAAACGCTGTAATGGGCGGGCAAAGTGCGGGGAGTCATTGAAGTCCTCCAATTGCGTCATTTGATTGCGCGGGCTTCGGTACTATTTACGGTCTGTACACAAATTCCAAGTCAAAACCGGAGCTTCGGATCTACCGGTTTACGTTCGCCGGAGCCTCGGGATAGTCGCGCGTGAACACCAACCGGTCCCCGTCCGACATTTCTGCGCGATAGGCATAACCGCCGTGGTCAAACCCCTTGATCCCTTCGACATCCGATATCCGGTTCTGAATCACAAACCGCGCCATGGCCCCGCGCGCTCGTTTGGCAAAGAAACTGACGATGGCACAATCGCCGTCGCGTTCTTCCATAAACACCGGCGTGATAACCCGCAGTTGCAGTGCCTTGGGCGAAACGGCCGAGAAATATTCCACCGAGGCACAATTAAGCAGCGTATCCGTTCCTAGTGCCTCGGCTTCGGCATTCAGTGCCAATGCCAACCGGTCGCCCCAATACTGATAAAGCGATTTTCCTCGGCGCGTCGCCAAACGACTACCCATTTCCAGCCGGTAGGGCTGGATCTGGTCCATCGGACGAAGCAATCCGTAGAGCCCGGACAAGATGCGTAGGTGGTCCTGCGCATAGGCCATCTCGTCAGCATCAAGGGAACTCGCCTCAAGACCTTGATACGTATCCCCTGCGAATGCCAGAGCGGCAGCCTTGATTTCGTCAGCCTCCGGTTCTTCGGAAAATGTCTTGAAACGGGTTTGGTTAAGTTTCGCCAACGGTTCGCTAATCGACATCAATTTACGCAAATTGGCGACACTAAGACGACGTGCGGTGCGGCTTAGACCATAGGCATCGGCTTGGAATTCCGGAAATGTCGGGTCGACTTTTGGTGTAACCGGTTCGAAATCCAGCTTTTTGGCCGGTGATATTACTGTCAACATTGTATGCCCCGAATTCAGAATGCCCAGTCAATCCGCTGTGGCGTGACCCCTTGAATACGAAACAGGAACCCGAAGCGCAACAATTCAAAGGTTGCGGGTCTGCGGTTCATGGTGCACAGAATACCGCCATGGCTAAAATCATACTTTTCAACAAACCCTTCGGCGTCCTTTCGCAATTTACCGACGCAGGAACTGCTGGTTCCACGCGCAAAACATTGTCCGAGTTTATCGACGTTGCGGGGGTTTATGCGGCGGGCAGGCTGGACAAAGATAGCGAAGGTCTGCTGGTGCTGACCGACGACGGCAGGCTTCAGCACAAAATCAGCGACCCGAAACACAAGACCGCCAAAACCTATTGGGTACAAGTCGAAGGTGTGCCGACCGAAGCGAAGATTCAGGAACTCCGCGACGGTGTCACGTTAAAGGACGGTAAAACCGCACCTGCGAAAGTCAAAGCGATTGACGAGCCAGCTGACCTTTGGCCTCGCGACCCACCTGTGCGATTTCGCAAAACTGTGGCTGATAGCTGGCTGGAAATCACGATTACCGAGGGTCGCAACCGACAAGTCCGACGCATGACAGCCGCTATCGGATACCCGACCTTGCGCCTTATCCGCTACCGTGTCGGTAATTGGAGCATCGACGATATCGAAAACGGCAACTGGCGCGAGGCCTGACCTTTATTCTGCGGCACGCGTTGCAGTCGGTCCGTTGAGCAGCGCGTCGAGACAGGCGAAACTTTCAACAGCAGTTTCCGGTGTGTTTCGTTTGAAAAACTGTTCCAGTTTTGGTTGCATCGCGATCGCGGCATCAATTTCCGCGTCAGACCCCTGTGCATAAAGTCCGGTGTGCACCATGGGTGCGGCCTTCTCGAAAACACTGACGGATTTTCGCGCCATAGATATCAGCGCGTTTTCTTCCGTCGACGCGATTGCCGGCAAACTGCGCGAAACGCTTCGGTTGATGTCAATGGCCGGGAAGCGTCCGTTTTCGGCAATTTCCCGATCAAGGATCACGTGCCCGTCCAGAACCCCGCGCGTAATATCGGCAATCGGTTCCTCCATATCGGATCCTGCCACCAAGACCGTGAATATTGCCGTGATATCCCCGCCACCCTCCGGTCCGGGTCCGGCACGTTCAGCAAAACTGGCAATCAGGTTGGCGGTCGAAGGCGGGAATGCCCGTAGACTTGGTGCTTCTCCCGCCGTCAGGGCCACTTCGCGATGCGCCTCAGCAAACCGCGTGATGGAGTCCATAAGCAACAAAACATGCTGCCCCTTATCGCGAAAGTATTCAGCCACCGCAGTTGCCATCCACGCGGCACGTCGTTTCACTAGCGGGGACTGATCTGAGGTCGCGGTAATAATGATCGCCCTCTGCATACCTTCGGGCCCCAGAACGTGCTCGGTGAATTCTTTCAACTCGCGCCCACGCTCGCCAATAAGCGCAATCACAACGATGTCGCATTCCAGCCCACGCGCCATTTCCGCCAACAGCGAGGATTTCCCGACTCCCGATCCAGCAAAAATCCCGATCCGCTGACCTTGTGCGATCGGCAAAATCGTATTGAGCACTGCCAGCGAGGTGTTCAACCTTGCGCCAAGAGAACGCCGGCTCGCAGCGGCGGGTGGTTGACGGCGCAACGGCACATTGGTTTCGCCACTATATAAAGGACGCCCGTCGAGGGGTTGCCCGAACGCGTCAATAATCCGCCCGACCCACGCCACCGAGGGACGAACGTTGTTGGTAAATGTCAGCTCCACTACATCCGAAATCGCAATCCCGTCGCTAGGACCATAAGGCATCGCCAGAACGTAGCTTTGCTCAAGCGCGATGATTTCACCGGCGATTTTTGCTCCGCATGTCTTCGAGATGGTAATCTGGTCGCCCACATGCCCGTGCACCGAAAGCCCCGCGATACGAATGGTAGAGGTGTCGACCGAAATGACACGTCCATAACGTCGCGAAATTGGAATAGCTTTCAGTGCGTTTTCGAGAGGTTTGAAGTCGGAGAACATGGTTAAGCCTTTGTGTTTGGTCTGCTTACCTTTTGTTCACACTAAATGGTTAAGAATCACCTTATGCAAAGTAAGGGAGAAGCCCTAAAGTGAAATTTGACATCGGAATATTGCAAATGGCGCAGGATTTGGCAGCACATGCTTCATCGCGCCAGTCCATCATTTCCCAGAATATCGCCAACGCAGATACTCCTGGATACAAGGCTCGTGATACCGCGTCTTTTGCTGAAACATTCGCCGCAAATGCCGCGACGCGACCAGCGAGGGCTGGGCATATCGTTTTCGACACGCAGGCGGGCGTCACCGAATCCGCTGCCTTCAGCGCGGAATCACCAAACGGCAACACGGTCTCAATCGAAGACCAAATGGTTCGTGCCGCCGAGGTTCGCCATCAACACGACCTCGCGTTGGGTATCTACGGGAAGTCCGTGGATATCCTTCGGGCCGGAATGGGGCGGATTAGATAATGAGCGATCTGTTAAACACGATGGCCTCAAGCGTTAGCGGGATGGCCGCGCAATCGGCGCGCTTGCGTCTTGCCTCCGAAAATATTGCTAACGCGGACACCCCCGGTTACCGCCGCAAACTGATCCCGTTCGAACAGGTCGCGGGCGGGTCAGTGCAGACTGGCCCAATCCATCTGGACTCTTCGGATCTCGAACGTGTGCACCAACCTGGGCACCCGATGGCGGGTGAAGATGGGTACTTCGAAAGCTCTAACGTCAATCTGATGATCGAAATCGCGGATTCCCGCGAAGCGCAGCGTTCCTATGAGGCCAACCTGCGCATGTTTGATCAAGCCCGTCAGATGACATCATCGTTGCTAGAATTGCTACGTCGCTAGAAAGGCGAAACTATGGATAAAACCGCACATATTGCGTCACAATTATATACCAACGCCCAGAATGTAGCGCGCCCGTCGAAGGCGGAGTCGGGTGGCTCGGATCTGTTTGCGCAGGTCGCCACAGATTTCATGGCAACCATGCGCGCCGGCGAAGAAACCGCGCAAGCCGGTATGGTCGGCACTGCGGACGCCCACTCGGTTGTGCAAGCTCTTGCCGCAAGTCAATTGGCAATCGAAACAGCCGTGACGGTGCGTGATAAAGTCGTCGAGGCTTATCAAGAGATACTGCGAATGCCGGTCTGATGGACGCTGCACAGGTATTTGACGTCCTTCGCGAAGGACTGTGGGTTTCACTGGTGGTTTCGCTGCCGGTGCTTGGCATTGCGCTGCTTGTTGGCGTCGTGATTGGGCTTTTTCAGGCGCTAACCTCTATTCAGGAAATGACTCTGACGTTTGTGCCAAAACTGGCAGCAATATTGGCGGTTTTCTGGATGTCTATGGGATATTCCGGACAGCTATTGGTGAATTTCTATAAAGATCAGGTAATCGAAAATATCGCAGACGGGTTTTGAGGAATTCTTAACCTTCTGGCAGATATAACGATTCTGCCAAGCAAGAATGCCGGTGAAAACGGAGAATCTGTAGATGGATACAACGGGATATATCGCGCTAACCCGCCAGTCCGGCTTGCTAAAGGAACTACAGGCGGTCGCTAATAATATTGCGAACATATCTACAACCGGATTCCGGCGCGAAGGTGTGGTTTTTGCCGAAGAGCTGCAAGCTCTCGACACCGAAGGTGGCGGAATTTCCATGGCATCCGCGCGCGTACGATTTACCGATGGCGCTGGCGGAAACAGAAGCCAGACCGGCGGAGCACTGGATCTTGCCATCGACGGGCCGGGCTTTTTTATGGTTGAAACACCTAATGGCGAGCGTCTGACCCGTGCAGGTAGCTTCTCGAGCAATGGAGACGGTGACCTTGTAACTATGACAGGCCACCGCGTTCTGGATTCAGGCGGCGCGCCGATTTTCATTCCGCCTGATGTGGGAACGGTAGGTATTGCCAAGGACGGAACAGTATCTGCGAACGGCCGCCTGATTGCCCAAATCGGAGTATTCGAGGTGGAAGATCCGCAATTGCTTACGCGCGAAGACGGGGTGTTGTTTCGGTCTTATGCCGATCCACTACCTGCTGAAAGCTCCGTTGTTTTGCAGGGGTTTCTTGAGGGCTCGAATGTGAACGCGGTTGCTGAAATGGCGCGCCTGATCGAGGTTCAGCGTGCCTATGAACTCGGACAGAAACTAATGGACAGCGAAGACGAACGTGTCCGCTCTAGTATTCGCACGCTTGGTCGCGCCCCTTAATAAACCGGAGAAAGCTAAATGAACGCCTTGAAAATCGCCGCAAC
>Ga0209121_10000334_pt1 | contig 49998 bp, 44 predicted proteins | sample Cruoilmetagenom3_FD_187292 | JGI IMG/M metagenome (GOLD analysis project Ga0209121, IMG submission 187292) | Oil polluted marine microbial communities from Coal Oil Point, Santa Barbara, California, USA - Sample 3 (SPAdes) (version 2) | ecosystem: Environmental > Aquatic > Marine > Oil seeps ... | reverse complement strand
GCTTTTAATTATTGATGGGGAGGAAGGTGCGGTGATTATTAATCCCGATGATGCGACCATAGCCACTTACAAATCTCGTTTGGAGAAGCTGATCACCCAGCATCAGGTCGCCAAGCTTACTGCTCAGAAGCCTGCCTGCACTCAAGACGGCTATTGTGTGGAAGTAGTAGCCAATGTTAGTGATATGAATTCAGCACAAGTCGCCTTAGAATACGGGGCTGAGGGAATAGGACTTTTACGCACTGAGTTCCTATATCTTAACCGCGACACTATGCCTGGTGAGGAAGAGCAATATAAAGCTTACCGAGCAATCGCAGATCTAATGGGCCAACGCCTACTTATCATCCGCACCCTAGACATCGGTGGCGATAAGCCATTACCCTATCTGGATTTCAGCCAGGAACTAAACCCTTTCCTGGGGTGGCGAGCTATCAGACTCTCTTTAGACAACATCGATCTTTTCAAGTCACAGATAAAGGCGATTTTGCGAGCTGGCTATGAGCGAAACGTAAAGATAATGTTTCCAATGATTACCAATGTGGAGGAAGTCCATCGGGTGAAGAGAATCTTGGCTGAGGCAATGATCGAATTAGAAAAGCACAATGTCTCCTTCGTGCACGATGTTGAGGTAGGTATAATGGTGGAAACGCCAGCAGCTGCATTAACAACAGACATTCTGGTGAAGGAGGTGGACTTCTTCAGCATCGGCACCAATGATCTTATCCAGTACACTATGGCCTGTGACCGCACAAACGAGCGAATGGCTTATCTTTATAACCCTTTTCACCCGGTCATCCTGCGGTTGGTAAAGAGGGTGATTGAGGTTGCTCATCGCGCGGGAAAGTGGGTAAGTATGTGCGGTAAGATGGCCAGTGATCCCAAAGCTATTCCCATCCTGCTGGGCCTGGGGCTCAATGAGTTCAGCATAACTGCTACAGCTATTCCTGAGACAAAAGCAGTCATTCGCTCACTGAGCCTGACTCAAGCTCAGAAGATAGCGACTCAGGCTCTTCGCTTGAAAACGGCTAAGGAAGTACAGACCTACATTAGAGAGATATTTTCACCAGACAGGAAGATGAAGACGAGATAGGTGACTTTTGGAGTGCCAATAAAATCCGATACTTACATTAAGAGAGCGATTACTCTATTTCAACCAGAAGAAGTCCATAAGCGTAATTTTTGAGCAAAAAGTTATCAATATAAAAAAAATCATATTTAAATATTTTGCTTATGATATATTAGATTTCAAGAGTAATTGTTTTATGAACTCTTTCTAGAAAATTATAGATAATAAAATGATTTTTAGTTCTTTTGTATAAATAATATAAGAATTAAGATATTTTCAAATAAATATAAAATGGAAGAAAAAAAAGAACAGATTCATCTAATAAGAGAACTTGGATTAATAGAAGCATTAGCAATTGGATTAGGGTCAATGTTAAGTGCGGGAATTTTTGTTTTATCAGCTAATGCTGCTGAAAGAGTTGGACCAGCTGCAAGCCTCTCATTTATTTTTGCAGGATTTATTTGTTTACCTACAGCTCTGGTATTATCAGAATTAGCAGCAGTTATACCAAAAGCAGGAGGTAGCTTTACTTTTATATCTCGTGCTTTTGGACCTTTGGCAGGATCCATAGTAGGACCTGGAAATTGGTTAGGACTTACTTTCTTTGCTGGATTTAATCTCCATGCTTTTGGTCAATATCTAAGTTATTTTATTCCAATAAATCCACTATTAGGAGCTATTTTTGCAGGAATTATATTTACTTTTTTAAATTACCGTGGGACCCGGATAACTGGATTACTTCAAAAATATATCGTTATATTTTTAATAGCTATACTTATAATATTTATCTATCTTGGTTTTAATAAAGTAGATACCGATTTATATAAGCCTTTCATACCTTATGGTTGGGGGGTAGTTATTGAAATCATAGGGTTAATTATTGTATCTTTTGTCAGTTTTGAACAAATTTCAACAATTGCTGAGGAAATTAAAAATCCTGGCAGAAATATTCCATTAGCGATTGTTGGCTCAATTGTAGTTGTTATGATTCTATATGGTTTAATATTATCAGTTATAACAGGTGTATTGCCATATAACATGATAGGGAGTATAAAAGACCCTATAGTAGAAGTAGCAAGTAAGTCCATGGGTAAATTAGGTAAATTATTTATATCTGTTGCAGCACTTCTTGCAACTGCATCCTCAGCTAATGCCGCAATAATAACCTCATCTCGAATTAATTATGCTATGGGAAGGGATAAAATTTTACCTAATTGGTTCAATTACATTCATCCAAAACATATTACTCTCTCACACTCAATTGTAATAACAGGATCTTTAGCAGTTTTATTGTCGCTTACAGGTAAGATAGAAATATTAGCTGAGGTTTCAAGCACTTTACTTTTAGTCTCATTTGCAATGTTAAATCTAAGTCTTATTATTTTTAGACGTGCTAATTTAAACTGGTATAAACCAATATTCTATTCTCCATTTTATCCCTGGCTTTCCTTAATAGGAACAGCATTAAGTCTATTTGTTCTTACAATGATGAATAACTCATCTAAGATTATAGGTTTCATTATAATCTTAGGAGGCATAATTTTATATTATGCCTATGGAAGAGAAAGAACAACTGTAAAAGGATTAATAGGAAAATTATTTAAAGAAGATAAAGAGTTTAAAAGAATAAAGGAAGTTTTTACAGAAAGCATGGGTATAAGTGAAAGAAATAAAATATTAGTACCAGTCAAAAACCCCAAAACTGCTAAGAGTCTGATAAGTTTAGCAGGTTTTATTGCAAGAGGAAATGAAAAGTTAACTGTTACTGCTCTTAAGATTGTTAAAGTATCTCAAAATATTTCAATATCTGCAGCTCAAAAATATATATTAAAAAAGCCACATTATAGAAAAATACTACATATGGTAGAAAATTTTGCTAAAAAGAAAGATATCCCTTTACGGTCAATTCTACAAGCCGCATATGGTATAACTTCAGGGGTTCTTTCTATATCTAGAGAGATTAATCCCAGTATAATTATTTTGGGATGGGGAGGTCCAATTACTTTTCATAGAATATACGAGAATCCAGCCAAAGACGTTATTGAAAAAAGTAATTGTGATGTAGCTGTTCTAATGGACAAAGGATTGAATAAAATAAAAAAAATCCTAATCCCAATTTCTAAAGGCCCACATTGTAAATTAAGCTTAAGGTTAGCTGAAGATATTTCAAAAGCCTGTGATTGTAAAATTACAGCAATTCATATAAAAACACCTGGAGATGAAGAGAAAAAAGAGGAAAAACTTGAAAAATTAAATAATTGGATTAGTAAAATATTTGCAGAGGAAGTTCTTAGAAATATATCCCTCTCGATTTGTAATTATAATTCTGTTGTTAAGGGAATTATAGGTGAAGCTAAGAAAGGAAAATATGACTTAATAATTATAGGTGCAAGTGAAGAATGGAGGCTAAAGAATTTCCTTTTTGGGTCGATACCAGATTATGTTGCTAATAAAGCCATATGTTCAGTTCTAATGGTTAAAAAACATGAAGCACCACATATCTCGTGGATTAAAAAAATAGTAAATTTAATATCAGGAAAGTAAAAAAGTTAAAATTTTTATTTAAAGTATATTGCTTTTTTCTCTTACTCTTTTAATAATATTTATCCTAAGTAAAAAATTTTAAAAAATTTATATATTATATGTTGTTATTTTAATATTTTAGTAGGTATCTCTGCTGGGGTAGCTGCTACTCCTATCATTCCAGGACCTGCAAAAGCCCCAATTATAGGATTTGCATCAACAATTATTATCTCAGCACAATTAAATTCTTCCAAGAAAATATTTTTTAATTTTATTGCTTCTTCTTTTACAAGAGCATGCATTATTGCTATTCTTAACTTAGCTTTTTTTCCAAAATCAGTGGAGATTTTATTTACTAATTCATTTAAAGATTTTCTTCTTGATCTCATTATTTTAGATACTACAACATTACCTTTATTTAATGTAAGAACTGGTTTAATATTTAATTTTGCTAATATTGGTACCAATATTTGAACACCAGGTATTCTTTTCCCAGCTGATTTAAGAAGATATTTAATTTTCTCTATGGCAATATATTCTTTTGTATTATTTCTTATATAATTTAACTTTTTTAAAATATCTTCTATCTTTTCACCAGCTTTTGCAGCTCTTGCTGCTTCTAAGACTTGAAATCCCTGTGCCATTAAGACTGCCTCAGAATCAAAAACTTTTATTTTCATAGGAGAAATAATATTTGCCGCTGAAGCAGCAGAACTATGAGTTCCGCTAAGTTTTTGAGTTAAATGAATGGAAATAATTGATTCGAAATTTTTTAGTAGTCTTTTATAAGTATCCAAGAAAATTCCAAAAGTAACCTGCGAAGCTCCTGGAAGCACTCCATCCTCTACTTTTTTATAAACCTCTTCAGCAGTTATATCTATTCCCTCACGATAGAATTTATAATCATATCTTAATAATATTGGTAGAACCTCAATATTGTATTTATCTATTAAATTTTGTGGAATATTAGCAACACTATCAGTTACTACTGCAATTTTCTGTTTTCTCATTTTTTTACTCCTGAAAAGTAAATTCATAAAGAAACTTTTAGTTTAAAATTAATTTTTATAATATATAATAAATCACAAGTTAATGTAAGCTTTATATTATAAATTAATTTTAATTTTTTAAGAGAAAAATATTGTAATTTTCAAAAAATTATAATAGAAGGAGATGTCAATCAAAAAAGCAAGAGTGGGTAAATATGAGTAAATTAATCTTAATTAACGGAACTTTAATTACTTTAGATGGGAAGAATCGAATAATTGAAGATGGAGCAGTATTAATCGAAGAAGAGAAAATAGCAGAAATTGGTACATCATCTGAACTTTCAAATAAATATAGGAAAGATGTTACGGAGATCGTTGATGCCGATGGAGGGATAATTTTACCAGGCTTTATCAATGCTCATGCACATACCTATTCTGCATTTGCTCGAGGGATGCCCCTTGAAAAAGAACTTCCAACCAATTTCTTGGAGATACTACAGAAAATCTGGTGGAAACTGGATTTAACATTAAATAAGGATGATGTATATTATAGTGCTTTAATTGCAGCAATAGATGCAATAAAAACTGGGACAACGACAATAATTGATCATCATGCTAGTCCAAATTTCTGCACAAATAGTTTAAAAACAATCTCCAAATCACTTATTAAAATTGGTCTTAGAGGTTGTCTTTCCTACGAAGTCTCTGATCGAAATGGAGAAGACTCAGCCTTAGAAGGAATTGAGGAAAATATACGCCACATAAAATGGTGTGATGAGAAAAAGAATTCATTAATCTCAGCATCTTTTGGACTGCATGCACCCTTTACCTTATCAAATGATACTTTAAAAATTTGTACTGATAGAGAAAAAGAATTTAAAACTGGTTTTCACATTCATTTAGCTGAAGGACAAATTGATGTTGAAGATAGCAAAAGAAAATATAAAAAATCAGTTGTTAGCAGGTTAAAAGAAAGAGGAATTTTAGGTGAAAAAACCATAGCTGCTCATTGTATCCATCTAACCGATGATGATTTAAATATTTTATATAAAACTAAAACTAATGTTGTTCATAATCCCAGATCAAATATGAATAATGCAGTAGGAGTTGCTCCGATTATTGAAATGTTTAATATTGGAATAGGACCAGGACTTGGTACTGATGGTATGGGAATGGATATGACAAGAGAAGTATATACCTCCTGGCTTCTTCAGAACCATAAAAAAGCCACTCCCTTTAGCTTTTCACCTGATGAAGCTTATCAGATGCTAACATACAATAATGCTAAAATAGCTTCAAAATTCTTTCCTTTAAAATTAGGTAGTCTGGAAATTGGGAATGCTGCGGACATTATTGTTATTGATTTTAAACTACCCACACCTCTAAACCCAGGTAATCTTTTCTCTCATCTACTTTTTGGTTCTGAAACCTGGACTGTAAAAGATACAATAATAAATGGAAAAATTGTCATGAGAGACAGGGAAATTACTACTATTAACGAACTTGAAGTGATAGAAAAGACAAAAAAATTAGCTTCTAAATTATGGGAAAGAATATATTAGAAAAAAGATTAAAAAATATATTTTAATACTTATTTAAAAAGGAGAGAAATTGGGAAATTTAGAAATTAATATCTGTGGTATAAAGATGAAAAATCCTATAATGCCTGCTGCTGGACCGCTGGTGAGAAATGTGGAGTCAGTAAGAAAGGTTGTTGATGCTGGTGTTGGAGCAGTTGTTACTAAAACCATTTCAGTCAAGCCAGCAAAAATTCCTAATCCAAATATGGCAGTTGATGGAAATCTCTTTTTAAACTCAGAACTCTGGTCAGAGATTCCATGGCAGAGATGGATAAATAATATTTTTCCTTCAATAAAAGAGATGGGAGTTCCACTTATAATTAGTATGGGATATACAGGTGATGATATATCCTTTTTAGCGCCAAAAATAGCAAATTTAGCAGATGCTGTTGAGCTTTCAACTCACTATTTAGGGGATGACCCAAAACCTATGTTAGATGCGATAAAAGCAGCTAAGAGATATCTTGATATCCCTGTTTGTGTTAAAGTAAGCCCAAATGTAAGAGATGTTGGACTTATGGCTCGCCAGGCAATGAAAGCAGGAGCTGATGCCATCGTCGCTATAAATTCATTAGGTCCTGGTCTTTCTATAAATATAGATAAAAAATTATCAAGACTTGGTGGAAAATCTGGATACGGATGGATTTCTGGCTCTGCAATAAAACCTTTGGCAATTAGATATATATATGAAATATCAAAAAATGTAGATATCCCAGTTATTGGTGTGGGAGGAATAACTAAAGCTGAAGATGTAGTTGAGATGTTTATGGCTGGAGCTTCAGCGGTTCAAATATGCACAGCAGCAATAATTAAAGGTCCACAGATTTTCACAAAAATAATAGGAAATTTAGAAAATATTTTGGATAAATATAACTATGAAAATATATCAGATATCACAGGTTTATTTTCTGACAAGGAAGAAAGTGAAAAAATTCCTGTTTATACATCTCCTCCTAATATAGATTTAGATATTTGTAATTTATGTGAAAGGTGTATAAAAAGCTGTGTCTATGGTGCTCTCTCAATAGTAGATGAAGAAATAAAATTAGATAGTAATACTTGTGCTATGTGTGGCCTTTGTGTTACTCGTTGCCCTCTGAATGCCATCTCCTTTTAGAATATTTCAAATTAATATTCTCTTAAAAAGGGAATAATTATTTACAGTTATTATTTAAGAAATGTGATATTGCAAGACCCGACCCCATGTTTGTTATATAAAATGTGAATTTTTTAATGTATAATGTGAAATCAAAATTGAGTTTTACATTATTAAAAATAGTATTTTTTGGGTGTTATATGGATATAATTATTAAAAATGCCAAAATAGTTAATGTATTTACTGGAAAGATTGAAAGAGGAGAAGTTGGAATTTCTGATGGAAAGATAGTTGCTATATCAGAGAAGATAAATTTTACAGAACAAACTAAAGAAAAAAATTATAAAGTTGAAAAAAAACCTAAGACTATAGATGCTGATGGTAAATATTTAATTCCAGGCCTTATAGATTCTCATGTACATATTGAGAGTTCTTATATGATTCCCACCACTTTAGCTCCCCTTCTTATTAGCTGTGGTACAACTACAATAATTGCAGATCCTCACGAAATTACTAGTGTTCTTGATATAAAGGGCATACTATACATGTTTGAAGAAGCAAAAAGAACAAAATTGAGAATTTATTTTACCATGCCTTATAGAATTTTAAAAAAGTTGATGGATGAAGGATATTACAAAAATTATTCTCGAAGTATCATAGGTCTTGGTGAAGTTTCACCATATCTATTTCCTACAGAAGAAGAATATATTGAAGCTTGTAATTTTGCTAAAGAAAATGGATTTATAATTGAAGGTCATTTAGGAGCCAATTATAGCGACAGAAGATTAGATGAGGCCGCTTATTTAGGAGTTTCATCATGTCATGAATCTATCAGTCAAGAAGAAGCTCTAAAAAAGTTAGAAAGAGGGATAACGCTAATTGTCAGAGAGGGATCAGCAGCGAAAAATCTTGAAGATATTTTAACCAATATAAAAAGTAAGGTTAAAGATGCCAGAAATATGCTTTTTGGAACAGATGATTTAGAAGTAATAGACATTTTTTCTAAGGGTCATATAGATAACTGTTTGAGAAAAGCTGTTAAAGTTGGATTAGATCCCGTAGAAGCAATACAGATGGCAACAATAAATGCTGCAAAACATTTTAAATTAGATGACAAAATTGGGAGCATAGCTCCTGGTAAAATTGCAGATCTTGTTTTAATGAACAATTTGAGTGATTTTAAAACTGAAACGGTAATGATAGAGGGAAATGTAATTTATGAAAGTGGAAAATTTCGTCATAGACTTCGTAAAGCTCAAATTCCATATTATCTATTAGATAGTATAAAAGTAGAAAGAAAGTTGGAACCCAAGGATTTCAAAATTAAAGTTAGTGAGAGTTGTAAAGAGGCAATAGTAAAGGTGATAGGTGCAATTGATGGTCAAATTACATCAAAATTCATAAAAGCAAAACTAAAAGTCAAAGGTGGTAATGTCTTAAGAAATTTGGAAAATGACATATTAAAAATAGCAGTTATAGATAGATATAAACCTGAAGGTAAGGTTACAGTGGGATTCATAAATTCTTTTTGTATGAAAAAAGGAGCGATTGCAACTAGTATTGCTCATGATGAACATAATATTTTAGTAGTAGGAGCAACTGATGAGGATATGGCATTAGCAGCAAATGAAATAATTGAAATGCAAGGTGGTTTAGTAGTTGTAAATGATGGTAAAGTTCTTGCAAGTGTTAATCTTCCAATTGCAGGGTTAATGACAAATCAAGGTCCTGTAGAACTTCAAAAGGATGTTTTTAATCTTCACAAGGAAGCTGAGAAACTGGGGATTGGTTTACATTCTCCATTCATGACTTTATCCTTCCTGTGCCTTCCTATTCCGGAATTAAAGATAGACACAAAAGGTATTCTTGATGTCTATAAAGGCAAATATGTTAGCCCAATCGAATCCTGCAATTAAAAGGACTAAAGGTGTTCAGGTCTTGCAATATAGAAGAATATATCCAAGTGTCATTGCGAGCGAGGTCCTGGTTGTCATTGCGAGCCACTAAAGGTGGCGTGGCAATCTCCATCGGGATAAACTGCGCAATCTCGTTTTGAGTAAATTCAATAATATATCTATATTTGAGATTGCTTCGTCGCTAACGCTCCTCGCAATGACAAGTGTATATAAGGGGTCTATAATTAAAAAATGAGACATATCAACCATATAAATCTGTTTAGTTGTGACATTAAACATGCATAAATAAAGATAAGATCTTTACAAATAACATTTCTTTAATAAAAAGCTATGAATTTAATTATTAATTTCTTAAATTAAGATAATTCACCATAAAAATATTTATAAATATAAATAAGATATAAAAAATTAGGAGATATGTCACATGCCACACCCATATTTATATGAAATAATAATAATAGCTATATTTATTCTTATTCCTATATTAATAACTACTGCAATCATTATTTCATTTAGGTATATACTTAAAAAGAGAGATAAGAAGTTAGATGAGCTCTCTGAAAAGATAAAGGTTTTAGAAAAAAGCCAAAGTAAGTCATATAAGGATGACAATAATAAAAAAATTAGCAAAAAAAAATAAAAATTAAGTTGTTTGCAAAAATACTATTTCTATATGGTAGGTTTGTGGAAACATATCAATTATTTAAACCTTTGTAAGATTGCATGAAATATAAACAATTTTATCCTTTTGGACCGATGATTTCTTCATTTCTCTCAAAAATCTCTTGAATACCAATGTGTCCCCAAAAATCCTCAATTGCTATTCCCTCAATTTCTCCCTCACTTTTTCCCTCGACAAGAATCCTAACCCTTTTTACTTGAGGAAGTTCGGTTAATGTGTTAACAATAGAGAAAATTGCTAATGGTTCTGTAGTTGAACTATGAGGTATCTGTTGATCAAGTATTATATCTTTACTGAAATCAACAATGGCTAAATCTTCTTCTATTTTTATTGAATTTACCATTGTGCTATTTGGAATAGTAGGACTTAATTCTTTACTAACAGGACCTTTAATTAATTCTTCCATTAAAATTAATTGTAAATCTTTATTTAATTCTACTTCTCTTATCTCCTCCATTAAAAAGCATTCTTTTTCACCACATTTTGAAAAATAAAGAATTATTTCTTGCATAGGGATTGGAGTTACTGGTTCCTCCTTAAAGATAAAATCAATTACTCTCTGGCAACCAAAGGTTGAGATTGAGATTAAAATAGCAACAAATAATGTAATCAATATCTTATTAAAATTTTTAAAATATAATTTATTAAGAATTTTCAACTTTTCCACCTTCCTTAAGATGAATTTTTCAATAATCTTCAAACAATTTTTTCATTATTACTGATAATGTTATATGCTTTTATCTTTAATAGTTTAATATTATTTCCTTTAGAGACTTATTACTTCTATTAAAAATTTGTATTCTTATGTTTAGTATATAATTAAACAGAAATAATTTCTAAAAAATTTTAATTAGTAATTAGACTTATATTTTTATTTTTTAGTTCATGATTTTTAAAACTAACTTTATGCAAATAACTTTATGAAATTAGCTTTATTAAATTACAAGTTATATTTAGTTATCTATTTATAAATCATGTAGAGCAACCCTTTAGGATTGTATTATTAAGCAAGGCTAAAGCCTTGCCCTACATTTGTATTATATAAAATGCATGTAATAAAATATGTAAAAGTATTTTTTATCGTGAAAACAGTAGCTAAAATAATATAATATAAAATCTATATAAGGAGTCGTTTTAATGAAAAACATAAAAGCTGAGATAGGAGTTTTTGGGGGAACTGGATTTTATTCATTTTTAGAAGATGTTAAAGAAGTATCAATAAAAACTCCTTACGGTAATCCAAGTGATGTAATAACTATAGGGAATATAGCAGGTAGGAGAGTTGCTTTCTTACCAAGACATGGTAGAAATCATCAGTACCCACCTCATATTATAAATTATAGAGCAAATGTATATGCTATGAAAGAGTTAAGTGTTACAAGAATATTTGGACCAAATGCAGCGGGAAGTTTAAGTGTAGATATAAAGCCTGGTGAATTTGTTATTTGTGATCAATATGTTGATAGAACTTCTGGGAGAAAGGCAACATTTTATGATGGACCAAAGGCTACACATATAAGTGGAGCAGATCCCTACTGTCCAGAGATGAGAACAATGGTTATAGAGACCGCAAAAGAGTTAAATTTACCAGTTCATGAAAAAGGAACAGTTGTAGTCATTCAAGGTCCAAGATTCAGTACTAGAGCTGAGAGTAAGTGGTTCTCCTCATTAGATTGGGAAGTTATTAATATGACTCAATATCCGGAATGTCATCTTGCCAGGGAACTTGAAATGTGCTATATAAACATCTCACTCATAACAGATTATGATGTGGGTCTTGAGGGTCATCCTGATTTAAAACCGGTAAGTCATGAAGAGGTAATTAAAGTTTTTAAAGAAAATAATGAGAAACTAAAAAAGCTAATCTTTGCAACTATTCAAAAGATTCCTGAGAAAAGAGATTGCATTTGTGCTAAAGCATTAGAAGGAGCAAGTTTTTGATGTTAAAGCGTAATATAAAACTATTTAAAATTTTTGGAATAGAAGTAGGTTTAAATTGGAGCTGGTTTCTAATTTTCATAATGGTAATATTTTCACTTTCAACTCAAGTTTTCCCTGGCTGGTATCCACAATTCTCGCTACTAACAAATATAATCTTAGGTTTTATAACAGCAATATTCTTCTTTGCCTCAGTACTAACTCATGAACTTTCTCATTCAGTTGTAGCAAATTTAAGAGGTGTTACAATAAAAAGGATAGATTTATTTATGTTTGGTGGTGTTGCTCAGATGAGTAAACCACCACAAACAGCAGTTCAGGAATTCTTAATGGCAATTGCTGGTCCATTTGCAAGTTTTATTCTTTCAATTTTCTTTGGAATATTTTGGTTTGGATTACGATTAACTAATTTTAAATTTCTTCCAATAATTGCTTTCTTTGGGTATCTATCTCTAATTAACCTAAGTTTAGGTATTTTCAACCTTCTTCCAGGCTTTCCTTTGGACGGGGGTAGAATACTGAGATCGATATTATGGTATCTTACAGAAGATCTTTTGTCATCCACAAGGATTGCCTCGATTTTAGGACAGATAATAGGATATGGCATGGCTGCATTTGGTTTTTTGTCAATATTTATCTATCAGCTTCAATCTTTTGGTGGTTTATGGTTTGTTGTTTTAGGATTGTTCCTGCAAAATTTAGCCAAAACAAGCTATAAACAAGAGACTATTAGGTCTTCTTTAGAGACAATTTTTGTGCGAGATGTTATGAGAAGAGATGTCCAAACAATAAACCCAGACATAACACTAAATGATCTGGTTAAAAACTGGTTCATGATTTATGGTTATAAGATATTTCCAGTTCTCGAGAATGGAAAAATAATTGGAACTATTACAACTGAGGATGTGAAAATAATACCTAAAGATAGATGGTTAACAACTAAAGTTAAGGAAGTATTAAGACCTGTAAAAGATACTCAGCTTATAGATTCTAATGTAAATGTGATATATGCTATAAGTAAGATGAATGATAAGCAATTAGATTACCTTTTAGTTACAGATCAAAATAAATTTTTAGGTATAATTTACCAGAATGATATTATGCGATATGTGAAGCTAAAAAGAGATTTTAAAATATAACAATAATAAACCTAACATTTGTAACAAGAGCAAAGTTAAAACTTAACAAGTTTAATTTTTAAAAAATAATGAAATAAAATTCACACCTTTAAAATATGATAAAAACAAAGTTATTTTTTGACCCTATATCAGGAGGTGGAGTAGGTAAGGAATATGTTGATGATGTCGTTGAGAAATTAAGAAATAATAAAGTCGATGTGGATTTGTACACAACAAAAAGTATTGGAGATGCTAAAGAAGTTGCAAAAGAAATTAAAGAAGGTGAGTTCGACGTTATAGCAGTAATGGGTGGAGATGGAACTATAAACGAGGTTATAAATGGTCTTTTGCCCACAAATATCCCTATAACCATAATTCCATCTGGTGTTGCTAATGTTTTTGCAAATGAAGTTGGGATTCCGATGAATCCCTTAAAAGCATGTGAAGCTATTTATGAAGGGAGTTTGTGTGAAGTTGATCTTGGTAGAATAAATGATAGTTATTTTCTCTCATTAGCCAGTATAGGCTTTGATTCACATGTACTTAAGGATACACCACCTCCACTAAAGAGAAAGTATGGAAAATTATCCTATATATATACTGGATTAAAAACAGTTTTTTCTTATAAACCATCACCAATATATGTGAAATTTGAAGATGAAAGTATTAGTAAGAAGAAAAAATGTTATTTTATAGTAATTGGTAATGTTAGTATATATGGTTCACCTTATGTAAAGATGACACCCAAGGCTTCAATAACAGATGGTCTTTTAGATGTTTGTCTTTTTAAAAAGGAAAATCCCATAAGCTATTTTCGCTACTTTTTAGGAGCTATATTCAGGATACATACTCAATTTCCAGATGTTGAATATTTTCAGACAAAGAAGTTTTATGTTGAAAGTGAAAAACCACTTATGGTAGAGGCTGATGGGGATGTATGGGGAGAACTACCGATAACCTTCTCAATATTAAATAAAGGTTTAAAAATCCTACTATCAAAATAAAAAATTAATTAATTTTTGTCATTCTTGTACGTAAATATGTTCCTGTTATTCTGAACGAAGCGAAGCGTAGTGAAGAATCTCATAAAAAAACATGTATTATAATAGAATTTTAAGAAAGAAATTTTAGAAAGGGTGTTAACAAAAGTGATTGAAATAACTAAAAAGCAACTATCAAAAATGATTGATCATACTAATCTAAAACCAACCGCTACTAAACAAGATATAGTTAATCTTTGTGAAGAAGCAAAGAAATATGAATTTTATACAGTTTGTATAAGTCCTATATATGTTTCTTTGGCACATGAGTTGTTGAAAGATACGGATGTCAAAGTAGATTCAGTTGTAGGTTTTCCCTTGGGATATACATTTACAAAGGTAAAAGCTTTTGAGACTAAAGAATTAATAGATAGTGGTGCAGATGAGATAGATATGGTTATAAATCTCCTTGCTTTAAAACAGAAAAATTATTCTTTGGTCTTAGATGATATTAAGGCTGTAGTTAAGGCAGCTAAGGGAAAAACTGTTAAAGTGATATTAGAAACTTGTTATTTAACTGATAAGCAGATAATAAAAGCTTGCAAATTAAGTAAAGAAGCTGGAGCACACTTTGTAAAAACATCTACAGGATTTGGTCCGTCAGGAGCGATAGTTGAACATGTAGAATTGATGAGAGAAATGGTAGGGGAGGAAATGGGTGTTAAAGCAGCAGGAGGAATTAAAACTTTTGATGATGTAATAAGAATGATAGAAGCAGGAGCAAGTCGAATAGGAACAAGTAGTGGAGTAGCAATCATTGAGGGGTTTGAAAAATGATTTTGGAAAAACAAGCACCAATAGCAATATTTGATTCAGGAGTAGGTGGACTTTCAGTTCTTACCGAGATAATGAAAATTCTACCTCATGAAAAAATAGTATATCTTGCGGATAAGAAAAGGCATCCCTTTGGAATTTGCTCCAGAGAAGAGATAGAAAAGATTACTCATGAGATAATTGATTTCTTAATTTTAAGAAATTCAAAAATAATAGTAATGGGATGCAATACAGCTTCCACAATCGAACTAAATGATTTAAGAAAAGAATTTAAAATTCCAATTATTGGAATGATAGAACCCGAAGTAATTTCTCAATATATTAATAAATTTACTGGAACAGAAGTTGGTCTTATTGGCACTAACGCAACTGTTAGAAGTAAAGCATATGATTATGTTATTAATAAAATAAATCCTAATATCAAATTATATTCTTTAAACTGTTCTAATTTGGTACCTTTTATAGAGGCTGGCAAAATTGAGAGTCATAGTTTTAAAAAGGCATTAAATAATTGTTTATCTCCACTTCTTAGTAATGGAATTACAAATTTGATAATTGGCTGCACACATTTTTCTTTCATTATTGAAAGAATAAAGGATTTATTAGGAAATAATGTAAATGTTTTTAACCCATCCAGATTTGTTGCCCATTATGTTAAGGATAAATTATCACATGAGGGACTCCTAAATGATTCTGTGGAAATATATGAACCTGAGTATTTAGTAACTTCTAAAAGAGATGAATTTATAAATTCAGTTCGTAAAATAACATCATTAGTTCTAAAAAATACAAAACTAATAAAACTGTAATTTATTACATTTATTTACTAAAATTTAAATAATAAAATGGAAATATCATATATAGAATAATCTACAAGCATATTTCTATTGTTGTATTATCTTTTATTAATTATTTTCTAAATTTACTCAGTATGTGTTGCTAATAAAACTTTACCTGTAATAGCATCAATGTGAGTTCTAAATCCCATTGGTCCCCATTCTCTATTTATTTCAACATTATTAATTTCTATCCACCATTGAAGTTTATTTTTAAATACTGTTAATTCTACTGTGACCTTGTGGTTATTTTTCTCGTCCAAATTAGCTTTGAAATTTTCAGGTTTTTTAGGTTCTTTATCAAAATATACACCACTATCCCCAGGTGGTATTAGTTCATCAGTCCAACCCATTGCTTCAGCTTTTTCATCTACTGCTGTTTCCATTTTTTCTTCTCTCTTTATAATCTCATTAACCATTTTCTTCGCTTCTTCATAAGCAATATTAATTGCTTTCTCTTTACTTATATTTGGTTTTTGTCTAGCCACCTCAAAATTTCCTTCTAATGCAACATAGAAATTAATTTCTCCATATTTTGTAACTTCTATATTAATATTATAGCCAGTATAAGCACCTAATCCATTTTTCTGTTTGAAAAATATTCTAAATTCTCTTTCTGGTGTTTCAGAATCCTGTTCTACATTTATTTCTACATCATAATCAAATAAGTCTTTAAAGATTTTTACTACAAAATCTTTAGCTATTTCTATAGCTTGGTTTTTGTTAATCTCTTTTTCCTCTTCTGGTACTGGTAATCCTAACATAAACATTGACCTAAGATGTTTTGTATCAAGATTTACAGAATATTGATATTTATTATCTGTATATACAAAATACTCTTTTTCAGCCATTTTTTCTATACCTTTATATTCAATATCACCATATGTTTTATCTAATGTGTTTTTAATAATATTTAACCCTTCATTAATAGAATCTTCACTTATACCTTCTGGTTTATGTATTAACCCTTCTTTGATAAATGGACTTATATCTCCTTCTGCTGTGGTTTTACAATTAGTAAGTCCAGTAATAGCTAATAAAGTTAGAATTAAAACCAAAGTTTTTATTAAATAGTTTTCTTTTTTCATTATTTTTCTCCTTTATTAAAAGTCACCATAACCAACTGGTAATATTTTTTCAGTAGTGTATCCTCTTATTTCATATTTATCTACACCTCCATAACTTCCATGTACATCATAAGTATAATCCTTAGCCATTTCGCATGAATTCTTTATTGTATTACCTCCATTATAAATTAAATAGTCAAAGACTCTTCTATCAAAGGTTGTTCCCCAATCTACATATCTTCCTTCTTTAAAACCAACAGAACTATCAGCACCAAGAGTCATGGCACTATAATCATTCAAATCACCATATTTACTGCTATTTTTAGCTGTATAGCAACTACCCCAATATACTAACCTGCACCATTTTAATTTATCTGTAGTATTGGCAAATGCTGCCTCAAGAGAGTAATTACTATCATCCCCTAAAACCATTTTAGCTGATATTTTTGTATTATTAGCACAAAGAACACGACCTCCACTACTATAACCATGAGTTTTAATATAAAATACTGCATCTTTATACATAGTTCTTCTTACATAGTAAGCATGTACATTTCCATATACTCTGGCATCATAACCTACATAATGTAGAAAATGATTTATATCATAAGTAGGTCCTACTCCTGGATCATTAAACCAATAACATTCTGACCATGGTGGGCTGGGCAGTGCTGCTGCATAAACAAGCTGGGATAGCCCAATGATTAAAACTACACTCAGTAATAAGACTTTAAATAATTTAGTTTTGTTCATTTTTAATCTCCTGCTTTTTATGTTTTGTTTTCCTTTTCAATTTGTTAAAATATATATGCCACCTAAAAATGCCTATTTATTTTGCTAATATCTGGCTTTTTGAAGGTGGCTTTTTATTTACAGTTCTTTATAAGATCACCTCCCTAACTATAAATCTTTTATTTTTAAAATTAGCTATAGAATAAAAATATGTTATTACTTGAAATACGTATCATGATATTTTATAATTGTCAAGTAATAAAATTACTTAATTTATAAATACATAGAATATAACATGAAAAAATATACTGGTTACTGGTTAAAAAGAGTAAGAGAAAAAAGAAATCTTAAGCAAAAAGATGTAGCTGGAGATGAATTTACAAGATCATATATTAGTCAAGTAGAGACAGGGGACTTAACTCTTTCTACTTATGCAAGAATTTATATAACAAAAAGATTAAAACTACCTAAATCATATTTTGATATAGGACTACTGGCTGATGAGAAAAAAAGATTAGATGAACTAATAAAAGATGTAGATAATTTATCAGATTCTGAAAGATATGATGAAGCTTTAAAGAAAGTTAAAGATGCACTTAAAATATCTAAAGGAGCTAAAAATGATAATTATATAAATATATTTTCACTTAAACTTGCAAGAATATTAATTGAAAAGAAAGATTTAGATAAAGCAGAAGATATTTTAAAGAAAGTAAATAAATATTTTACAGAAGAAAAAGATTTTAATAACTTAAGCTATTCAAATTATTGGACAGCAATACTTTTCATATATAAGAAAAATTATGAAAACGCAGTATTCATGTTAAATAGTGCAATAGAAAAAAATTCTAAATTAAAAATATCCGACCTGTCATTAAAAGCAAGAGCTACTACAAAAATTGCCCAAATATATAGATTTATTGAAAATTACAGAGGATCTAGGCAAAAATATATTCAAGCAATTAATATAGCTAAAAAGATTAAAGATGATTACATTTTAGCTATGGCTTATTGGGGATATAGTCTACTTATGCAAAGAGAAGAAAATTATAGTGAAGCAATAAAATATTACAACTTAGCTTCTTCTATATATGAAAAGTTAAGAAATGAACACCGCTTGATTAAAATAAATAACAATTTAGCATCAATATATTACTACAAAGGTGATCATGATAAAGTAATAAATTTAACAAAAAAGGTAGTTAATATATCAAAAGAGAAAGGTTATGAAGAAGAACTATCTTATGCACTACTTAATTCAGCAAAAGCAAAAAGAGATAAAGGCTTTTTAGATGAAGCAGAGTCTGATTTAAAAGAATCAATTGTCTTATTTGATAAGCTAAAAGACAGTAGAATGTTAGGAGTAGCATATGTGGCATTAGGATTAGTCTATAAAGCAAAAAAAGAAAAGGATAAAGCATTACTTAATTTTAAAAAAGCAATTGAAATATTTAAAGCTATTGGTCAAAAAACATATATTAATAGCGCATATGGGGAAATAATAAGATTCTATAAAGATACAGGAGATTTAGATAAAGAAAGAGAATATACTAAAGAGTTAATAAATATAACAAAGAGAGTAAAATTTTAGGAAGGAGGTGATTAAATACAATGAAGAAATTTTTAATATTAATTTTAATTTCTACTATTTTGTTATCTTCATTAATAATCCCCAATTCAAACAAATATAAAATATCATCTGTTAATGAAACATCATATAGATATGAAATAGCAGAAGGACATGAAGAGTCAAATAGCATACATACTGGTTAGTGGTTGAATTATTAATTGGATGATAATTGTAAAGTTCAGAACTAATTCAAAAAATAAATAAAGGGGATTTTGAATATTAAATTTATAAAATTCTATTACAAATGTATCTTATTAATAAGTAATGAAAACTTTAATTATTAATTGTTATAGAAATAGGCAAGATGAGAAAATAAAGGATTATTTCGGATTAATAAGTAATCTTAGCTCGTATGAATATGATGTTAAATATCATAGGGACATAGAGAAAAATCATAATGTAGAAAATTATAACTTTATTATTATTTCAGGATCAGAGAATTGTATTTCAAAAAAACAATACTCTCCAGATTTTTTAGAATTTTTAAAACGGGTAAATATTCCAGTGTTAGGGATTTGTTATGGTCATCAGATAATAGCAAAAGCATTTAGTGTAGAAATAATTCATGGGTCAGAAGCAATAAATAAACCTTATCCTGAAAGACCAGAGGAAGTTCAGATATTGGATAAAAATGAAATATTTATTGGATTAAAAAATAAAATAAATGTTTATGAAAGCCATCAAGAATATGTTAACCCTGAATATTTAGATAAATTTGGGATAAAATTATTAGCCAGTTCTAAATCATGTCCAGTTGAAGCCTTCAAACATTTAAAAAGACCTCTATATGGAGTTCAATTTCACATAGAGCGCTCAGGAGAAGTTGGCAAAAAAATAATAAGCAATTTTTACAAACTTGTAGTTTAAAAATTCTAATTAGTTTATTGAGTTTTGTAAGCTAATTTACCTTTTGGTGATTCATGTATAAGTAGAAAAATTAAGATAGCTGCTATAAATGCCCCAATTAAATTAGTAAGTATTGGTATTTTAAATCCAAAATTATCAAACAGTATTCCACCTATGAAAGGTGCTGGAAATCCAAACAATCCTCTAAAAAATGATAATTTCCCTATAGCTTCACCTCTCTTTGTTTTATCAACACTATTTGCAATTAATATTTTCATAGTGGGAACCCAGGTTGATGCAACCATTCCCCATATAAATGCAAAGATTAAAAAATGCTCATATTTAGTTGATATTAAGAATCCAAACATAGTAATGACACCAATCAATTCTGAAAGGATAAGAAATATTTTACAGCCAAATTTTTCAATTAATCTTCCAACCGGTATTTGTGTGATCGCCCAACTAATTGAGGTCATGCAAGTTAATATACCGATCTGTGATACTGAAAAATTAAAAGTTTTCCTTAACATTCCATATAAAATAGAAGATCCAAGCCCCCAGACAAATATATCCACTATTGTAGCAATGTAGAAATTTCTTAAAATTTTAGGAATTTTAAAACTATCTTTTAAAAGAATTAAAAACTGAGAAAAATTAGATCTTTCTTTATTTTTCATAAATAATGTTTCCTTTAGATAAAGAACAATAAGAATTAAACACAGTATTTCAATGAATATTCCTAAAGAGAATACAGGTAAATAACCAAATAAATCTGCAATTTTTCCACCTAAATATGGAGAAAAAATACCAGGAACTACACCAGCGAACATGAATATTGAGTAGCTAATTGCCATTTTTTCTTCTGACACTGATTCAGCGATAATAGAATCGAAAGATGGCCATGAAATTGTAGATGCACCAAAAAATAACATTGCTGGAATGAGGAAAAAAACCAATTTTGTATAACCCGCTATAAGAAAGAAAATCATAGCAGAAATAATAGATAAACTGGCAATTATCACATATTTCTTTCTTCCATTTTTATCAGAGAGCCAACCTCCAATAAGTTGACTTATTGGAGTCATAATTCCATTGAATCCACCTATTCCCTCTAATAAGCCTATAAAAGTCATGGATGAATTTAGACTCAGGAAGAAGGGCTGTCTTATAGCCCACAACATGTTAAAATAAAGCCCTCCTAAGAAATGAGTAGATGATAGAATCTTCACATTGCTTTCAAGATTTTGGTCTATTTTATTATTTGTATTTTTTATACTATTATTCATTTGACTGGTTCTTTTTATATTTTTTTGTTTGACTGTCTTATCTAAATTATCCTTCATTTTTAAATATTATTTCTTATTTTTAATAACGTAATAATTTTTAATTAGTTCTGATAAATTAAGTTATTTTTTAATTAAACCAAATTCACTTATGTCTTTTAATCCCACAATTTTTAATTGGAGCAGATATAATTCTATCTTCACTTTCTAAAGTGATTCCAACCATAAATCTTTAGAGGTTTTATACTTCCACCAGTTTTAACAATTTTTATACCGAATTCTTTATCTTTAATTTCTCCAATTTCAGTTACTTTAGTTTTAGTTTCCCCCTGGATTTTTTGGATAATTAAATTTGCATTTTCTGGAGGTGAAGTTAAAAGTAACTCATAGTCTTCTCCTCCATGAAGAGCAAAGTTCAAAGGACTCTTCTTAATTGATTTTGCAAAAGTTAATGTTTCTTTGGATATTGGTATTTTTTTCTCCCAAATTAGTGCTCCAACATTACTTTCTTCACAAATTTTAGCTAAATCACCAGATAAACCATCACTTATATCCATCATACTATGGGCAAGTCTACTCTTTGTTATAATTCTTCCTTCTACTAATCTTGGACATGGATTTAAGTGGGCAATTTTTAAATTATTTTTATATCTCTTTTCAAGTTTTATATCTTTAAACTTTATATCAGGATTTTCTATAATTTCTAAACCCACTGATGAATCACCCAAATTTCCAGTTACAAGTATTTTATCACCAGTTTTTGAACCTGATCGTAAGAGCAAAAACTCTGGTTCAATTTCACCTATTAAAAAAATATCGACAAATATTTTGTCTTTTGAAAGTGCCGTATTTCCTCCAACTATATCAATATTAAATTTTTTAGCCTCTTCCTTTATTCCTCGATATATTTCTTCCACATATTTAACTTTAGTATCTTTTGTCAATCCAATGGAAATAAGAGCTTGATTTGGAATTCCCCCTTTTGCTGCAATGTCACTCACATTTATTGCAATAGCTTTCTTACCTAACTGATAAGGTGTTATAGTTTCTCTTTTAAAATGAGTTCCTTCTATTAAGACATCACAGGTTAAAAGTGAATATTTTTCACTCTTAGTTTTTATAACCGCAACATCATCTCCAACTCCCACAATAACACTCTCTTTATCAAGTGTTATATTTTCGGTTAGTCTCTTAATTAAACAAAATTCTCCAATATCTTTTAGTTCCATAGTTTTTAATTTTATAGAATTAATAAATTAACATAATTTCTAGCAAATTTACCCTTTTATAGTGAAGTTTAAGTTATTATAAATTTATATTTTTTAATTTTATTTTTATAGGATAATTTTTAAATAATTAAGTTATAAAGTATTAATGTCTTTTTAGTTTTATTGTTATAAAATATTTGATCGAAAATTAAAGAATATTCAATTAAAAATTAAATATAAATTATATATAAAAAATTGTAAATAAAAATGAAATAAATAAATCTTAACAATCTTTTAAAATATTTAAAATAATGCCTACAAATTTTAATCCTACATTTACAAGATTAAATTTATACATTTATAAGCTTTTGAAAGGAGATAAAAAATAGTGAAAAAAATAGGAATTGGTTTGGATTTAGGTGGAACAACTATGTTAGCAGCTGCTGTTTCAGAAGATGGAAGAATTTTAAAACAGGAAATAAGGGAAACACCGGCAAGAGAGGAAGCTAAAATAGTATTAAGCAGTATTGTGGATTTATTAAAACTGGTTGAGAGTTGGTCTCTAAGTGAAAATTTAGAAATTGTTGGAATTGGTTTGGGTTTACCAGGTTTGGTCAATTTTACAACTGGTGTTGTTGAATTAATGCCCAATTTTCCTAAAATGAGAGGTTTTCCCATTATTGATAAATTAAAAAAGTATTTTGACTATAAATTGTTTTATGAAAATGATGCTAGCACTGCACTATTAGGAGAATATAGATTCGGTGCAGGTAAAGGAGCTGATGATCTCATATGTTTTACCATAGGGACCGGTATAGGAGGAGCAGTATTAATAGATGGAAAGTTACTCAGAGGTCCTGAAGGTTTTGCAGGAGAATTGGGTCATATCACATTAGATCCAGATGGACCTTTATGTGGATGTGGAAACAGAGGGTGCCTTGAAGCATTAGCATCAGCATCAGCTATAGTTAGGAGAGCAAAAGAAATTATAAGTGAGGGGAAAATAAAAACCTCATTAAGCAATTATTTGGAAAAGGGAGAGGAATTAAACGCTTCCATAGTTGCACAGGAAGCTAATAAGGGAGATTTATTAGCTCAAAAAGTTTATGAAGAAACAGGTAAATGGCTTGGGATTGCAATTGGCTCATTAGCAAATATTTTTAATACCAGTCTAATTCTGATTGGGGGTGGAGTAGCAAGTGCTGGTGATGTTTTATTTAAACCAATGATTGATGAGGCATTTAAGAGAGCAATGCCAGGAATCAGAAGGAAATTGAAAATAAAAAAATTTAAATTAGGAGATGATGCAGGAGTTATAGGTGCATCAACTCTACCATTTTACTCAGATTAATTAATTATTGCTATAACTGTTATGTTTATAACGATGATTATTTTTTCAGGATGTATTAAAAAAGAAAATATCCCAAAAATTAACGATAAATTTAAAGAAACTTCTATATTTCCAGTCCGAAATTTAAGTATAGAGGTTGTTTATGATAATAATCCTTATAAAGAAGAGATTGGAACTGCCTGGGGCTTTTCATGCTTTATAGAGGGGACAGAAAAAAATATTCTTTTTGATACTGGTGGGAACGGGGAGTTATTGTTTGACAATATGAAGAAATTAGAAATTGACCCTGGCAAGATAGATGTTGTTGTTCTTTCTCATATTCACGGAGATCATGTTGGAGGGCTGGATAGTTTTTTAAAAGAAAATTCTAACCTAATAGTATATTTACCACAATCATTTCCGGATGATTTTAAACATAATGTTAATAGTTATGGTGCGAAAGTGGTTGAAGTAGGAGGTCCAGTAAAGATTTGTAAAAACGCTTTTTCAACTGGAGAACTTGGGTGCTGGATTAAAGAGCAGTCTCTGGTTATTAGAACAAATAAGGGGCTGGTTGTTATAACCGGTTGTGCTCATCCTGGTATTGTTAAAATAGTAGAAAAAGCAAAAGAGCTGGTAAGTGATGAGGTGCTTTTGGTAATGGGTGGATTTCATTTAAGTGGTTATAGTAGTGGTGAAATAGGTAAAATTATTCTAAGTTTTAAGGACCTAGGTGTAGTATATGTTGGGCTTTGCCATTGTTCAGGAGATACTGCTCGTAGATTATTTAAAGAAGAGTTTGGTAAAAATTACATAGATGTAGGTGTAGGAAAGAAAATAGATATTAACTAAATTATTATGAATTACTACCTAAGATATCCCATTTCTTTTAGTATATATAAAGTTAATGAATTAGAAGAAGGGGAGTATATAGAAGACCATCCAAATAGATTTTATGATAGATGGTGGGGAGATATAGATTAATGGCTAAAATAGAACCTTTTGAAAAACACACAGGACAGTACGAGAATTGGTTTGTAAAAAATATATATGCATACCAATCTGAGGTTAGAGCTATTAAGGAGATATTGCCAGATTTTAAAGATGGTATAGAGATTGGTATTGGAAGTGGAAAATTTGCCCAGCCTTTAGGCATTAAATTTGGGGTTGAACCTTCTTATAAAATGAGAAAAATTGCTGAAAGTAAAGGAATAAAAGTAGTAGACAGTGTCGCTGAAAAACTCCCTTTTAGAAATGGTAGCTTTGACTTAGTTTTAATGGTTACTACATTGTGTTTTTTGGATGATGTTAAAAAAGCATTTTCCGAAGTATATAGAATATTAAAACCGGGTGGTTTTTTTATTAATGGATTTGTGGATAGAAATAGTAAGATTGGAAAAATCTATCAAAAAAATAAGCAAAAAAGTGTTTTTTACAGAGTAGCGATTTTCTTTACTACAGATAAGGTAATTAATCTTCTAAAAGAAGCTGGTTTTAAAAGATTTGAATTTAGACAAACTATTTTTAATACTCTGGATAAAATAAATGGTATTGAGGAAATAAGAAAAGGATATGGCGAAGGTTCATTTGTAGTGGTCAGAGCTCAAAAACTATAATGCTTAAGCACAAAGCCTTAAAAAGAAAATTATTAAAAAATTGAAGATTATAAAACATCCTATAATAGATGAGACACCTGATTAAAAGCAGAAAATCTACTCATATATAGTTTAAAGAGATATTTAAGAGAAAGGTGAGAATATTGATTGTTGTGAAAAAGAAAAATGAGAAACAATTTATAGTAAAAGTTGAAGAAAAAGGCACTGCCAAAGAATACCTAGTAACCATGGATGATGATTATTACCAAATATTAACTGGTGGAAAAATAACCAAAGAAGAACTATTAAGAAAATCTTTTGAATTTTTACTGGAAAGAGAACCCAAAGAGTCTATACTTTCTAAGTTTAATCTTGAAGTTATTAATAACTATTTTCCGGAATATGAAAAAGTAATTAAAAGTAAATAGGGGAAATTCTTTCCATAAAAATTCTCGGGCAGGAATTTACACCACCCATATATAATGGGTCGGTTATTTTTTCTTTCTGATTTTTTCTAAGAGAAGTTTCTTTAACCTAATAAGAGAAATTTTATAAGGTTGGATCGGAATGCCCATCCAGTCTGAAAATTCTAAAATTTTTTCAGGATGATCTTCAATGTATTTTTCCCAGAATCCAATACCATCCAGCAAGATAGCTCCCCCGGTATGTCTTGGGAAGTTTTCGTTAGCCATTGCTTTATCCCAATCCTGAAATACAAAATTCCTATAAAGTACCCATCCGGGTGTAAGCCACAAGACTTTTTCACCATTAGCTACAGTATTTGCTATATTTTCTCTTTCCTTTTTACTGGCTAGCATATCCATACAATGACTGGCATTTATTCTACTAATATTTTTACCCTGCTCTTTTATTATTTTATCTATTGTTTTATATGGTTCTTTGATATTGATGTAACAATATTTTCCTCCATATACTACTATAATATTTTCGGAATACTTTTTAGCAATATTTAATTTATTTATAAGTTGACTTTCAAGTTCCCTGGGGACTTCGTGTCTACCCGGTTTTGTATATAAAATTTTCTTAGCATCTAAAAATTTACTATTTTTTAGGTAATTTATTTCGGGAGCCAATGTTCCGCAGGATACAATAACATAATCTTTAAAAGACTGTTTTTTCATTTTAATACTTTCTAAAATAGATTTCTCTTTTAATGTGTCAAGTTTATTTTTATTCATATCCATAGCATATACCATACCATTTTTACCAGACATCTTATCAGCTGGTATGGTATAGTTTCCTTCACCACAGCAGCAATCAAAAATTATATCTCCTTTTTTAATTCCCACTTCTTTTAAAAAATTTATTCCTTTTTGTTTTGTCCATTCATCTACTTCAATCATTTTTATTACTCTATTAAAAAGAATTAAATACAAGAAAGATTTTAGAAAAATCACCAAATAAAAGTAGATTTTAAGTATTTTTTATCCCCTATCAAAAAAAGGACTCTTACCAGTTACACTTAGTGGTATCCCTAATGCTATTTTTACATCTCCTTCTAACAAATTTAGATTTACTACTGCTCTTCCTACTGTATACATGATTCTGTTGTCAATATGATTTAATCCTGCAATTGAAACTGCTGAACCAACCGCTATCCCTAAATCATTAGAATTGAAGAAACAAATTCCTTCTGCATCTTTACATGCTTTACAATCATGAAATCCACAATATCCACAATACGGAATCCCAATTGTTTTTAATTTTGTTCCTATAATTACAACCCGGTGGCTATCTTTCAGATTATTAGCATCTCTAAGAAATGTATTTCTCATTGTCCCCACCTTCTCCTCTTCAGCAATTCTTCTCATCTCATCAATTACCATTTCTTTCTGCTCTTCACCTAGAATTAGAGTTTCAATATTATCAATCCCCTTTGCTTTTGGAGCTGTTCTTGCACTTGCACACATTATCTCAGCAACTTTTTTTACTGCATTTATTTCCCATTCTCTCTCATTTCTCATATTTAATTTACCTTTCCATTTTATTACTTTACTTATTTTTTAGATTTAAAACTTTAAGTATATTTAATATCGATATACCATCAAATTTTATTTTTTTATAACCTTAATTAATAAATTTTATATTATTTGACAAGAAATCTATTGATTTAAACCTAACAGATTACCTTATTTTCAAGGCTTAATGATAACTTTGTAAGCTTTTCTATTTATAATTAACTCAACTGCTTTTTCAATCTCTTCTAATGGCAATCTATGGGTTATAAGATTTTTAACATTAATATCTTTATCAGAAATTAGTTCTAAAGCTTGAGATAAGTGTTTTGGAGATGAAGAATAGCTTCCAATTATAGATATTTCTCTTTTATATAGTTCATTAATATTTATTTTTGCGATTTCTTTGTTAATAGCTCCAGCAAAAATTATTATTTTTCCCCCATCTCTAATGTAACTTAAGGATTGGTTCAAGATTTTCTCATTTACTACAGTTAAAATTACTAAATCTGCTCCAATTCCTTTAGTAATATTTAAAATTTCTTCTGTGACATTTTCCTTATTTGGATTTAATGCAAAATCAAATCCAAATTTTTTAGCAAAACTTATCCTGTTTTCATCGATATCAATTCCCAAGGATGTAATTTTATTCATTTTTATCAGTTGATTAAATAATAATCCCATTGTTCCTAATCCTACAATTACAACAGAATCTTTTTGAAGTAGGTTTATTTTTCCTAATGAATATAAGCAACATGCCAGAGGTTCAGAAAAGCTCGCTTCTTCATAAGATATATTTTTGTCTATCTTTAAAGTTCCCACTGAAACATTTTCTTTAGGTACTCTAATGAATTGAGAAAAACCTCCTGGATAGATGTTTGTTGATTTGAATTGTCTACACATTGAATAGTTTTCATGTTTGCAGTATTGGCAATTAAAACATGGAACATGGTGAGTAACAACAACTCTATCACCAATCTTAAAATTCTTTACATTTAACCCAATCTCAACAACATCACCAGCAACTTCATGACCTAATACAATTGGTTTTTTAACTTTATCATCAAAAATCTTTTTTATATCTGAACCACAAATGCCACAAGCCATTACTTTGACTGAAAGCTCATCCTGATTTATTGTGGGCTTTGGAACTTCATCTATTAAAAATTTTTTAGGATAATAACATAATGCTATTTTCATTTTTTGAAAAAATTCCAATTTTCTATAATTTGTAAATTTTATATTTATTATCTTAAGTCCTATATTAACCTTGATTCCTATACTAACCATTCTACCAATTGTTAACAGAAATCTTAATAAATATTTTTTGTAATACTATCATATTTATTTTTAGTGAATAAAGAAGATTTAATTAAAATCTTTTATTTAAAAAATTTATTTTATTTAAATTTTTTATTGATTTTTATTTAGAAAATAGATAGAATTAATGTACAAATGTGAATATATATCACATTTGTTAATAATATTAAATATATTTTATTTATTAATATGTTATTTCGACATAGATTATATATTTAATTGTTAAATTTTTAGTGAAAATTTAAATAACATTTATGAATAAAGAAGATCTTTTAATAGAAATTGCAACTTTATATTATTATGATGGCTTAACTCAGAGGGAGATAGCCAAAAGATTTGGCATTTCTCGCTCAAGTGTATCCAGATTACTTACAGAAGCCAGAAATAGAGGAATTGTAGAGATAAAAGTTAAACAAAAAATCCCATTAGATTATGATTTGCAAAAAGAAATTACAAGTAGGTTTTCTCTCAAGGATGTAAGAATATTAAAATCTTTGGGACTCGATTATAAAGAAATGCTGAAAAAATTAGGTACTATTGCTGCAAGATATTTAAAAACTATTTTAAATAAGGTTTCTATAGTTGGAATGAGTTGGGGAACTGCTATTTATGAAGTAGTGAATGCATTTGAGTCAGAATTTTATCAAAACATAGAAGTTATTCAGATGATAGGGGGAATTGGGGATGAAAATCCAGATATAGATGGAACTGAGCTTGCCAGAAGATTAGCTGAGAAAGTAGGAGGAAGATATAGATATCTTCATGCTCCTTTAATTGTTGAAAATGGAGATATTAAAAAAGCTATAATGATGGAAAAAAATGTCAAAGAAGCCTTACAAAAAGTGAAGAAGGCTGATGTTGCTATTGTTGGAATTGGTTCAGCAAATCCTACCGTTTCCAGTCTTGTTCGTGCTGGTTATTTAAATAAAAAAGAGTTAAATGAAATTAGAAAATTGGGAGCTGTTGGAGATATTTGTGCTAGGCATTTTGATATAAATGGGAATCTATGTCAAATAGATTTAAATGAAAGAGTTATAGGAATAGATATAGATGTGTTAAAAGATATTAATTATGTAATTGGTGTTGCGGGAGGAAAAGTCAAAGCATCAGCAATTTTAGGTGTCTTAAGGGGTGGTTATATAAATGTATTAATCTCTGATGACAAGGCTATAAATGAAGTCTTAAAATTAAATGATATTTTATAAATTTGGAGATTTATATGGAACTTTCTCGTGAAAAACTTATAGATATGCTTGGTAAGATGTACAAGATAAGGTTTTTTGAGGAAAAAGTAGATTATCTTTTTTCTCTTGGTCTTGTTCATGGGACTATGCATTTATCAATCGGACAGGAAGCAGTAGCAGTAGGAGCAGTTTCAGCATTAAAATCTGATGATTATATTCTCAGTACTCATAGAGGTCATGGACACTGTATTGCTAAAGGTGCTGATATTAATCTTATGATGGCTGAATTTTTAGGAAAAGAGACTGGTTATTGTAAAGGTAGAGGGGGATCCATGCATATTGCAGATATTAAAAGTGGGAATTTAGGTGCAACTGGAGTCGTAGGTGGTGGAATACCAATATCAACAGGGGTAGGCTTAAGTATAAAGATGAGAAAAACTGGACAGGTCGTTTTATGTTTTTTTGGTGATGGAGCAGCAAATCTTGGAGCTTTTCATGAGTCATTAAATTTAGCAGCTATCTGGAAGCTTCCAGTAGTTTTTCTTTGTGAAAACAATATGTATGGTATGTCCATGTCTGTTAAGAAAGCAGTAGCAATAAAAGATATAGCAAAAAGAGCAGATTCTTATGGCTTTCCTGGGGAGGTTGTAGATGGAAATGATATTTTAGCAGTCTATGAATTTGTATTAAAAGCTGTGAAAAGAGCAAGAAAAGGAGAGGGTCCTTCATTGATAGAATGTAAAACATATAGATGGAAAGGTCATTCAAAAAGTGATCAAAATCTTTATCGTTCAAAAGAAGAAATTGGATCCTGGAAGAAGAAATGTCCTATAAGAAGATTCAAAGAAAAACTGATTTCTAAAGATATCTTAACAGAAGAAAAAATAAAAGTGATAGAAGAAGATGCAAAAAATATTATAGAAAAAGCAGTGGATTTTGCAAACAACAGTCCAGAACCCTCAGTTGAAGAAATATTTGAGGGGGTATATTCCTAAGTGAGAAACATTATACTCTGGTTCTATCATATAACTTTAACAGCTAAGAGAGTTTTTAAAGAGGTGTATTCATAGTGAGAAAGATAACATATGCAGAAGCAATAAGAGAAGCACTTCGACAGGAGATGAGAAGAGATGAAAATATTTTTTTAATAGGTGAGGATCTCGGGATTTATGGAGGTGCATTTGGAGTGACATATGGATTGATTAATGAATTTGGAGAGGAGAGAGTAAGAGATACACCTATATCTGAACTTGCAATTGTTGGTACTTCTTTAGGAGCTGCTATAACTGGAATGAGACCTGTTGCTGAAATAATGTTTATGGATTTTATAACCTTAGCAATGGAACAGATTGTAAATCAGGCTGCTAAAATGAAGTATATGTTTGGTGGTAAAGCTAAGGTTCCTATGGTAGTAAGAACTCCTGCGGGCTCTGGAACCGGAGCTGCAGCACAACACTCACAGAGTTTAGAGGCTTGGTTCACTCATGTTCCAGGATTAAAAGTTGTAATGCCAAGTACTCCATATGATGCAAAAGGCTTATTGATATCTTCAATAAGAGATGATAACCCTGTAATTTTTATTGAACATAAGTTACTTTATAAGACAACTGGGGAAGTTCCTGAAGAAGAATATGAGATTCCATTAGGTGTAGCAGATATAAAGAGTAAAGGGGAGGATTTAACAATTATTGCCACTTCTATAATGGTCCAAAGGGCAATTTCAGCATCGAAAGAACTGGAAAAGGAAGGAATAAGTGTTGAAACAGTGGATCCAAGAACATTAAAACCGTATGACAAAAAGACAATTATTGAATCTATTAAAAGGACAGGAAAAGTTATAATTGTTCACGAAGCCTGTAAGACCGGCGGTTTTGGTGCTGAAATTGCTGCAATGATTTCTGAAAGTGAATCATTTGATTATTTAGATGCACCAATTAGGAGATTAGGTGGATTAGATATTCCAATACCTTATAATAGGAATCTTGAAAAGAATGCTGTTCCTCAGATTAAAGACATTATAAAAGCTGCAAAAGAATTGATTGGTAAATAAATCATTTATTTAACATATTATTTTTCTTATTTTAAAAAGGGGTTATAAAATGCATGAAGTTATAATGCCAAAGTTAGGAATGACAATGGAAAGTGGTTTGATAGTAAATTGGTTGAAGGAAGAGGGAGAGCATGTAAAAAAGGGCGAACCCCTACTTGATGTTATGACCGATAAGGTAACTATTGAAGTTGAATCTTTTAACACTGGATATTTAAAAAAGATATTAGCAAGAGAGGGAGAAGAGATTCCAGTTACAGAAGTAATAGCATATATAGGTGGAAAGGATGAAGAGGTGTCAGAGGAAATTATCAAGGGAAGGATTAAAGAAAAAAAGGAAGAAAAAGTTGAAGTAAAGACTAAAAAAATTTTAGCATCACCTCTTGCTAAAAGATTAGCAAAGGAAATGACAATAGACTTATCAAAAATATTTGGAACAGGTCCCGGTGGAAGAATTATAAAAGCAGATGTTTTAAAAGTAGCTAAAGAAGCTAAATTAAAAAAGAAAGAGAAAATAGAGATTGAAAAAGAAATTGAGGAAAAAGTAGTAACTCCTGAAATCCTGGAAAAAATTCCCTTAGCAGGTCTAAGAAAAACTATTGCTGAAAGGATGTCTAAAAGTAAAGGTGAGATTCCTCATATTACCCTCTTTATTGATGTAGATATGAGTAGTTCAGAGATTTTTAAAGAAAAGATAAATCAGGAAATAGGAGAAAAAAAGATTACTTATACTGATTTAATAATTAGAGCAACAGCACTTTCATTAAAAAAATATCAGATTTTAAATTCAACTTTAGAAAATGAAAGAATAATTATTTTTAAGGATATTAATATTGGTCTTGCTGTTTCTATAAAAGATGGCTTGATTGTTCCTGTCATTCGTAATGCTAATAAATTATCAGTAGAAGAGATAGCTGATGAAAGAGTTAAATTTGTTAGGTGTGCAAGGGAGAATAAACTTGAATTAGGAGATGTTACAGGGTCAACATTTACTATTACAAATTTGGGAATGTATGAAATAGATTATTTTTGTCCTATAATAAATCCTCCCGAAGCAGGTATATTAGCAGTAGGGTCAATAGTAAAAAAACCTGTTGTAGATAAGGAAGGTAAAATTACTGTAAAACCAATGTTGAAATTGGGCTTAGCTCTGGATCACAGGATATTGGATGGAGCAGTGGGAGCAAAATTTCTACAATTTTTACGAGAAATTCTTCAAGAGCCCAATAAATTAGTTTAGGACATCTTCTCCTGATATAATTATGGTGAAGTGTTTGTCAGCTTTAAAGTTATGAATTATTAAATTAAATATGAAATTTATCATTTTAAAGAAACTTTTCAAGATAACTTTATGATAATTATTTAGAAATTTTGAGGTAAATTTATGACTAAAAAAACAAAAACTATTTTATATTGTATTGAATGTGGGAAAGAAACAACCCATACAATAAAATATCTTGGGGATCATATAAGAAGTGTACAATGTGAGGAATGTAAAAGCAAAATTGAGTTAGATAGAAAAGAGCTTATGACGGTTTTTACCGAGGATTTTATTGACAGGGTTTTAACAAAACCAAAGAGAGTTACAATAGAACTTGTTAAAGTTATAACACCACTTATTCCTTTTCTACCAAAAAGATTAGTGAAAGAACCTAAAAAAGTACTAAAAGACATTTTTAGAGCAGTAAAAGGTGAAGAAGAAAAGGAAAGAATAGAAAAAAAATAAAGCAGAAGAGTATAAACGATATTTTAGGTTTTGATGTTAAAATGGATTTTTAAATTTCTTACAATAATTTCTTTCAGTTTTTTCATATTTACTTTTTTATTCAGTATCTCCTTCATTGAGGTTATATTTATATCTTTTATACCACACGGGATTATGTATGAAAAGGGTGTTAAATCATTATTTACGTTTAAAGCAAAACCATGATAGGTAACCCATTTTCTTATTCTAATACCTATTGATGCAATCTTTTTTTCTTCAACCCAGACTCCAATCAATTTAGGAATCATTTCTGCATTTATTGAATATTCATTTAAGGTTTTTATAAGTATCTCTTCTAAACTTTTTACATACCACTTAACATCCTTTTTATAATATCTAAGATTTAAAATGGGATACCCAATCAATTGTCCAGGTCCATGATATGTAACATCTCCTCCTCTATCTGTTTGATATACTGAAACACCTCTTTTTTTTAGCACTTCTTTGTTAAATAGAATATTTAAACTATTTCCACTTTTTCCAATAGTAATTACTGGATAATGTTCGAGAAGAAGAAGAAAATCAGTTTTGCCGTTCAGCGTTTTTTCTTCATAAATTTTTTGAAGTTTTAAACTTTTTCCATATTCAACTAAATTTAAATTTACAACTTTAAGTTCTCTCATTTTTATTTAAAAATTTTCCTAGGGGATCCGCTAATGATAATTTATAGAAATATTAATCTTAATATTAATATGTTATTCAATTATTATATTTTAAACTTAAAACTTTTGATAGAATTAAAAATACATTGAATTCGATATTTATTGAAAAATAGATTGATTAACGGAATATAAAATAGAAAAATCCTAATTATTGATATTATATATTTTAATAAAGATTATTAACTAATGTTTTCAATTATTAGATTTTTGAATAAACAAATAATTTAAGATTATTAGGAGGATAGGTGAAAAAAAATATAAGAGTTATATTGTGGGGACTTGGAAATATGGGATCAATGATGGCTAAGGCTTTACTTAGAAAAGATGGAGTAGAAATTGTGGGTGCTATTGCAACAAGGAAAGAGAAGGTAGGAAAAGATTTAGGTAAGTTATTAAATTTTGAAAAAGAATTAGGAGTTCAGATTACCAATGATGCTGAATCTCTCTTTGAAAATACTAAAGCTGACATTTTGCTTCATAGTACAACTTCATTTGTAAAAGATGTTTATAATCAAATTAAATTCGCGTTAGAAAAGAGTATAAACGTTATTACAATAGCAGAAGAGATGTATAATCCATGGGTTCAAAATCCAGAGCTGGCAAGAGAGATTAATAATTTAGCAAAGACAAATGATGTAACTGTTTTAGGCACTGGTATCAATCCAGGTTTTGTACTGGATACACTGATTCTAACATTAACAGGGATATGCTTAGAAGTAATTGAGATCAAGGCATCGAGAGTAAATGATTTATCTCCATATGGACCTACTGTAATGAGAACTCAAGGTGTCGGAACAACTGTTGAAGAATTTGAAAGGGGAATAAGTAATGGCACTATTATTGGTCATATTGGATTTTTAGAATCTGTAAGTACAATCGCAAAGTATTTAGGATGGGAACTTGATGAGATAAAGCAAACCAAAGACCCTATAATATCAAATGTTTTAAGAAAAACCCCTCATGCTTTAGTAAAACCTGGTATGGTAGCAGGGTGCAATCATATAGCTTATGGAATAAAAGATGGTAAAGTGATTATAACTTTGGAACATCCCCAACAAATACTTCCTGAATTAGAGGGTATAGAAACAGGTGATTACATAATTATAAATGGTAAACCTGAAATAAATTTATCAATTAAACCAGAAATACAGGGAGGATTAGGAACTATTGCAATCGCAATTAATATAATCCCACATGTAATAAATTCAGAACCTGGCTTAAAAAGTATGATGGATATGCCATTTTGTCATGCAGTCCTATCTGATTACAGAGAGCTAATTAAAATGGGGTAAAATGGGGTCAGGTCTTGCAATATAAAATATTCTAAAACGTAGTGTTAAAAAATATAATTGAACTTATATTTTAATTTTTTAAATATAAACAATAAAAAGACATTTAGAATACAAGTATAGAGAAGGAGCAAAATAATGCCATATGCAAAAAAGGGTGATTGGGTTCAAATTAGTAAAGTAATTCTACCTCCAGGAAAAAGAGCACCACAGGTTCCTGATGAAACCCAGAGAGTTCCCCTGAAAGAAATGGTTAAGGGTTTTTTATTAAATGATGCAGAAAAAGGTGATGAAGTAATTATAAGAACTGTTATAGGAAGTAAAATAAAGGGTAAGTTGAAAATTAAAAATCCTGAGTACTCACATAATTTTGGAGAACCAGTTCCTGAATTATTACTTATTGGACAAGAGCTTTGGGAAATTATAGGAAGAGGAGAGAAAAGAAAGGTTAAAGGCGAATAAATTTAATAAAAAAGAAATTATAGACTAATGAATAATTTTGTTTATTAAAGAGTACTTATTTGAATCTATATAAAAGTTTTATATTCCGCTACTAAAATTATTTATATTAATAAATAGAGGTACTTAATAAAGAGGTAAATTAATATGAACAGCAAAAAAACTGATTATAAATCTGTAATGGATAGAAAAGGAGAGATTATAAAAGCAGCATCAGGTCTTGATTATAATCAATTTGAATTTTCTGGAATTGGTTTTGATTATGAAGGAATGATGGAAAAAGCTGGATATTCGTTGGAAGAAGCTATTAAGATACAAAGTCAGACAAATGTTGGTAATACACCAATGATTGAACCAGATAATATCAATTTATTAGTTAAAAAATTATCAAAATCTGGTTATGGAGCTAAGATTTTAATTAAAGATGAAGCTGCAAATCCCTCAGGAAGTTTTAAGGATAGAAGAGCTTCAATATCCGTTTATCATGCTAAAAAATTAGGGTATGAAGGAGTAATAGCTGCTACAAGCGGTAATTATGGAGCAGCAGTTGCATCACAGGCAAATAAAAAGGGACTTAAATGCATAATTGTTCAGGAAACCTATGATTCAAGAGGATTTGGTCAACCAGAGATAGTTGAAAAGGGCAGAGCTTGTGAAGCATATGGAGCAGAAGTTCATCAATTAACTGTTGGACCTGAACTATTTTATGTTTTTCTTCTCCTTCTTGAAGAGACTGGATATTTTAATGCTTCTTTATACACACCTTTTGGAGTTGCTGGAATAGAGACATTGGGATATGAAGTAGCAATGGATGTAAAAACTAAATATGGTAAATTTCCTGAAGTTGTTGTTATTACTCATGCTGGAGGTGGTAATGTTACTGGAACAAATAGAGGACTTTTAAAAGCAGGTGCAAATGATACAAAAATAATAGCTGCAAGTGTTGACTTAACAGGGCTTCATATGGCAAGTGATTTGGATTTCAACAGGAAATCTTTTACGACTGGACACACTGGATTTGGATTCCCTTTTGCTACTTGGCCTGATAGAGTTGATGTTCCTCGAAATGCAGCCAGAGCTTTGAGATATATGGATAGATATGTTACTGTAACTCAGGGAGAAGTATTTTATGCTACTGAAATGTTAGCTCAACTTGAAGGTATTGAGAGAGGTCCTGCAGGAAACTGTTCACTTGCTGCAGCAGTTTCTATTGCTCAGGAAATGCCAGATGATAATATAATTGTGGTTCAGGAAACTGAATATACAGGTGCTGGTAAACATCCTACTGCGCAACTTACATTTGCTAAGAAACAAGGTGTAGAAATATATAGAGGTGATCCGAGTGAAAATATCCCTGGAAGGAGAATTGTTATTCCAGAACACCCAAGCCAGATAAGAGTTAAAGAAGTAGATTTAGATAGGATAAGAAAATCGTATGTAAGAAATACTTTTAAAAACTACAATATTAAACCGCAAGATTTAACTGAGCAAGATATAGATTTCTTATCAGAAGAAACCAACACCAATATTAATTATGTAAAAAAATTACTTAAAGAATTTAAAAATTAAGATTATTTTATTGTTTTACTCAAATTCTTTTTTTAAAAAGGAGTATTAGTTGCAAAGAAAAGATGATTTTGAGGTAAGAAGGGAGAAGTTAAAAGGTTTTTCAGATAAGGAGTTAAAGGAGAGATTCTGGGATTTAGCTAATAAAGTAGTAGAGCCTATGGTTGAAATGGCCAGAGAGTATACATCTCCATCTATTGAAAGATCAATTCTTTTAAGAATGGGTTTTAATTCATTACAAGCAAAAGCTATTGTAAATAAGTGTTTAAAGTTAGATATTTTAGGAAAGGGAGCAGGTCATATAGTTTTAAGATTGGCTAAGGAGGAAAATATTCCCTACAAAGAGGCTGGTAAAAAATTAGCAAGCGGAGAATTAATAGAGAAAGTCAAAAGGATTTTTAAAATTAAAGCTTAAACACTTAAAAAAATAATAATAAGATAATTTAAATCCTATTGTCATTGCGAGGAGAGTAAGCGACGAAGCAATCTCTATCGGAATAGGCTCCGCAATCTCATTAAATTTAAGAAATATTAATTTTTCATTTAAAAGGATTAAAAGGAGGATAAAGATTGAGTGAAATAAAAAATGTAAATGAATGTAGAGGGAAAATGGATAAAAATATAAAAAAGTATGTCTTAAAGACTAATGAAAAGATAGATGTTTTAAAAATTTTGAATGATTTAGATAAATACAAGCCCAGAAGAAAAGGCTGGACTTGGCGGAAAAAACTTCCCAAAGGAAGTTTAGTAGGACCATTTAAATATAATCAAATTTCAGAAAATTTAGAAAACTGCCAGCCTCTTCCAGCAGCTCATTATTTTAAAAATATTGACCCTCAACCTGATTGCATAATAACATCTGAAATAGCTTCAGGAAGATTTGAGGATGATATAAGAAGATTCAGAATGGCAGCATATCATGGTGCTGATCATATAATGGTTATAAGAACAGCAGGACAGAGCCACTTTGATGGTTTAATTGAGGGAACACCTGAAGGTGTTGGGGGTGTTCCAATTACCAGGAAACAGGTAAGAGCTTCAAGAAAAGCTTTAGATTTAATTGAAAATGAGGTTGGAAGACCAATCAATTTTCATTCTTATGTTAGTGGTGTTGCTGGACCAGAGATAGCAGTATTATTTAACGAAGAAGGTGTAAACGGAGCTCATCAGGATCCACAATATAACATATTATATAGAGGAATAAATATGTTTCGTTCTTATGTAGATGCAGCTGAGGCTAAGAAAATAATGGCTACTGCTAAGATGCTTCAGATTGATGGTGCTCATAATGCCAATGCTACTGCCAAGGAAGCATGGAAGGTGATGCCAGAATTATTAGTTCAACATTCTATAAACTGTGCATTTTCAATTAAAGCAGGTATGCCAAAAGATTTAATTGCTTTATCTACAGTTCCTCCAACATCTGCCCCTGCCCCTTGTATTAAAATAGATTTGCCATATGCTGTTGCATTAAGAGATTTCTTCGAAGATTTTATCTTTAGAGCGCAGATGAATACCAGATATATGGAATCGTGCACTCGAGAAGTTACTGTTTCCCATACCTTAAATGCTTTGATATCACGTTTAACATCTGCACACCTGCAAAGTACTATTACACCTGATGAAGGTAGAAATGTTCCATGGCATTATAACAGTATTCATGGAGTAAATACAGCGAAGCAGTCTTTAATTGCACTTGATGATATTAAAGAATTAATTGAAATTAAAGATGAAGGAATTCTTAAAGAAAAGGTTAGGGAGATAAAAGAAAGAGCCATTCTTTTCTTAGAGGAAATACTCAAAGTTGGGGGATATTTTGAAGCAGTTGAAAAGGGCTTTTTTGTAGATTCAGGATGTTATCCAGAAAGAGCTAATGATGGAATTATTAGATATAAAGAAGGAGGAGTAGCAGCAGGAACTATATTTAAAAGAGATAGTGATTACTTTGCTCCAGTTTGCAGCCACTTTGGATATAATAATCTTTCATTAGCCCAAGAGATAACTGGTAAGAGAATTGTAGGTAAAGATTTAAAAAAGGAAAGTGAAGATATTGAAAAAGGTAAAAAAATAAAAGAAAGCAAAAATATGGGAGAAATTAGTAGTAATCAGATTAAGAATAATCAATCAATAGATAAAGAAATTTATAAAAAGCAGGTTAACAAGGAAATTAATAATAAGGTGTGTGATTTAATAGATGGCTGTACACTTTGTGTTCATGACAAAATTTCTTACATTGATGAGCTTGACGAAATAGATAATGTAAATGTAAGACTCAGGGAAAGTGAGGAAAATAGAACAGAAAACAAAATTAAGCCAGAGGTTCAGTGGGCTGGTGATGGTGTAATAGTATTATCTATGTTTTTACCGATAGATGAAAAAACATCACATTTTGCTTCACTTGAAATTGCAAGAAATTTAGGATTAAAGGAAACAGAGGTTATTCATAAACAGATAATGCATCCCGCCGAAGGAACCTATGTTGAGGTAAAAGGAGTTGTACCATTTAGTATTGACTTAGAAGAGGTAAGGATGCCTGAAATTATTCCTAATTTAGAGCCTGAGTATGTTGAAAAAATTGTAAGAGAAAAAAACCTAAAAGTTGTTGCTGCCACAGTTGGAGAGGACGAACATTCAGTGGGAATGAGAGAGATTATAGATATAAAACATGAAGGTATAGAGAAATTCGGATTCAAGTGTTATTATTTGGGCACATCAATATCTATTGAGAAGGTGATAGATGCAGCCATAGAAGTAGATGCTAAAATCATTTTAATAAGTACAATAATTACCCATGGTGAAATTCACAGAATAAATATGAGAAGACTTAATCAATTAGCTATAGAGAAAGGAATAAGAGATAAAGTTATCTTAATCGCAGGTGGTACTCAAATAAAAGATCAGATGGCTAAAGAAGAAGGAATGGATGCTGGCTTTGGCAGAGGAACTAAGGGCATAGATGTGGCATCTTTTATAATTAGAAAAATAACAAAATAAATTTTTTTATTTTGTAATTAATTATTAAAAATTTTAGAAAAGTATTAACCTAACTTTTTAACAATACATTTTAGAATAAAAAATTAACACAGATTAATTAAATAAAATAAACTTAATAAATATAGCTAATTTTAATATAGGACAGAGTAAGTTTTGGAAATTGATATATTAGTTGCAGAGATTGGTAGTACAACTACTAAAGTTAATGCTTTCAATTTTGATAGTAATAACAATCTCTTATATTTAGGTAGGGGAGAATCTATAACTACAGTCGAAGATGGTGATGTGACAATAGGATTATATAAGGCTATCAAGGAGATTGAAAGCAATCTAAATATAAAAAAACTTTTATGGTCAGATTTTTATACTTCAAGTAGTGCTGCTGGCGGGCTTAGAATGAGTGTTCATGGTTTAGTTAAAGAGATGACGGTCAAAGCAGCAAATGAAGCAGCCTTAGGAGCTGGTGCAGTAGTTAAAATGGTAACAGCTGGAATTCTATCCAAATATGATTTAGATAGTTTAATTAAACTTAATCCTAATATTATCATTCTATCGGGTGGAGTTGATTATGGTGAGAAAGAAACTGTAATTAACAATGCTAAGTTTATTTCAGAAGCACCTCTTTTCTCACCTATAATCTACGCAGGTAATATAGCGGTGGCTGATGAGGTTGAGCATATTCTAAAAAGTGCTAATAAAAAAGTGTATGTTGTTGACAATGTATATCCCAATATTGATGAATTAAATGTTAAGCCAGCAAGAGAAATTATTCAAAAAGTTTTTGAAGAGCATATTGTAAAAGCACCTGGAATGGAAAAATTAAGAGATATGGTTGATCAAGCTATTTTACCTACTCCAGGAGCAGTGATGAAAATTTCATCTCTTTTAGCAGATGAGATAGGGGATTTAATTGTTATTGATATAGGTGGAGCAACCACTGATGTTCATTCTATAACTGATGGTTCACCTTCAATTCAGCAGATTACTATTTCTCCAGAACCACACAGTAAGAGAACGGTTGAAGGTGATTTGGGAGTTTTTTACAATGCTGAAAATATTATTAAGATTGTTGATAAGAAAATTTTTAATGAGATTAATATTGAAGATGTAGATGTTTTCAGATCTAAAGTTAAGCAAATTCCACAAGATAAAAAGCAGAAAAAATATTACGAGATTTTAGGAAAAGCTGCAGCTAAAAAAGCTGTTGAAAGACATGCAGGAAAAATAAAGGAGCTATTTAGCCCAACTGGTAGAAAAAATATAGCTAAAGGAAAGGATTTAACAGCTATAAAATATATTATTGGAACTGGAGGAGTGCTTGTTAGAAACCCTGGTGGTAAAAAAATATTGGAAAGCATAAAATCAGATGCAACCGCTACTGAAATTTTGACTAAAGCTAAGATTTTACCTTCTCAGATTTTATTACCCTCAAAAGATGCAAACATTTTAATAGAAAGCCTATATCTTTTTTCAAGTATTGGATGTCTATGTGATAAATATCCTGAACAATCAATAAAATTAGCAAAACAAAGTATTGACCTAAAAATATAATTTAACAAAATCATTAAAATAAATTTATAATCTGTCATCGTGAGGGACAAGATTCCAATTATTTTTATAAGTAATATTGAATATGCCATTGCAAGGAATAATACTCTAGTTATTTTTGTAAGTAATATCTAATTTGTAATTGCGAGATTAAAATATGAGATTGCTTCGCTAGCACTCGCAATGACGAAAATATAATTTTACAATGTATCATTGCGAGGAGTTATATTGCAGTTGTCATTGCGAGTAGCGAGACTTCTTCTTTGTCATTGTGAGGAGTTATATTGCAGTTGTCATTGCGAGGGACAAAGTCCCGAAGCAATCTCATTAATAATAAATTTTTTAAAATAATTTTAGAGAAAGAACTAATTCAGAATTTTTGTTAAAAAAAGGAGTGATTTATGAAATCTAAAAATGTGGTAATAATGGGAGCTGCTGGAAGGGATTTTCATAATTTTAATGTATATTATAGAGATAATCTTGATTACAAAGTAGTTGCGTTTACAGCCACACAAATACCCGATATATATGGTAGAAAATATCCTTATGAACTTGCTGGCAAGTTATATCCAGATGGCATACCAATTTACTCAGAAGATGAACTTGAAAAAATAATAAAAAAAGATAAGGTTGATGATGTTGTTTTTGCATATAGTGATGTATCTCATAATCATGTTATGCACTCTGCATCAAGAGCTCATTCAGCTGGCGCAAATTTCATTTTACTTGGTCCAAATTCAACAATGATTAAATCAGAAAAACCTGTTATTTCTATTTGTGCAGTAAGAACCGGGAGCGGGAAGAGTCAGACTTCAAGAAGAGTGAGCAAGATACTTTTAGATTTAGGTAAAAAAGTGGTTGTTATAAGACATCCAATGCCATATGGAGATTTAGTTAAACAGAGATGTCAGAGATTTGAAAACTATGAAGATTTAGACAAATATGAATGTACTGTTGAGGAGAGGGAGGAATATGAGCCTCATATTGAAAGAGGGATAGTAGTATATGCAGGGGTAGATTACGAGGAGATTTTAAGAAATGCAGAAAAGGAAACTGAGATTATACTTTGGGATGGTGGAAATAATGACTTTCCGTTTTATTTTACAGATTTACATATAGTAGTAGCTGACCCACATCGCTCAGGGCATGAACTCCTGTATCATCCTGGAGAGACTAATTTCAGAATGGCAGATGTGATTATCATAAATAAAACTGATACAGCTACATCAGATAAGATTATAAATGTTCAGGAAAATATAAAATCTGTGAACCCTAAGGCCAGGATAATTTTAGCTGAATCACCAATTTCTATTGATAAACCAGAAATAATTAAAGATAGGAAAGCATTAGTTATAGAGGATGGTCCAACACTGACTCATGGAGGAATGTCTTTTGGAGCAGGTTTTATAGCAGCTCAAAGAGCGGAAGCAAGGGAAATAATTGACCCTAGACCTTATGCAGTAGGTTCAATTAAGGATGTATATAATAAATATACCCATCTTAAAAAGATATTACCAGCAATGGGATATGATGATGAGCAGGTAAGAGAACTAGAACAAACTATTAATAATTCACCATGTGAGGTGGTTGTTGTTGGTACTCCAATAAATCTATTAAAACTTGTAAAAATTGATAAACCAGCAGTAAGAGTTAAATATGAGTTAAAAGAGGTTGGTGATCTTACACTAGAGCAAATTTTAAAACAATTTCTAAAAAATTTTAAATAATAATCTAAATTTAATATGATTAAAAACTCTAATCAATTATTTTTCAAAAATTTTATTTTTTAATTTTTACTCAATCATCATCACTAACTGGGTAGTAAGAAATTCCTACTCCTCCTGGTCCGGCATGTGTTGCAATAGCAGGACCTGCTAATAATGTGATAATTTCCCTACAATTAAATTTTTCCAACAATTTTCTTTTGAGTTCATCTGCTCTTTTTATCGCATTTGTGTGCATGACCGCAACTTCAATTTGTTTATTTTTTTTAATTTTTTCTTTTATATTCTCTAACACTTTATCCATAGCTTTAGATATTGATCTGGCTTTAGAGAATGGTTTAAGTTCGCCATCAATAACCTTTATTATTGGTTTTATGTTTAAAATGGAACCTAGAAAACTTTCTACCACACCTATCCTACCGCCCCTTTTTAAATATTCAAGAGTGTCCAATATTGCAAAAGTTTCCATTTTATTTCTGATCGTTTTTAATCTTTTTATAATCTTTTTTATTGACTTACCTTCTTTAGCCAACCTTGCTGCTGCAATAACCTGAAGAGCTAACCCACCACTTGCTGTGAGTGAATCAAATAAATGAATGTCCATATTTTTAAGTGTATTTCTTGCATTATTTGCTACATTAAGAAGACCACTAAGTTTTGAGGAGATATGCAATGAGATTATTTTTCCACCCTTTTTTGCAACTTTATTATAAGTTTGTAAAACATCACCAATAGATGGAATGGAAGTTGTGGGTATTTCCATTTTCTTTAATCTTTCATAGTACTCATTAATTTTCATATCCAATCTATCTTTATAAGATTTTCCTTTATAGTTTAAGTAGTATGGAACAACACCTATATCAAACTTTTTACATATCTCAGATGTCAAATCTGCTGTACTATCTGTGACAATTTTTATAATACCTACCATTTAATATAATCCTTTTCCTTAAAAAAATTTGTATTTCTATATATATAATTATTTTTAATATATTATTTGTGACTAAAGTTGGTTTTTAAAATTAAAAAATATTTCTAATTATAATTCAATTTTTAGTGATATATTTATAATCAGACCAATTTCAATTTTATTTAAGACGCAATATTTTACTTATAAGTTACAATTTTTTATAGTTAAGATTAAATTGTTATATGTAAACTATTCTATATTATACTGTATGAAAATTTGAGAAATTCAATATTTCTAAGAATAGAGACCATTATTTATATTTTTTATTTTTAAATTTATTATAGAGATACTTTTTAAAAAGTCTAATATTTGCTAAAATATGCAAATTCTTATTTTTTAAATTATTTTTAAAAATCTAAAAGGAAGAAGAAATGAAAAAAGAAGATTTAATTAATGTAGATTATAAAAAAATTGCAGAAAAAATTGTAAAGTTTTGTGCTAGGGTAAGAGATAATGAAACAGTAACTATAATAGGAAGAGGAGATAATCTTTTTTTCTGTGAGTTAATTAGTCTGCAATGCTATAAAATTGGTGCAATACCTCAAATTATAATATATAGCGATGATTATAAATATAAGATGTTAACTGAAACACCAGTCAAGTTTTTAAAGAGGCTTCCACGTCATTTATTAGCATTAATCAAAGAAAGCGATGTAGTTATTACTACCGCTTTTGAATGGAAAAATCCAAAGTTAATGGGTAAGGTTCCTGAAGAAAGGATTGCAGTAAAAAGAATCGCAGAAAAACCCATTAGTGAGGTAATTTTTGATGGCAAAAGAAGATGGTTAGGATGTAGTTTTCCCACAGAACAACAAGCTAAAGCTATTGGTGTAAGTTTTTCAGAACTTTATAACATGTACTGGGATGCTATAGATATAGATTATGAGGATTTGATTAAGAAAACAAGTAAGTTAGCATCTCATTTAGAAGGTAAAGATATTGTTAAAATAATTTCTCCTAAGGGAACAAATGTTGAGATAAGAATTGGTGGTCGCAAAATTGGAAAAGATGATGGTGTAATTGACGAAGATGATGTTAAGATAGGCGATCCATGGTTAAATATTCCAAGTGGCGAGGTATGTGTAGCTCCTGTTGAAGATGGAGCAAATGGAAAAGTTGTTTTTGATATTGCTTATTATAAAGGTAAAAGAATAGAAGACTTAGAGGTAGAATTAATAAATGGTGTAGTAAAACCCTTAAAAGCTAAGAAGGGTTTTAAAATATTTACAAATAGAATTGAAAATGCAACTGGTGATAAAGATAAAATTGGTGAATTGGGAATTGGCTTAAATCCCAAGATAAAGGAAGCGATTGGATATTTGGCTACCGATGAAAAGATTATTGGAACTTGTCATATAGCATTTGGAGAAAACAGATTTTTAGGTGGAAAAAATGTGTCAGACATTCATTGGGATCTCTTGATTAAAAATGCTACAGTTGTTGCTGATGACGAAGTAATTATGAAGAATGGTAGATTTTTAATTTTCTAATATTACTTAAGTGAAAATCCCCATGTGCCAATTGCTTCCCCAACAGTAAAATATCTATTTGAACCATAGGAGAAAAGATTTATTTTATTAATATATAGTTTCCCTTTTTCATTAAGAATTTTTTCACTAACACTTTTATTAACAACTTTACCTATAATAAAATTATGGTCTCCTAACTCTATATCTTCTATTACCCTACATTCTAAATTAATAGGGCATTCTTTTATAAATGGGGACTTAACTATTTTTCCAGGTAAAGGAGTTAACCCTGTTTTTTTAAATTTATCAATATCTCTCCCTGATACATTTCCACAATAATCTGTTTCTTTCAAAATTTCTCTTGTTGGTATATTAACTACAAAATCATTAGATCTTTTAATTAATTCATAAGAGTATCTTTTCTTTCGTAAGGAGATTCCTAAAAGTGGGGGATTACTCGAAATTGGGATTACCCATCCCATAGTTACTATATTCGCATTCTTACCAATCTCTCCACAGGAAATTAAAAATACACCTATGGGAAATAAACTTGAACTAATTTTTGCATCAATTTTACTCATAATATCTCCCTTTTTCTTTATTATTATTATTATTATTTTTTTGCAATTTTTCTATAAAGTCTTGCAAGTCGATAGTTTATATCATTAATATAATAATCTCTTCTTCTTATATTAAGTTCATCCTTCATAACTTTAATTGCTTTATTGCAAATGTTAATAGCTTTTTTATAATTTTTATTTCGATGTTCCTGGTGAATAGCAATCTGTCTGTATATTTCAATTTCTTTTGTGCCCTCTGAAGCAAGTCCCTCAAAGATTTTAGTTGAGTCATTAAATTTTCTTAACTTTTTTAAAATGAAGCAATGCCACATTTTGCATTCTTCCAAATCTTCTTTATTATCAACATTTTGTATGGCTCTCAGTATGAGTTTTTCAGCGTCATTAAATTTTTTCTTTAAAAAAAATATTTTTGTAAGTGATCTTATTTGATTGTAACTTAGATTTATCTCATTATAATTCTCAATATAGGAAGCTAATTTTGCTGTTAGAGTTACTAATGAAATGAGATCTACAATATTGTGCTTAAAAACTGACTTTAAAATCCTTGCATCTTTGGTATTTAAAAAATCAAAATATACATACGGAATTAGTGAACTATCAATGTCACCAATTCTATCTTCCCAGATCCCTAAAACTTTGTTTTCAATTGTCTTTAATCTACAATTTGGTAAATCCTTTCTATACAAAAACCTGGATGGAAAAAGCAAATCAACATGTGGTAAATTCAAATGCTTGTCTGACATTCTATTTATTAGATATCTTGTTGATAAAAGGGGAATATCAAATGCTTTACCATTATAAGAAACAATAAATTCAAAATTTTTAAATATTTGTTTTACTGCACTCAACATTGCCAGTTCTTCATTAAAATCCTGCATTAAATATTGTCTTATTCTGAATTCATTATTTTCAAAAAATAGTATACCTACTAAAAAGACCGCTGTTCCTGTACCACCTGAAAGCCCAGTAGTTTCAGTATCAATAAAAACAGCCTTTTTTAAATTCAGGTTTTTAATTTCATCATTTTTTGAAATTAATGCCAAAGTTTTTGGTGATTGATTTAAAAAGCTCTCAAGAGGCATTCCTCCATGATAGTAACCAGGAAGATATTCTTTTTTAGCAACGAAAATTTTACCAAAATCTGTTTTTTGATAGGAGCCATCAACTATTTCATCAATTGATTTCGGTTGATAATCATAATAATCATCATGAGTATTTATACTATACTTTCTTAGGTAATCTCTTAAATCCTTATGCATTTCTATATTTCCAATGTTCCTTATTTTTATTTAATGAGTTCAAACAATATATATTCTATATCTTAGTTGTTCCTTATGTTTATTATATGAGTTCAGATAGGAGGTATTTTGTGCTTTGTTTTACGAGACTTCCCATTCTTCCATAAATAGGACCTATACAGGATGGACATCCATTTGCACAATCACAATCTTTTATAAGTTTTAATGCTGCATTAAAAATTTCTGGTAAGATATCATAAAGTTTTTCAGAAAGTCCCATTCCTCCAGGAACACAATCGTAAAAATAGATAGTTGGTAATTCATTGATTTCATCTTTTAATTCCCAATGTGTTCTAACATCTTTTCTATCACATAATATGTAAAGAGGTATTACATTTTCCAACAAAATTGCTGATGCCTTTAATACATCTTTAGTTTTTCCTCCTGCAATTACTGATCTTTCTAAAAGAGAAGGTTCTATCCCGATCCAGGCTGAATTTGTATGAATTAATTGTGAAGGAAGTTTTAGCTTATTACCACCAACAATTTCATTCGTATAGAATTTGAACTTATTATATGCAGTAACTGTAGAAGTTACTTTTACATCTCCATATTCTTTTTGATATTTGCCTAAGTCCTCTTTTTCATCTATTGAAAGTACATTTAATTTTATTTTTGTAACTGCATCAGTATAATAATCAACATTTACTGGAGCAACCGTTGCTATTTTTTTATCAATATCTAAATTTTCAACCTCATATTGTTGAGTTTGATGTAAATATATTGCACCTGTATGGATAAGTTCAAATGCCGTATCCGCATCAATGTAACCTATCACCTCATAATTGATTGTTCTATTCTGAATGACAAAAGAATCTGATGAAGTACTGCGCAGACTTATATCCTCGGCAGGATATGACTCACTTGTCCAATACCACTTTTTTTCTACATGTCTTAATATCTTTTTATCTTCCAAATATTTTAAATAGGGAATTATATCTATGCTTCCAAACATCTCACCATCTTTAAATGGAATTTCAAAATCTGCACATTTTATATGATTTACCAGTATGTAAATATTTTCTGGGTCTATGATGGCTGATTCAACTGGATTACCAAAGAAATATTCAGGGTTATACATTAGAAACTGTTCAATAGGGTTATCACTTGCAATCAGTATTGATAAAGCAAAATCCTCACCTCTTCCCGCTCTTCCAGCTTGTTGCCAGGTTGATGAGATTGAACCTGGATAACCAACCAAAATTGATGAATCAAGTTCACCAATATCTATACCTAACTCAAGTGCATTTGTAGATACAACTCCCATAACTTCCCCACTAAACAGTTTTTTTTCAATTTCTCTTCTCTCAATTGGGAGATATCCAGCTCTGTAAGATTTAATACTCTCTGCTAATTTTGGGTCAACACTTTGTTTAAGATATGTACCTAAAACTTCTGCTGAAACTCTGCTTCTTGTAAAGAAAATAGTTTGAACACCTTCTTCAATTAATTTCTTTCCAATCTCTTTAGCTTCAAGCAATGGTGATCTTCTTCTTTCGATTGTCTCCGCGACTCTGGGGGGATTCCAGAATATGAACCATTTCTCACCTGATGGTGCACCATTATCATCAATTAAGACAAACTCTTTATCTGTAAGTTTTTCTGCTAATTCTTTAGGATTTGCAATAGTAGCGGAACTGCAAATGTATATTGGATTAGAGTTATAAAATTTACATATTCTATCTAATCTTTTTAACAAATTTGACATATGAGAACCGAAAAGTCCCCTATAGGTGTGTATCTCATCTATAACTATGAATTTCAGTTTAGTGAAGAACCCTAACCATCTTGTATGATGGGGAAGAATACCTGTATGCAACATATCAGGATTAGTAATTATTATGTTTCCGTAAGTTCTAAGCCTTTTTCTAACAGATGTTGGAGTATCACCATCGTA
>Ga0209121_10000333_pt1 | contig 50251 bp, 55 predicted proteins | sample Cruoilmetagenom3_FD_187292 | JGI IMG/M metagenome (GOLD analysis project Ga0209121, IMG submission 187292) | Oil polluted marine microbial communities from Coal Oil Point, Santa Barbara, California, USA - Sample 3 (SPAdes) (version 2) | ecosystem: Environmental > Aquatic > Marine > Oil seeps ... | reverse complement strand
ATATCAGTTCCAAGCCTCCCAGCACTATTGAGTGGGAGTGAGAGAGATACAGATTGTTTGAAGCAGAACTATTTTTAATCCAATAATAAGATGGATTGAATCAAAGGAGGTGAAATGAAAGAGCCTGAAAAGATAACTCCTGAATTAGTAAAGGCACATGGACTGTCCAGGGAAGAATATAGGAGGATTAAGGAGATTCTTGGGAGAGAGCCAAATTTTACTGAATTGGGCATCTTTTCCGTAATGTGGAGTGAACACTGCAGCTATAAGAGTTCAAAGCCTGTTTTGAGGCTGTTTCCCACCACAGGCAAGAATATTCTGGTTAAGGCAGGGGAAGAAAATGCAGGAGTGATTGATATCGGCGATGGATTAGCTGTGGTGATGAAAGTAGAGTCCCACAATCATCCTTCTGCAATAGAACCTGAGCAAGGAGCAGCTACCGGAGTTGGAGGTATTGTTAGAGATATATTTACTATGGGTGCTCGCCCCATAGCTCTTCTTGACTCTCTTCGCTTTGGTCCCCTGAATAAGGGTTGCAATCATTATCTATTTAGTAAAGTGGTAGAAGGAATCGCTGGATATGGTAATTGCCTCGGGATACCCACCGTGGGAGGAGAGGTCTATTTTGATGAGACCTATGAAGGTAATCCTCTGGTCAATGCAATGTGCGTGGGAGTGGTAAGGAAAGGTGAGCTTATTAAGGCGAGAGCAAGTGGAGTGGGAAATTCTATTCTTTATGTAGGTTCAAATACAGGTCGGGACGGTTTGGGAGGAGCAAGCTTTGCCTCCCGGGAACTTATCGACGAGTCGGAGAGGTATAGATCTGCTGTTCCGATAGGAGACCCTTTCAGGGAGAAGCTGCTTCTTGAAGCTTGTCTGGAGCTTCTGAAAACCGGGGTAGTGGTAGGTATGCAGGATATGGGAGCAGCTGGACTTACCTCATCTACCTCAGAGACGGCTTCACGGGGAGGTTGCGGCGTTCAAGTAGATATCTCTTTTGTTCCTAAAAGAGAAAAGGGAATGATTCCTTACGAGGTAATGCTGTCAGAGTCGCAGGAGAGGATGCTCCTCATTGTTAAGAAAGAGAAAGAAGAATTTGCTAAAAAGGTTTTCAAGAAGTGGGGTCTTCATGCCGTTAACATTGGGCAGGTGACCGACGATGGTATTTTCCGGGTGTTAGATAGAGGTAAAGTAGTAGCTCAGATTCCTGTCAAAGCTTTAGTAGAAGATGCACCGGTTTATATCAGAGAGGAGAAGAAACCGAAATACTTATCGCAGATAGGGGATTTTAGGGTTTCTCAGCTTTCCGAACCTCGTGATTATAATAGTGTTTTGAAGAAACTGCTGAATTCACCAACTATCTCCTCCAAGCAGTGGGTTTATCAGCAGTATGACCATATGGTAAGGACAGATACCATCCTTTTGCCGGGTGCAGATAGCAGCCTTATCCGAATTAAGGGAACAGAGAAAGCTATTGCTCTAACCATAGACGGTAATGGACGCTATGCCTATCTTAATCCTTACGAGGGAGGGAAGATTGCTGTGGCTGAGGCGGCCAGAAATGTTGCCTGTGTAGGGGCTAAACCACTGGCTATTACTAATTGTCTTAATTTTGGAAATCCTACTAAACCAGAAGTTTTCTGGCAATTTAAAAGATGCGTTGAGGGAATGGCTGAAGCTTGCCGCATTTTAGAGACACCGGTAACCGGAGGTAATGTCAGTTTTTATAATGAGAACCCTAAGGGAGCCATTGACCCAACCCCTGTGGTGGGGATGCTGGGTTTACTTGATAACATTGATCATTACTGCACACCAAATTTTAAAGAGGAAGGAGACCTCATTATTCTTTTGGGGGAATTAGGCCAGGAGAAGGATTTAGGAGGTAGTGAGTACCTTAAGTTAATTCATAGTCTTAAGGTGGGAGAGCCACCTAAAATTAATCTAAAGAACGAAAAAGCAGTTCAAAGGACCTGTATCCAGGCAATTGAATCTGGTTTGATTAGTTCTGCTCATGATTGCTCCGAGGGCGGTTTAGCCATCGCTCTGGCTGAATGTTGTATTTTTAACCCTGAGTGCAAAGTTGGTGCACTCATTAACCTCTCATCCCTCACCTCCCGCTCCTCACGTCTCACCTCTCATCTCTCACATCTCGCTGCAAGCGTCCTGCTCTTTGGGGAGACTCAATCCCGTATCATAATCTCCTGTCATCCTGATAATTTTGCCAAGATAAAGGATTTTGCTGAAAAACACAATGTTCCTTTCTTTAATTTAGGGACGGTAGGAGGGAAAAGACTGGTTATTGAAAGAGGTGAAAAGAGGTTAATAGACATCTCTGTAGATGAATTAGAAGTTTGTTATTATCGCTCTTTTTCCAGAAGTGTTTGATGCGTATATTTGACATTTTTGAGGGAAACGTTATAACTTGTTGAGTTTCACTAATAATTACTAAAAAGAGGTGTATGAATGTCAGAAGAAGGAACGGTCAAATGGTTTGATGACCGCAAAGGTTATGGGTTTATCTCACGAGAAGACGGGAAAGATGTCTTTGTACATTTTTCCAATATTAATCGGGAGGGATTTAAGAGTCTGAAGGAAGGTGATAAGGTATCCTTTGATGTGCAGGAGACCGAACGAGGCCTTCAAGCAGTTAATGTAGTACGGAAGGAGTAGGTAGAGACAAATGACCCCCAGCTGAATGATTATAGTTGAAGTTAAAAGTTTAAACCTTGTTTTGATTATAAAACTTCAGCTGGGATAGCCATCTTAGATATAAATAAACCAACAGAATTTGATTTAAGATACCAATATCGTATAAAGTATGCTGCTCGTTGAAGAAGTGTTTTTTTATTGAACTGAGGATGTTTGAAATCTATATTTTATATCCTAACTCTTTAAAAGATTCTGCATGTTTGCGCCATTCTTTTTTTACTCTTACCCATAAATCTATATAAACTTTGCAACCAAGATGTTTTTCGATATCCTCCCGCGCTAATTTTCCTATTTCTTTTATCATTTTCCCTTTTTTGCCAACGAGAATTCCTTTTTGGGAGACATGCTCCACATAAATAGATGCTTTAATGTAGATTAAGTTTCCTTTTCTTTCCTTGAATTGCTCCACTTTCACCATTGCAGAATAAGGTATCTCTTGATGAGTAAGAAGATATATCTTTTCTCTGATCAACTCCGCTACTAAAATTCTTTCTGGCTGGTCTGTAATTAAATCTGAGGAATAATAAGGTTCATGGTAAGGAAGATATTGAATCATTTTTCCCACGAGTATGGATAGATTTGTTCCCTTCTTTGCTGAAATGGGAATAACTTCTGTGAAAGGAAAAAAGCTGCAGTAAATTTTACTTAACTCCTTCAGATAATCTTTTTTTGCTTTGTCTATCTTATTTATAACTAAAAATGCTATTTTTTTTAATTCTTTTAATTTCTGCAAAATGAATTTATCCTCCTCAGAGGGAGGAAGAGGATTTACCATTAACAGTATTATATCTACCCCCTCCAGGCTTTTAATAGCTTCTTTAATTATGTATTTATCTATGAGAGTTTTAGCTTCTTTAGTATCCATTATTCCCGGTGTATCCAAAAAAATAATCTGGGCTTCATCAAAGGTCACTATTCCCTTAATGATATTTCGGGTAGTTTGTGGTCGGGGAGAAATAATAGTAATCTTCTCTCCTACTAATCGGTTAATTAGGGTAGATTTACCTACATTGGGTTTTCCTATTAAGCTAACGAACCCGGATTTAAATTTCTCCATTTTTATTTCCTTATTCTTAGCAAACAAAAAATTCCTCTCTTTTATTGATGGTAATCCAAAGGGATCGGACGATTTTTAAGTTTAAAGTACGGAGAGATATTTTTCTAACTCATAGGAGGTGACCTGAGCACGATAATTTTGCCATTCCATCTTTTTATTCTCTATAAATTTGAAGAAAAGATAGTTTCTGCTATTTTTATAGCTTCCCATAAATCTTCTGGAAGACGAGCTATGCCTGCTCTCTTTTGTTCCTCCTCATCCATTTTGAAATTTCTCTTTCTTTATTGCAAAATTATACTTTTATTTTATTACCAGAAGCTACTTTTCTCCCTATCTTTGAAGCACTATTTTTTCTAATCCTCTTTTTGATGATTATATTCTTCAAGAACCTTCTCTTGAATTAACTCTCGTAATTCTTGATTAATGGGATAGGCAGTATCTATGAATTCTCCGTTAGGCAATTTACGAGATGGCATAGCAACGAAAGGCCCGTTCTTTCCCTGGATAACTTTTAGCCCGTGCACACGGAAAGAGTCATCAAAAGTAATAGCTGCCCACGCTTTAAATTTATCTTTCCCTTCAACCTTCCTTATTTTTACTTCTGAAATTTTCAATCTACTCCTCCTTCAAACTTTTATCTGTGGGTTGGACTAAATAGACCTTTCCCCTGTTTTGTAGTTTATGCAATATATATTTCGCTTTTCCTCCGTTTTCTACCATAGCAAAAACAGTAGACCCGCTTCCTGTCATTAAAGAGCCTTTTGCTCCCATATTCAGCATTTCTCTTTTAATCTCTTTTAATAAAGGAAGCTTTTCCATAACTACTTCTTCTAATTTATTGTATAAGAGAGACGCCAGTCCCATTAATCCTTCTTTTTCTATTAGCCTGGTAAGCAGTTTAACATTTAATCTTTTTTTTGTCAATTCTATTTTTACCTTTTCGTAGACCCAGGAAGTAGAAATAGGAATTTTGGGGTACACTAAAACCAGCCAGCTGTCTTTTATAGAAGGAAGAAGAGTAAGGTTTTCTCCTTTCCCTCTAACAAGAGCTGTTCCTCCTTTTAAGCAGAAAGGGATATCTTTTCCTAATTCATTAGCCCATTTTAAGAGGCCTGAAAAGTCTACTTTTGTCTGAAAGAGTTTATTCATACCTACCAATGTAGCTGCAGCGTCAGCACTACCTCCCCCCAACCCTGCTCCCGGGGGAATAGTTTTATAAATCTCTATTTCTAAGCCTTCTTTTATTTTTGTTTGCTGAAAGAACAGATTTGCCGTGCGCCAGGAAAGATTTTTTTCATTTAAAGGAATTTCAGAGTTATTTGAAATAACTCTAATACCTTTCTTCATAGGTCTTAAAGTAATTCTATCGGATAAAGTTACCGATTGCATTATAGATTCAATTTCATGATAACCATCTTGATACCTTCCTAATACATTTAAATAAAGGTTGATTTTTCCTGCTGCCCAAATTATTAATTCTTTTTTCATATGGAATTTTAAGTAAATTTTTTATCGGGATTCTACAGTTAATCTAATACCTGTTCTTTCTTTTCCCTCTATTTCTAAATCTATAAAAGCAGGGATGCAGATTAAATCTATTCCTGAAGGAGCGATATATCCTCTTGCTATGGCTATTGCCTTTATAGCTTGATTTAAAGCTCCTGCTCCTATAACCTGCAATTCTGCCTTTCCCTCTTTTTTTAAAATACGAGTCAACGCTCCGGCCACTGAATTGGGATTAGATTGTGAGGATACTTTTAAAATAGCCATCTATTTTAAACTCCTCTTTTAATTTAAGGAAAGGGTAAACAGCGCAAGGAGCACAACAGATGTGAATAAATTTTGTATCTTTCGTATTACTTTCCGATACAAAAATGGGAGAAAATGTTATTCAATATCTCCTCATTTACCTCTTTTCCTGTGATTTCTCCTAATCTTTTTAACCCTTCTCTCAACTCAAAAGATATCAATTCCCTGGGTAGGTTCTTGTCAATTCCCTGCAAAGCTCTGTTTATGTTTTTTCTTACTTTTTCTAAGATTTTTTTCTGTCTTAAATTTACTGCAATACGGTTATCGGAGTAAGGAATAATCTCCTTTAACATAAGATTAGTTACTTTTTGCGTAAGTTTTTGTAAATTGATCTCCTCTTTAGCGGAGATTTCTATTGTCTTTTCTTTAGAGAAGAAAGAGGCAATCTTCTCCTTATCTATCCTTTGGGGAAGGTCAATCTTATTTATAACTGCTAAGGTTCCCTCTTCTTTTATCTCTTTAAATAGCCAGCTATCTTCTCCATTTAAGGGGAGAGACCCATCCAGCATTAATAGTATTATGTCTGCTTCTTCTAATTTTGAATATGTTCGTTTGAGAGCTTCTTTATCTATTTTATTTTTGGCTTTTTTTAATCCTGCTGTATCAATAATTTGTAAGGGAAATCCTTTTATATTTATCATCTCTTCGATTGTGTCACGAGTGGTTCCCGGCATAGGGGTAACGATGGCTCTTTTTCTTTGAAGTAAAGCATTCAAAAGTGTAGATTTACCCACATTAGGCTTTCCAGCAATAACTACTTTTATTCCCTCCCGATAAATTTTATCCATCTGGTTCATCTCAAGCAAACAGTTAATATCAATTAAAATCTTATGGAGATTTTTTTTTGTTTCTTTTGGGGACAAAAACTTTATATCTTCATAAGCAAAATCTATCTCTGCTTCAAAGTCCGATAAAAGATTCAAAACTTCTTCTTCAAGGAAGCTAATTTTTTTAGAGAGTCCTCCCTCTAATTGATTCATGGCAGCTTCCAAACTCTTTCCTGTTTTTGCTTGCACAATATCTAATACACTTTCTGCCTGTGTAAGGTCTATTCTCCCATTTAAAAAAGCTCTTTTTGTAAACTCTCCTGGTTCAGCTAAACGAGCTCCCCATCTTAATGTAAGGTTCAGGATTTTTCTTAAAGGGACAGGACCTCCGTGACAGTTTATCTCTACTATATCTTCGCGAGTGTAGGTTTTTGGTGCCCGCATTAAAGTGAGTAGGACTTCATCTATATGTTCTTTTGTTTCTGGATTAATTATCCACCCGTAGTGGATTGTAAAAGAGGATTCCCAGTCGATTTCTCTCTCCTGATGGGGTTGAAAAATTCTCCTGGCTATAGATAATGATTGGTTCCCACTCATTCTTACAATTCCTATACCTGAATATCCCAGAGGAGTAGCAATAGCGGCTACTGTCTCATTTAGGCTCATTGCTTTATCCCTTTTTTATAGCAGGTTTTGGTGATTTTTTAAAAATGAAAAACTGTTGGAGAGTAGAAAATAGGCTGGAAACGAACCAATAGAGCATTACTCCTGAAGGAAGCGACCAGAGTATAACAATGAGGAAAATGGGGAAAAACTGCATTATTTTACTTAGTCCTTCCTGTCCTCCCCTGGGTTGCATTTTTTGCATTGCCCTTTGTTGAAGAAACATAACTACCCCCAATATTAAAAGCAGGGGTATATTAGGTTCACTCAAATCCTTTATCCAGAGGAAGGAAGGGTTTTCGGAGAAATCAAAGTTAAGAAGAGCCCTATAAAGGATGAAGATGATAGGAAGCTGAACTACCATAGGCAGACATCCACTCATAGGATTGACTCCATGTTTTTTATATATGCCCATCATTTCTGCTTGCAGTTTTTTAGGGTTGTTCTTAAACTTTTTTTGAATGGCTGCCAGATGTGGCTGTAATTTTTGCATCTTTCCCATAGACTCATATTGCTTAAAGGTTAAAGGAGATAATGCTCCATAGATAAGAAGAGTTAAAAGAATAATAGCTATTCCATAGTTATGAGTAAAACTGTAAAAGAAAAGGAGAACTTTAATCAATCCTATAGAAAGATAACTCCATATACCATATTTACCTGCCTCTGTTAGATGATAATCCTCTCCATTTATCTTTTTTATCATTTCATTAATTGTCCTCAGTTGAAAATAATCTTGTGGTCCTGCATAAATTATCCATTCACTCTTAAGTTTATCGTGCTTAAATCCCCAGGAATTAAATGTAAACACTCCTCCCAAAGGTCGATTTAAGGAAGCAAATATTACTAAGTTCTTTTTTTGCCTGCTCCCCATCCACTGTATCCCCTTAGGATAATTTGATTTAATTCCCTGTTTATTTTCTTCCTCGAGAATTCCTCTGAAAAAGGCTAATCGTTCTTCATCTTCGTATTCCTCTCCTATTCCTCCTTGCCAGCTAAGTTGATATTTAGTTCTCTCCGGAAGGTTCTCTGTTTTAATGGTAATTAATCCATAATGTTGTTTTTGAGGAATCTTGAAGATTTTAATTATCTTATATCTATTATCTTTATTTTCCCAACTGCAAATAGCTTCCTTTCCCTCCCTGCTCAACTCAATCTGAAAATATTCTCTGTTTAAATCTATGATTTCACCTGAGGGTAAAGATAAACTCAATCCTAAAGCAGAAGCTCCCCTCTTGATTAACTCCTTTTTAGATTTTTTCAGATACCAGGAGTTAATCACCCCTCCCTTAGAACTAACGGTTATTTTTAAATTGTCATTTTCTAAAGTTAATTCTTTAGCTTCTTCCTCTTTGGAAGGGATGATTTCCTCAGGAAGAAGAGTCCTTGTCTCTTTTTGCACCGCAGAGGGAATCTCTTCCTTCTTCTCTTGAGGGGGCATACGGGTAGATACCCAAAAATTATAACCTATAAGTATTATTACGGACAACACTATAGCTAAAATTACATTTTTTTCCATAAATTTGTCTCCTTCATTTTAAAGGGTCATAGCCTCCAGGATTGAAAGGATGACATCTTAATATCCTCTTTACTCCCAACCAGCTTCCTTTCATTAATCCATATTTTTTTATGGCTTCCAGCGTATATTGAGAACAAGTGGGATAAAATCTGCAGGAAGGGGGGGAAAGAGGAGAAATACACCTCTTATAAAATATTATTAATCCTATCCCTATTTTTTTAAGCATCTGTTTTCCTTATCTTCTATCTCCCGAGCTTTTTTAATTATACTTTATTTTAGCTTTTGTCAAGTTTGGCTTTTTTGACTTTTTTTGCTTTTTTTGATATAATAGGCATCAATTAATAGTTAAAATAATGATAAGTGATAAGGGGAACAAAGATGGAGAAATTATTAAGAGATGTTTTTTTAGCAGGAATTGGTGTTTTGAGTCTTACCAAAGAGAAAGCAGAAGAGATTATAGAAGAGTTGGTAAGGTTAGGGAAAGTAACGGATAAAGAGAAAAGAACTCTGTTAGAAGGACTGATTAAAAGAGGAGAAGAACAGAAGAAAGAGATAGATAAAAAAATAGGGGAGAATGTGGAGAAGGTAATTTCCCGATTAAAGGTGGCTACCAAAGAAGATATTGAACGACTGGAAAAAAAGATAGAAGGGTTAAGGAAAAAATTAAGTTAGAGTTGACAAAAAAGGTTCTTCTGTTAATATCCTCACAAAGAGGAATGTAAGTGGGTAAAAAAGTATTGCATATCGGTTTATTTGGGCTGGGAACTGTGGGAGAAGGAGTGGTAGAACTTTTATTACGAATGGAAAATGAGAATAAAGATTACGAACTTATTCTGGAGAAAATTGCCGTCAAACATCTTAAAAAACAGAGATCAGTCTCTACCCCCCCTCATCTTTTAGCTACCGACCCTCGGGAAATTTTAGAAAATCCAGGAATTGACACAGTAATTGAAGTAATAGGAGGAGTAAATCAAAGTAAGGAAATAATTTTACAAGCCTTGAGGAAGGGTAAAAATGTAGTTACTGCCAATAAAGCCCTCTTAGCGAGAGAGGGAGAATTAATTTTTAATGAGGCTGTAAGAAATAATTGTTATTTAGGAGTAAGAGCCTCTAATAATGCTATTTATCGCCTTGCAGAAAGCCTGGTCTTTTCTCCTTTTAAGATGGAGAAATTAATAGGAATTTTTAATGGGACTTCTAATTATATATTAACGCAGATGGAGGAGGAGAAAGAGGACTTTTCTTCAGCTCTTAAAAAGGCTCAAGCAATCGGCTATGCTGAACAGGATCCCTCGGAGGATGTTGATGGTTATGATACAGCCAATAAATTAATAGTTCTGGTGGGTTTGGTCTTTGGTTATTTTATACCCTTGGAATCTCTTTTTATTGAGGGAATCAGAAAAATTTCTTATGAAGATGTTCTTTTTGCTAAGGAACTGGGGTTTAAAATCAAACTCCTTGCTATTGCTCAAAGAGGAGGGGAAGAATTAGAAGTACGAGTTCATCCTGCTCTTCTTCCAGGAAATGAAGGATTGGCTCAATTGGATGGGATAGAAAATGGAGTTGAAGTGAGGGATGAAATAGGAGTAGAAGTGGGCATGCAGGCTCCTGGTGCAGGTAAATATCCCACTGCCATGGCTGTGTTAGAAGATTTAGTTTGTATAGCGAACGGGCGGAGGTCATCTTTTCCCTGGCAGGAAAAACGGTTAAATTTAAAGAAAATGGATGAAATAAAAACTAAATACTATTTGAGATTTAATGTTTTAGACAGGATAGGAGTTTTAGCAAAAATTTCTGGAATATTAGGAAATCATAATATAAGTATCAATTCAGTTATACAAAAAGGGAGGGGGAGGGGAGTGAATAATACAGTTCCTATAATAATGCTTACTCATGAAGCGAAAGAAAAGGATATTCAGAGCTCCCTTCAAGAAATAAATAGTTTATCTGTAGTGAGAGAAGAATCCTTATTAATTCGTGTAGAAGAAGGTATTTGTTAAGGAGGAAAAATAGGAATGCTCATAATTACAATGAAAGAGTTGTTAGAAGCAGGAGCGCATTTTGGTCATCAAAGGAGCGCCTGGAATCCAAAAATGGAACCTTATATTTATCAACAAAGAAACCGTATGCATATTATTGATTTAAGGAAAACTATAAGGATGATGGATGAGGCTTACCGGTTTGTAAGGGATTTGACATTGGAAGATGGGAAAATACTATTTGTGGGGACGAAACATCAGGCGAGGAGAGCTATTGAGGAACAGGCAAAAAGGTGTGCATCTTCTTATATCAATGATCGGTGGATAGGGGGATTTTTAACAAATTTTTCCACCCTAAAAAAGAGAATAGAGAGATTGGAGCAGTTAGAAAAAGAAGAAAAAGAGGAACAGTGGGAAATATTACCTAAAAAGGAAGAGATGCATCTACGTAAGGAGATGGAAAAACTTAGACGGAATTTTAATGGGGTGAGAGGAATGGATGGTCTTCCAGAGGCTATCTTTGTTGCCGATTTAAGAGTGGAAGGAACAGCAGTTAAAGAAGCAAGAAAACTGAATATTCCTATCGTGGGCATCGTTGATTCTAACTGTGATCCTACTTTGGTGGATTACCTTATCCCCGCTAACGATGATGCTATAAAAAGTATTGAATTAATTACAAGTAAGATAGCCAATGCTGTTTTAGAGGGAAGGGAAATTTTTAATAAGAAGAAAGAACAGACCGAAGAAGAGAAGAGAAAAAGTGAGGAGGCAGTAGAAATAGGAGAAAGACCCGAGGTTGCAGCAAAGGAGGAAGAGGATACAGAAAAGGGGGAATCTAAAGAAAATATAGTAAAAGAAGAGGTGGAAACAGAGAATATAATAGAGGAAGTTTCAGCAAAACAAGATAAAGAAGTAATTAAGGACGAAGAAGCAGAAAAAGAGATGGAGAGGTAGCTTAATGAATATTTCGTTAGAGAAGATAAAGAGGTTACGAGAAGAGACATCGGCAGGGATTCTCGATTGCAAGCAAGCTCTTGAGGAAACAGGGGGTGATCTTGAAAGAGCAAAGAGAGCACTAAGAGAGAAGGGGACAAAAATTGCTGAGAAAAAGGTTGGCAAGAAAACTACTCAAGGTGCTATTGTTGCCTATATTCATCATAATGGAAGAGTAGGAACGATGGCAGAGATTCATTGTCAATCAGATTTCGTAGCAAGAAATGCTGAATTTCAGAAGTTCGCAAGAGATATAGCTATGCATACAACTGCTTTTAATCCTCGTTGGATTTCTCCTCAAGATATTCCAGAATCAGTGATAGAAGAGGAAAAATCTATTATTAAAGTTCAAGCAGAAAGGGAAGGTAGGTCCCAAAAAATTATAGAAAAGATTGTAGAAGGACGGATTAAAGCTTTCTATAAAGAAGTGTGCTTGTTAGAGCAGCCCTTTTTTAAAGAGGAAAAGATGACGGTAAAAGATTATCTACAGCAGTTTATAGCTAAAGTGGGTGAAAATGTGAAGATTCATCGTTTTGTAAGATATGAACTAAGAGAAGAGTCCAGGGATAATTAATGGGAAAGTCGCAAATTAGGTGGAAGAGGATTCTTTTGAAAGTGGGAGGAGAAAATTTAGCTGATGAAAAAAATTATGGAATCTCTTTCTCCCGGCTTGATTTAATTGCGAGGGAAATAAGAGAAGTTAAAGAGTTAGGGGTAAAAATAGGAATAATGGTAGGGGGAGGAAATCTTTTAAGAGGCAAAGTAATCAGTAAAAAGGGTGTGGATAGAGCTACTGCTGATTATATGGGAATGTTAGCTACTATTATTAATGCTTTAGCTTTTCAGGATACTCTGGAAAAGATGGGAGTAGTTACCAGAGTTCAAACTGCTATTGAGATGCAGGAGATTGCGGAACCTTATATTCGTAGAAGAGCTTTGCGGCATTTAGAGAGAGGGAGAGTAGTTATTTTTGCAGGAGGCACAGGAAACCCTTATTTTACTACTGATACAGCAGCAGCTCTTAGAGCTTTAGAAATAGGAGCTGAAGTAATTTTAAAGGCTACTAAAGTAGACGGAATTTATTCTTCCGACCCTCTAAAAGATGAAAAGGCTAAAAAATTTGATGAGATAAGTTATGTTGAGGTAATTAAGAAGCAGCTGAAAATAATGGATGCCACGGCTATTTCTTTGTGTATGGATAATCATCTACCCATAATTGTCTTTAATTTACAGAAGAGGGGAAATATTAAGAGAGTGATTTTAGGAGAAAAAATAGGAACCATAGTAGATAGTAGGGAACGGTCGCGACCGTTCCCTACCTTACAAAAGGATTTTCCTGCAAAATTTGGTTGACAATACTTCTCTTAAATTATGGAGGAAGGAATGATAAAGAAAATTTATCAAGAGGGCAAAGAGAAGATGGAGCAAGCAGTACAGGCTTTAGTAAAAAGGTATGTTAAATTAAGAGGGGACAGAGCTCGAGTGGAGTTGGTAGCAGATATAAAGGTGGATTGTTATGATTCAAAAATGAGTATCGCACAGTTAGCTAATATCTCTACTCCCGACCCTCATCTTATAGTGATAGAACCATGGGATAAATCTCTCATTAAAAATATAGAGAAAGCTATCTTAGTTTCTGATTTAGGTATAAATCCTGCCAATGATGGAAATGTTATCCGCTTAAGTATCCCTCCTTTAAGTGAAGAAAGAAGAGAGAAAATGGCAAAGATTTTAAAGGAGTGGGCAGAGGAATCCAGAGTTTCGGTTAGAAATTCACGCAGGGAAGTAAGAGAAGAATTGGAAAAATTAGAGAAAGAGAAGGAAATTTCCGAAGATGAGAGAAGGAGAGTGGAGAAAGATATTCAATCCCTCACCGATGAGTTTATAAGTAAAATAGATGAAATACAGAATAGAAAGATTAAAGAAATTCGACAGGTTTGATTATTTAGTGGGTGTATTTTCTCTAAAATGGAGTAAGAGATAGTGAAGGAAAGTTTTTTAACTGAAGAGTGTAAAGAGGAGATAAAACGCATAGGAAAAACTGAGATTCTTGTAGGGATACCCAGTTACAACAATGAAAGGACGATTAGTCATGTAGTAAGAGCGGCTCAATATGGCTTAGCTAAATATTTTCCTAAGTTTAAAGCGGTAATTATGAATTCTGATGGAGGGTCAACAGATAGAACAAGGGAAATAGTAAAAAAGACCAGCGTCTATACCGATTTAGATACAATTCTTATTGAGCATGCTGTCCATCCAGCGGCAAGTTTTTCTGCTGCATATCGTGGTGGTATCCCGGGGAAAGGGAGTGCTTATAAAGCTATTTTTGAGACAGCTTGTAAGTTGAAGGCAAGAGTTTGTGTGCTGATCGACTCTGACCTGCGGAGCATTACCCCTGAATGGGTAGAACTTCTGGCTGGTCCAATACTACTAAAAGGTTATGATTATGTATCACCTCTTTATTCTCGCCATAAGTACGATGGTACTATCACTAATTCCATTGTGTATCCATTAACAAGAGCTCTTTATGGTAGGAGAATACGACAACCTATCGGAGGAGATTTCGGAGTATCTAAAAAGATGGTCAAATCGTATTTAGCGAAGGACGTCTGGGGAACAGATGTAGCTCGTTATGGTATAGACATATGGATGACTACTGTAGCCATAAATGAAGGAGCTAAAATATGTCAGTCCTTCTTGGGGGCTAAGATACATGATGTTAAGGAACCAGGCCAGGTTTTAGGACCTATGTTTAAACAGGTGGTAAATACTCTGTTTTATCTAATGTGTGATTATGAGGAGCATTGGAAAAAAGTTAGCCGGGCTAAACCTACAGCTATATATGGTTTTCGCTCTGATAATCCTCCTGAGCCTGTATCGGTGAATCTTAACTCTATTGTAGAAAAATTCAAAAGAGGAGTAGAAGATAATAAGGAATACTGGTCGACTTTTCTTCCTTCGCAAAGAGTGAAGGAGTTGGAGGAGATATCCTCTGTTAGTCTGGACAAATTCAATTTTTCTCCAGAACTATGGGTGAAGATAATATACGATTTTGCTGTTACTTACTCCCAAATGTCCTCTTCGGAGAAGGAGCTTGATAAACTCGTAAACTCTCTTATCCCTATTTATTTTGGAAGAACAGCCTCATTCGTTATTGAAACAGATAATATACCCACTTATGAGGCAGAAGATAAAATTGAGCATCTGTGCGATAAATTCGAAGAATTAAAACCTTATTTAATAAAAAGATGGGATTCTGCTAAAAAAGATGACTCTTACCCTCTTTAAAACTCTCTTTTTCTTAAAAATAGGTAGGTTATAATTAACATTGCACAAATATAAATTAAGCTATACAAGAATGCTTTGCCTGTGTATTTAAGACCGACAGGAATGTTTTGAACTGCCTTTTCCCTTATATTAAAATACTCCAAATTAGGCAGAATCCAGCTAACAAACGTGAGAAGAATACTTTCTACCCCTTTCATTTTCTCTCCTAAGAACTTAAGCTGAAGGTTGAGGTGCCCAATTAAGTAGATGAGAAATGTAAATATAGTGCTGGTAAAACTTGCAGAACAGAAAGAGGAAAACATAATGGCAATTGAGGTGATAACTGCTGTCTCTAAAAAAATAAAGAATAAGATTTTCAATGCAGCCATTCCCATTATCTCCCCTTTAAAATAGAGGAGGATAAAGAGAGTGAAACCTGTTATGAGTAAGCTTGATAAAGCAACCCAGATTATCCCCAGGAAATTACCGAGGATAAAACTTAGTCTGTTCACAGGTTTGGAGAGAATAGTATAAATGGTTTTGTTTTCAATTTCTTTAGAGATGCTTTCTCCCCCAAGGAAAACAGCTATTAAGGCGGTGAAGAAGGAGATACTTGCCAGTCCCACATCTTTTATAATTTTTAGCTGGGCGGTAAAAGTCAAAAATTCAAATAACCTGGAGAGCAGTATTAAACCGATAGCGAAAAATAAAAACAGAATAAAAATCTTACTTCTCCAACCTTTTCGGAACACATTTTCAGAAATAGCCAAAATTACGCCCATTTTTGCACAAGAGTTATTTATCAATCCTTCTCTTCAGTTGTTTTATAGCTAACTCCGCTCCATCCAAATTTAGTTCGGAGTGTCTTAAAAAACGAGGCTTCCTCCAATCTAATTAAACTCGCTTCACACTTAGCTTTTTCAACTTTAATTGTATCTCTATCTTTGAGTTCAAAGCCTATTTGACCATCAATAGTAAGTAAGACTTTATCAGAAGGGGGCTCGAGTATAATCTCTATCTTATTTTTTTGTGAAATGATAAGTGGTCTTACGGATAAAGTATGGGCACAGATAGGGGATAAGATTATCACTTTCAAGTTTGGACAAACCACAGGTCCTCCTGTAGAGAGAGAGTAAGCGGTAGACCCTGTGGGGGTAGAGATGACTAATCCATCAGCAGCGTAAGTAGTAACAAACTCTCCAGAGACGAAAGTTTTAAGGTTGATAATACGAGAAACTGCTCCTTTACTTATAACTACATCATTTAATGCAAGAAAAGTTTTTATTTTCTCGTCTTCTCTGAAGATTTTTGTCTCCAACATTAGCCGTTTTTCCATTACATATTTTCCGGATAAAATCTTTTCAAGACTCTCTTTAAATCTGGAGGCTGGTATTTCAGTAAGAAATCCCAACCCCCCTAAATTAATACCTAAAAGTGGAAGATTATAAGGAGCAAAACTTCTTGCTGTTCTGAAAAAAGTTCCATCGCCCCCTAAACTAATGATAAAATCTGAATTTTTGCCTATTTTTTCTTTGTCACAAGCTAACTCAGGATGCTCTATCTTTTCTGCTGCCTCGGGAGAAAGAAGAACTTTTATTCCCTTTTCTTCCAGATATTTTATTAGGGAGATAGTATAGGAGGCAATGTCCTTTTTCTCTTTGTTGATTGTGATTCCTATTGTTTTATACATTTTTATCTCACTATTTCCTTCACTATTTTAACTATTTTTTCTTTATTTAGTCCATATTTTTTAAGTAATCCTTTTCTTTCTCCCTGTTCAATAAATTTATCAGGTAAACCTATCCGTTTAATCTGGTATTTATCAGTCGTCTTATCCTGCAAAAGCTCTAAGATTGCCGAGCCAAATCCTCCTTTTAAAATGCCTTCTTCTACGGTAATTAGCTTCTTTGTTTTTTTTGCGAGATTAAGAATTAAATCTTCGTCAAGGGGTTTGACGAATCTTGCATTTATCAAAGTGGGGTTTATTTTTTCCTTTTTTAGCAGTTTGCAAGCCTCTTCAGCCATTTTAACCGTGGAACCTAAAGCAAAAATAGCCACTCCTTCTCCTTCTTGAATAACCTCAGCCCTCCCTATTTTTAAGTGCTTAAATTTTTTTACCTTTATTTCCTTTAACCCTCTTTCTTTGGGATATCTTATAGCTGCAGGATGCTCAGTGTTGACAGCTGTATATAACATATTTTGGAGTTCAATCTCATCTTTAGGAGCCATTATAACCATATTTGGTAGATGACGAAGATAAGCTATATCAAAAATTCCTTGATGAGTAGGGCCATCCGGCCCTACTATTCCTGCTCTATCTATAACAAAAACTACAGGTAAATCCTGCAAGGCAACATCATGGAGAACTTGATCATAAGCTCTCTGCAGGAAGGTAGAGTAAATAGTTACTACAGGTCTATATCCTTCAGATGCTAATCCTGCAGCAAAGGTTACCATATGTTCTTCAGCGATTCCTGTATCGAAAAATCTTTCAGGAAACTCAGTTTTAAATTGAGAAAGTCCTGTCCCCTCAGACATAGCAGCAGTTATGGCTATAATCTTGTTGTTTTCTTTCGCTAACCTGGTTAGTGTTTCCCCAAAGACTTCATTCCAGCTTTTACCCTCCTTTTTTCTTATTCTACCTGTAGAGAGATTAAAGGGATAAGCACTATGATAAAGGGAAGGGTTCTCTTCGCTAAATTTATATCCTTTGCCTTTCCTGGTGAGAACATGAACTATAATCGGTCTCTTTAGTTTTTTTACTCTGCTTAAGATATTGATAAGCTCTTGAAGATTGTGCCCGTTAATAGGACCAAGGTATCTAAATCCTAATTCTTCAAAAAATGACCCTTGCATAACTAAACTCTTTATCCCTCTTTCCATTTTTTTAATAGTTGCCGTTGCTTCTTCTTTTAAGAAAGGACTTTTTTCCATAAGCCGTTTAAAATCCTCTCTTAATCTGTTATAGTCAGGATTTGTTCTTAATCTGGTTAAATAAGTGGAAAGAGCACCCACGCTTGAAGATATAGACATCTTGTTGTCGTTAAGGATGACAATGAGGTCCTTTTTTAAACAGCCAGCATTATTTAAACCTTCATAGGCTATCCCCGATGTTAAAGCACCGTCCCCTATCACTGCTACTACTGAATAGGATTTCCTTTCTATATCTCGAGCGCAAGCCATCCCTAAAGCAGCAGATATGGAGGTGCTGCTGTGTCCAGTGTTAAAAGTATCGTAGATACTCTCTTCTTTTCTTGGGAAACCGGAGAGTCCTCCTGATTGACGTAGAGTGGAAAATATCTTCTTTCTTCCCGTGAGAATTTTATGAGTATAACATTGATGCCCTACGTCCCAGATGATTTTATCTTCTGGAGCATTGAATACAAAATGTAAAGCAATGGTGAGTTCTACTACTCCCAGATTGGAGGAGAGATGTCCTCCTCTTTTAGATACTGTCCGAATAATTATATCTCTCACTTCTTTAGCCAATATCTCAAGTTCACTTAAACTCAGTAATTTTAAGTCTTGAGGCTTGTTAATTCTACCTAAGATTTTACTCATCTGTCTCTCGCTATTTATTAGTCTCTTAACTCATCCAGAGCAGAGCTATGATACATCCTATTATCCCTCCTGTTATTACTTCTAAGGGAGTATGTCCTAATTTTTCTTTCAACCTCGGTTTTATAGATTTTTTATAAGAGAGATGAGAAAGTATCTCATTTAATAATTCTGCTTGCTCTCCTACTGCTCTTCGCACACCTATAGCTTCGTACATTGTAATCAGGGCAAAGATAAAAGTAATAATAAAGAAGGTAGATCTTATTCCCTCTTTTATTCCCACTCCTGTGAGCAGGGCTATAACCACAGCGGCATGAGAGGATGGCATTCCTCCCGGCTCTATAAAACGGTGTAATTTTATTTTTCTTTCTTTAATTATAGGAATTATTACTTTAATACCTTGAGCAACAATCCAGGCGCAGATAACAGCTAATAATAATCTCTGCCTAACAAAAAGATAAAGAATTTTTATCATTTTACTTCTCTAATCCTTTAATCCTGCTTTACTTGTCCTGAAAAAGAAAATCTTCATTTTTTTCTTTATCTTCGTTTTCCTCAACCTTTTTCATCTCTTCCCATTCTTTCAATTTAAATTTATCTTTTTCCTTTATCAGTATTTGAATCCTTTTTTCTACTTCTTCCAACTTTTTTTCGCAGAAACCTATCAGTTTCATCCCTTCTTCAAATCTCTCCAGAGCTTCCTCAAGAGGAAGCTCTCCCTCTTCCAACTCCTGAGTAATCTTTTGCAATTTTTCTATGGCCTCTTCAAACTTCACTATTTTTCCTCCTCAACTTCATAAACTTGAGAATAAATTTTGCCCTGGTGTAACTTTACTTTTATCCTTTCCCCTTTCTTTACTTGACGAGATTCCTTAATTATCTTTCCCTCAGGATGGGTAAAGCAGATACTATAGCCTCTTTTTAAGATGGATAAAGGAGAAAGGTCATTCACTCTCTTTTTATAGAAAGAGATTTTCTCTTCCTCTTTTTTTAGTCTTCTCTTGCCCGAGGTGTATAATTTCTCTTTTTCTTTTTTCAAGCTCTCTTTTATTAAATCTATCCTTTTTTGAGGAGAAGTTTGCAAGAGCCTATTTTTCATACTAATAAATTGATTCTTATCTAATTTAATTCTTGAAGAGAAAGAAAAAATCATCTTTTTCTCTAATTCATCCATTTGCTGTTGAATCTCTTGAAGGCGACGATAAGGCTGCTTAAAGACAAAAGAGGATTTTATTTTTTCTATGTTCGAAGAGGATAAATTTATATAGTTTTTCATTAAGGTAGACATCCGTTGGGCTCGAGTTTGTAACATCTCTATTAGATCCTCTTTTTTGGGAATAACCCTTTCTGCTGCTGATGAAGGAGTGGGAGTTCTCTCGTCAGCTACAAAATCAGCGATACTTATATCTATTTCGTGTCCCACAGCAGAGATAATGGGAATGTGAGAATTGTAAATAGCTTCTGCTACTATCCTTTCGTTAAAGCAGAATAAATCTTCAAAAGAGCCTCCTCCTCTCCCTACAATTATCACATCTACTTCTCCATAATCATTTAGATTTTGCACTGCTTGAGCAATTTCTGCTGCTGCCTCATCTCCCTGAACTCTACAAGGGGAAAGAACAATTTCTGTATTGGAGAAGCGTTTATTGAGGACAGTAAGTATATCTTTGATTGCTGCTCCTTTTAGAGAGGTTACCACTCCTATTCTCTGGGGAAGGTAGGGGAGGGGGATTTTGTGCTCAGGATCGAAATATCCCCTTTTTTCAAGTTCCTCTTTTAATTGCTCAAATTTAAGATAAAGAGCTCCTTTCCCCACAGGAAGAATTTCCTCTACATAGAGTTGGTATCTTCCCTGAGGCTTATAGACTCCTATGCTTCCTTTAGCTATTACCTCTAAGCCGTTTTTGAGAGTAAAGTTTAACTCTACTGCTCTATTTTGAAACATTACACAGGAGAGAAGGCTCTCTTCGTCTTTAAGAGCAAAATATAGATGACGTGAAGGGAATTTAAAGTTTGAAATCTCTCCTCTTACCCAGATGTCTTGAAGTTTCTCATCGTTCTCTATCTCTCTTTTTATATAGCTTGTGACTTCTTTTACAGTGTAAATATGTATTTTTGGCATTCAAATTACCTCTTGATACTCTAATCCTTTAATCCTCTTTTCCTACTTTTTTCTTGATTTTTAATCCTCTACCCCTCTAATCCTTTAATCCTGCTTTCACTTGTCCGCCTTTAACATAGCAAACCACCCTTCCTTGTCAATAGAAAAATTGAGCGGTCTCATCTTAATCGCTACTTTAAGATAGGCAAGAAAATTATTCATTTAAACCGGGATTCGACAAACTGTTAAGTTGGCAGGCCTTGAGTAGGAGAGGCATAAGAGTCCCGATTACCTTTAACTCTTGTTTTCATAAAGTAAGGAGCTATTCCATATCTTCCTAAAATAATCTTGCAGCTCTTTAGCTACCTCCTCAGACTTGATAATGACGGAGACTTCATTGTTCTGGGTAAGGGAATAGTAAGCCCAGTTGGTGCTCCCGACGATACTTATCTTACTGTCTATAATGAGCATTTTTGAGTGGGTGCTGGTAAATGGAAAATCGTAAATTACACTTATTCCTTTTTCGGATAAAATGTGTCCAACTTTCTCATTCTCTTTTGTAGATTTCCATTTTGGATTTCCTTTTTCAAGAATTACTTCTACCTCAATTCCCTTTTGATGAGCATTTATTAAATCTCGAATAAGTATATTGCTGGGACTATCCGGGTATTTCTCGTAGTAACATGCCTCAAACATCATTACCTGAATGGAGGCTTTAGCTTCTCTTAAAATTTGGTGAACCCGAGGAAAATACTCCTCATTTGTAATTACCTCTACATCCTGTGCCGGAAGGCAAAATACAGTTGAAACAAAAAAGAAAATGAAGAGTCCCGCTAAACTAACAAGGGTTAATTTCTTAAGCGTTTTTTGCCTCCTTGAGATTATAGTAGTATCAAAGTATTTTAGTGAAATTGACCTGCCTTCTTTTGCTTTCCTCTCATAATTTCCCCGGGAAGTGTAGTTAAATCTACTACACATCACATCTTCTAATAGTTCTCTTCAAATTACCATCTCCTTCAATAATCCGGGATTACTTTTTTTTGAGAAGACAGACTTGCCTGGGCAGTGTTTTTTAGAATATCTCCTAAAGCTTTATATCCCTCCATCATCTTTTTTTGTCTCTCTTCGTGGAAATATTTATGTAAGAATTGGTCAATAAATTCACTCCGACTGACTTTATTTTCTTGAGCCTTTGAATCTATCCATGCTAAAATATTAGTAGATAATGTGAAAGCCCGTCTCTGCTTTTGTTTGGTTCTTATAACCATTTTTTTCTTTCTCCTTTTATCTCTGTTGTAATTACAAAATAGCATATATAATAGTAATATAAAAAAGTATAATTATCAAGTTTGATGTTTAATTAATACCCATTTTTACTATAAATAATATTCTCCTTTCCTACAACCATTGTTTTTGATTGGAATATCGTTTAAACTCTACCCTCCTTGTATCGTCTTCAGTGCTATCTCGATTTTTTTAATATAGACCACCATCTTATGAGCAGCTTTTTTCGGAAAGACCGTGTCGTTGTACGCGAAGTTCCCTATTTACTATTCCTTCTTTAAAAAACTATATGTTTTTCTGCCTTTTTTCAATAGCCTAAACAAGCCATTACTTGTTATTTTAGACAGTATTTCATCTTCTTTCATATGATGGTCACTGAAGGATAGAATTCCTTCTGGTTTCAATACTCGATGTAACTCTTCTATTACTCCATTTGGGTCATTCAAGTCGTGAAATATATCGTATAATAGAACTACATCTACGCTACTATCAGGCAATCCCGTTCTGCAATCGGAACAAATGGTTTTCACATTCGTCAGTCGCTTTTTTGAAGCGATATTTTGAACCATCTGAATTGCAAGCGGATGGATATCCAGGGCATAAATCTTTCCTGATTTTCCCACCAATTCTGCTGCAGCGGCTATATAACTCCCAGGCCCACATCCATAATCAAGTACATGAAAACCAGCTTTTATTCCCACCTCTTTTAAGATATTCTTGCGCGGTGAGAATATATCACGAAATTTGTAGCTGAAAGACATTAATTTGAAATGAAAATTGGGTTCTGGTTTGCCCATGGTAGCCTCCTTATATTATCTTACTAAAGGAATGTTACCTCAAATCCATCTGGACACTGTTTTTTAAAGTATATTTTTCAGCAAGGAAATTGATTAATTCCTTTTGATTTTTCTCTAAATACTTCTGTCGGCTACACTCTCTTGAGAAGTACAATCTACTACTAAAATGCTTTGAAGTTTAAGTGCTAAAACGCGTGAGAGATTAACTGCTGTGATGGTTTTACTTGTTTTGCTTTTGGGGATTCGGATTAGTATTTTTCGCAATTTTTTTTCTGAGCCCCCCCATATAATTTCGTTACCCTTTTTTGAGAGTTTGGATTTTAAAGACAAGATTATACCTTTATTTTTATTATTCCAGAGCAATAGTTTTATTTATTCTCCATGTATTTGATTAATTGTCTTAATGCAGTGTCTTTCACTTGATTATAATTTTTCCTCAGACCGTATTCATCTTGCAACTGCCGTATGGTTTCTCTAATTTGATTCCTTGACTTACCCGATTCAACAACTTTTTTCTCCACGTAGTCATTTAATTCTTTCAACTTCTCATATCTTACTGTGTCAGCACCATATTCTCGCATCATTTCATCCTTTTTCATTGGCATAAAACCTCTCAATGCATCGTGGAACTCTTTTATTTTTTCTCTTGATAATTCTCGTTTAATTTGATTATAAAGTTCTTTCTCTACCATTTTCAATCTCCTCCCTAAAATTAAGCAATGACAAAAATATCTTAGTAATTTTCTCTCAAATTCTTTATTATCATGTATTTTAATGGAATTAATTTGTCTCCCCCTACTTTTTAGTAGGATTTAGTAAATCTTACTCAAAAAAGGAGGCAAATCTAATGAAAAACCGCTCATTTTGTTCTCTGGATATGCAAAAGGTTTACTCGTGAAGACATAGAACAATTTATTCAAAGTCTTTCAGATATTTTAGCCAATCGTAATACTGATGTTAAACCTAAAGGTGACCTTAAAGAGAATTATCCTAATTACCGTAGCTTCTCTGTTGACCCGAACTCACTGCTTAAAGCTCCTCCCAAGACTACGCTAAGATTAGACTGGAGAAAGCTTTTATCTATTTATGAGGAAAAGAACGGTAATGCAGAAGAGGGGACGGTTCTATTTTTACCACCCCTGGCTAAAATGACGAGAATATCTTTCTCTAATAAGATACAGGTGATTCTTGGATAATATCAATTTCCTTTAATACCTTTAATAGAAAAATAGAATCGTTCCCTCTTTACTTAAGCTTTGTTTAAGAGTTAGAGCTTGTTAGACCCGCCCTTACAAAGCTACTTACCCAAGACAACCTCAACGCATAGGATTCAAATTGCCGAATCCAGGTTGAGCAAATTTAACCTCTGGCATAGGGTAATGTTTGATGTTGTAAGTAGCTAAAATCAAGCTATTAATAGTGCAAGTAGCAGAAATGAGGGCATCAGGAAGGAGAAGAGTTATTCCCCTTTTTTGATATTCTCGTATGTATTCACCAGCTTTATTAGCTATTCCCCGATCCAAAACATAAATTTTTAGAGATTCAAGAAAACCGTTAGTCTTTTCTTCTTCTCCTGATCTTACTCCTGCTTGAACTTCAGCAACACAAATAGGAGAGGTAGCTGGAACCCCAGCTATTTTTTCTAAATCTTTCAATAACTTTATAGTTTTCTTCTCCCCTCTTAAAAAGGCAATGATTATATCTGAGTCAAGAAGATATTTACTCATGATAGATTCTTTTGAATCTCTGTGCAGTTTCTTCTCTCGTTTTCCTAAGATATCTATTAATGTCTTTTATTGAGGAAAGTTCAGGATGATTTTCGTCTTTCCAGGCTCCAGCTGATTCCTTTAGAGCTTTAAGGAATTTTTCTTTGGCTATTTTTTCTTCCGCTGCCTCTGTCATAAATTTACTTCTTCCTCGTTTACCTGCTAATCTATCTATTGTCTGTAATATATTTACAGGTAGAGTTATATGAGCCTTAACTTTTTTTGACATATTTTATCCCCCCTTTAAGTTCCATTTTTAATGTAACAAATATAAAATAGAGTGTCAAGCAAAAAGGAAAAATAGAATCGCCCCCCTTTCTTCTTAATCGTGACAAATCTTTTAAAAAAGGTAAACCTAAAGCAAGAAATAAAATTTATAATTTCTAGTAGTCTGTTACATAAAGACAGTAAATGATATTACCTTTTTGAATGCTTACGCTATACTCCTTTTAGAAAGTATGAAATTCTCTAAAAGGAGGAAAATATGGCACGAAAAGCTCGGGAAGTTGCTTTATCAGAAGAGGAAAGAGCAGATTTAAAGAAACGGACCCCATGAAGTAACAGAAGAACGGAGAATGGTAATTCGATTAAAAATTATTCTTCTTGCTTCCGATGGCCTTGAAAGCAAGGAAATAGCAAAGGGATTAGGCGTAAGCAAAAAAAACTGTATGTAGGTGGCGAAACAGATATACTCAAAAAGGCTTAGATGGACTGAGATAATGAAAAATCGGGTAAACCCTGGAAGTTCTCCTCGGAGGACAGGCTGAATATCATCACCACACAGCCTGCAGTCCTCCAGAGGCCTCTACTCACTGGTCATTAAGGAGTCTACAAAAAGAGGCAAAGAAAAAGATCTCCCTCTATTGCCTCAGCTTCTCTTTTCTTCTGTGCTTCGAATAACTCGAACGTAATAGTGAAACTTACTAAAGTTAGCGTGGCATCTTCCTCGAGACTGTCCCAAGGTAGAAACAGTTTTTTGTCCTTGCCAAATAAACTCATAGAAGCCCTTCTTTGTTGGTTTACCAAATCTCTCTCTACAAATGGTTTCTATGAGATCATAGTTTTCCGCACCATTAAAATAGAGATATGCACCACAAAACCTGTCTTTGTAAAATTCATATTTCTCTTAAAATAGGTTTATATCTACCCGGATCCAAGGAGTTCCTCTTTCTCCTCTAAATACTTTATTAACAATGAGACAATTACATATAGCCAAACGGCTTTTAAGTCTTATTTGGTAAATTTAAGTCCTTTTGTAGTTCTTCGGTGTTACTTTTAAGAAAATTCATAACTTCAATTAGTTGTTTTTCTGTCTCGGAAGCGGTTACTGCTTTATTTTTCTGATATTTATCAATGCATTTTTTAGTATTTTCACCTGTATTTTCCATCCAGCTCCTCAATTTGACTAAGTAGTCTAGAATATGATGTAGATACCAAGTTTTAACATAATCTTTTCCTTTAATCTGAAAATATGGCAAAGTCTCTTTTTTTAACTTTCTAAGATCGTGAGTACCAAATATAATCAGAAAATCTGCAAGTGAAAAAGGTTTTCTACCTTTTGGCCGAGGAAATTTCTTTTCATATATATATTTTGCAAAATCCTCAGGATAATCCTCCAATTTCCATGCATCTATAACTCTATTTGTGTATTTAGCTATATCATCAGGAATCCCTATCTTTCTACTCCATTTTACGTGCATTTGCCATCCTGGCATTTTCTCCTCCTTTTATTTTTCTATATAAAACCGCCTATTTTCAACTTCCTGTAATTAGTCTTATGGAAAGTTCAAGCTATTTAATTTTCTCAAAGTCAATCTCAATTTTTACCTTGCTCATTGGTAGCTTCTTCAAATGCTAAAAACCTAAAATTTTTAGATTCTACTTAAGACTTAGTAGTTTCACTTCACCCTCAATAGCAATACCTGCATAAGAGTTCGAAAGAGAGATCCTTGAAAGTTTCTTTCCTAATTTTGTTTGATAAAGAACTTTTCCATTTAATGCATCTAAAACCATAACTACATCAAAATTGCCAATGCCAATATAATCTCCTTTTGGAGAAATAACAAGTCCTTCAATGCTTCCTGGTAGTACTTCTAATTGAGATTCCCAGAGGACTTTGCCTTTCCGATTAAGAAGTACAGGATGGGCAGAAGAATTTGTAGCAACTATTTTTTCGCCTTGTTCATTAATAGCAACATATCCACCAATATTGCTCTTCTTCCATAAATTTTTGCCGTTTCTATTAAGAAAAACCATTTCTCCATTATCCAATCCTACTACAATTCTTTCTGCATCCCTGTCAATTCCAACATCAATAGGTGGGGAGTCAAATTGAACATGAACTAACAATTTGCCTGAAGGGTTAAAAACATATACTGCATTCTCCCCTTTTGTATAGTTATAATTTTTATCCCAGGGGCCGAACTTCTCTCCAGTTACTGCTACATAGCCTTTCTGATTAACAATCGCACAGGTTAAATGGACATTGAGTTTCTTTTGCCAAATTACATCACCATTTTGATCAAATGTCCAGATAGTTGAGGCTGTTGGATTGGAATTACTGTCAAACGGGCCATCACCGACAACTCCACACTTAGCTTCATATGAATAATCAAGAGAAAGTGAGCTAAGGGAATCTACCCGCTTGCCCCATAACTGCTTACTGGGTTTGATCTGAAACAAGGAAAAATCATTACGGTTGTATGCAGCAAGGACATAGCCTCCTGATACAACTACTCTCTCAGTATCTGAACATTCCCAAGTTTGAAGAGAATCCTCTTTTCGATTGTAAATACGGATATAACCAGCATTTTTTGTTGCTTCAGAGAAAGCTAAATTTCCATCTTCTGAGACTGAAATGCTAAAGGTTGTATCTGTCTTGCAACTCCAGATTTCTTCAACACTCGTATTTCCTATTGCTTGAGTTATAGAGCAAACTACTAAAATTAAAGTTAACCCTAACATATCTGCAAACATTACCCAATTTTTAATCTTTATTCTCAACTTCCCGTAATTAGTATTATGAGAAGTTAAACTCCTCTGTAAAATAAAGGATAAATATTCCTCAAAGACCCTTGTAAAATATGCTTATGTATCCTCTGTATAAAAACTGGTCTATTATTTATGAAGTTTGAAAACAAAGGTGTATTCATAAACAGTATTTTCTATCTTTAATGGAAGTAAAACGCCAATTTCCTTTTCCCACAATTCCTTTGCTCTACTATCTTTAGGTAGCAATGGTTTTCCTTTCCACCCGCCATACTTTCCGCTATTCCAATAAACATAATCTGTAGGATATACTAAATCTTCCAGTATTTTTCCCGGAACAACTACGCTCGGCGCTTGGGGTTCATCTCTCGTGATATATTTAACTCCAGAGTGTATTATTCTATGCGAAAGGTTATTCTCATCTATGTAGGCAGCTTCATCCCATATTATTTTTATTGAATTGCTAATCTTGTTATATATAGAAAAATTTATTCTTACTGCACTTAAACCAAATGATATTTTTATCAGGCTATCTTCAAATCCAAGAATTTCTTTCTCCATAAATATACTTCCCTGCCCATATTTTTGTTTTGCTTCTTTGGATTTTTCTACTTTCCCAAGAGAAAACGTATAATAACTTCCTATCAAGTGAACACTTGAACCTTGAGGCATCTTGCAAATTACTTTTCCGCATTTAGGGCAATGGAAATTATTCCACCAAAGGCAAGGATAGATAGGCAAGGCATTACATGTCACTTCGGCTCCACAATACGGACAGGTAATTACGTGTCTTCCAGTTGTAAATTTGGGAACTTTATGCTTATTCGCTATAATTGGTAAAGCTATGAGTGATATCGAGCCCACCAAAACTAAAGTTAATAACGAAATTTTTGTCATTTTACTAATCATTTTTATTCCTCCTTTTATAATTTACATTTCACCTCCCCGTATAAAAACCTTCTTTTTTATCTCCCAATCCCCAAAAATTCTTTTTATATCAAAGCATCTACTTATATACTTTTATTCAATAAATATAGAGCGGCTTGCGAGGCTTTCCACTTAATCTTTTCTCTATCCCCGGAAAATATGAACTTCTGGCACATTTTTTTATCCTGTGTAGAAATAGCAATGTAAACCAGTCCTACAGGCTTTTCGGGGGTAGCCCCTGTAGGTCCAGCAATGCCTGTAATTCCTATGCCTATATCTGCCTTTGCCGCTTTTTTTGCTCCTTCAGCCATCTTTTTGGCTACCTCACTACTTACTGCTCCTTTTTCCTGGATAAGTGAGGAAGAAACATTTAAAAGCTCGGATTTAGCTTGATTACTATAACTTACTACTCCACAATTATAATAATTAGAACTCCCCGGAATATTAGTGAGACGATGGGAAAGTAGACCTCCAGTACAAGATTCGGCAACTCCAAGCTTTAAGCCTCTTTTTCTTAACGAAGAGGAGACTAAAAATTCCAGAGTTTCTTCATCAACCCCATAAATATAATCGCCAAGCCGTTCTCTTATCTTATCTTCTAATTCTTTAATCTTTTCTTCTCTAACTTTTCTATCATCAAATTTTGCCGTAATCCTGAGGTGAACTTCTCCCTTCCCGACCAATAGAGCTATAGTAGGATTGGATTGTTCTTTTAAAATATCGGCGATTTTTTCTTCTACCTGAGATTCTCCTATTCCCCATATTTTAAGGAATCGGGATTGGATGTATCCTCTTATTTCCTTTTTTGTAGAGAGATAAGAAATTACTTCTTCCATCATCTTTTCCATTTCTCGAGGAACACCAGGGAGAGAGATAATTATTTTGCTTTTTTTCTCAAGAATAATTCCAGGCGCTGAGCCTAACTCATTAGTGATAATCTTTGCTGAGGAAGGGATAAGAGCTTGTTTAATAATACCTTTCTCTGGTAAATTTTTAGAAGGAAGTCTCTGTTGAATATTTTTAACTATCTCTTTATTTAATATTAATTTTTCCTCCATTACTTCACTTACTGCCTCTTTAGTCAGGTCATCCTCGGTAGGACCCAATCCTCCGCTTATAATAATCAAATCTACTCTATCCAGAGCTTCCTTTAATATTCTGGATAGCCTCTCTTTATTATCTCCCACTACAGTTTTACGAAAAAGGTCTATTCCCAAAAGGGATAATTTGCGGGCTATATAAGCAGCATTTGTATCTACAACATCTCCCAATAAAAGCTCTGTTCCCACAGAGATGATCTCTGCTTCCATCTCTATCACCTCCAAATGCATTAATTCATAAATAGATTATATTTTTCTTCTCCCAACTTCGCCTGCTCTCGTCAATGCCCATCTGGTTAAATAAGGGCCTACTATCTCTGTAATAACTGTAGTGAAAAGTAGAATATTTATGACCATAGCTGCTAAGTATTTACCTGTTGTTCCATAAATTCCAAAATCTCTACCTACTACTATAGCTAAAGCTAAGGCTACACCAACCTGAGGAAAAAGGGAAAAACCTATATATTTTTGCACTACTTTAGGAGCGCGAGATAATTTTGCTCCCAATGAAGCACCGCAGATTTTTCCCGCCATCCTTGCACCAGTATAAGCGAGCCCAATGAGACCTATTTGAGGTAAGAGCTTAATATTTAAATGAGCTCCCGCCAGGCAAAAGAAAGCCATATAAAGAAAGGGAGTAACAATTTGCCAGGTATTGGATATACTTCGTGAACCTCGTGGAGCAAAGTTAGCTACTGTCATTCCCAGTGCCATATTAGTTAATAGTGCTGAGAGGTGAAAACGAGCAGATAAACCTAAGGAGAGTAGAATTGCTCCCACCATAAGAGTGAAAAAATCGCTTCGGGAGCGCATCCATCGGCTAAGAAGACTAATTGAAAGACCAATGGCAAGACCTATAAGTAAAGATCCCAATATTTCTTTAATGGGATTTATGAAAACTGCCCCCAGGGTAATAGTAGCTCCGGAAGAAATAAAAATCTTAGCGAAGGATGAGGCAAAAGCATAAATAATTAAAGCCATTGCATCATCTATAGCTACTACAGAAATAATAGTAGTAGTTAAATCCCCCTTAGCTTTCGCTTCATTTATAACCATCACCGTAGCTGCTGGTGCCGTAGCTGAAGAGACAGCTCCCAAAATTAAAGCCGAGTAAAGTTGATGAGAGATTAAAAAAGTTATTGTACTAACAAGCAAAAAAGCCCCTATACTCTCACAAATAACAATTGCTGCAATCGATTTTCCTAAGCGCTTTAAATTAGATATGGTTAATTCTCCTCCGATGCTAAAAGCGATTATCCCTAAGGCAAGGTCGGAGATAAGGTCTACTTTTTGAAGAATATTTTCTCGAAATACTCCTAAAATTGAACCCCCAAAAATTACTCCCATAATTACCCATCCGGTAACCATAGGAATCTTCAACTGTTTAGCTAACTTTCCACCTATAAATCCCAAAATAACTGCCATTCCCACTGCCAAAAGGATATTCATTTACTTAACCCTTATAGAGACTTCTTTTACGTTGACACTTAAAAGGAGAGAGATAGTATTGATTTTTTAGCAACAGATTTCTTAATCTTCTTAATAGAAATGTGGTGCCTTTTGCAGGAGTTTCAACGGAAGACTGAAGATAGTGGCAATTTCTTCCTTATCTATTTCCAAGTCCTCTCTCCACGAATTTAACATTCTCTTTATCTTTTCTTTTTCTACCAGTGCAAAAATTAACTTCGGTTCTCTTTTTTGTCCTCCAAGTGTAGTTTGCAACTCCTTAAAAAGAGGCATTTTAAAAGCAAGAAAACTTTTAATTTCCTGAGCTTCCACTATCATTACATCTTCTATTCCTTCTTCAACTAATGCATCCAAAAAATCCTGCAAATACCTGTTATCATAAAGAAAAATAGCTAAAATTTCCATTTTAAGCTCCTAAATTTTTTCTCTTTAACACAGTAATAGCTGCTCCTATAGCTCCTGCATCTTCTAATAAACTACCTTGCACTATCTTTACTCTTTCAATAGCCGGTTCAAGAGTGTATCTTTTAGCATATTTTCTCACCGGTTTAAGTAGTAAATCTCCAGCCTGGCTCATTCCACCGGAGAGAATAATCATCTCTGGATTTAAGATATTAACTATATTAGCAATACCAATTCCTAAATATCTCGCCGTTTCTTCAATTATCCACTGACTCAGCGTATCTTTCTCTTTTGCTGCCTGATAAACCAATTCACAATTAATCTTTTCTAAATCGCCCGATACCCGATCAATAAGAATGCTTTTTCTTCCTTCTTTTAGGGCAGCAATGGTCCTTCTGACAACTCCTGTTGCAGAAGCGTAAGCCTCAAGGCATCCTCTCCTCCCACAACTACAGGGAAGTCCTCCTTCATGAATTATCATATGTCCTATTTCTCCTGCTGTATCGGAGAACCCATGAAAAACTTCACCATTAATGGTTATTCCTCCCCCAATTCCTGTTCCCAGAGTAAGTAAAACTAAATTATTAATATTTTTTCCTACTCCTTTCCACCATTCACCTAAAGCAGCAGCATTAGCATCGTTTTCTAAAAATACAGATAATTTTAATTTATCCCTTAAAATTTCCGTCAAATGAACATTTCGCCAATCAGGCAAATGGGGAGCAAGAGAGACTACTCCTTTTCTTATATTCAAAGGTCCAGGAGCGCCGATTCCCAACCCTAATATTGATTCAAAAGCAATTCCTCTTTTTTCTCCTTCCTTAATCACACTCTTTACCGAATTAACTAATTGACTGATAGTTTTCTCTTTTCCATCTTTAGCCAATGTTTTCCGCTTATCTTTGCTTATTATCTCTCCTTTTCTATTTACAAGCAGGGAAATAATATTTGTCCCCCCTAAATCTACACCAATAACATTATAGTTAATAGGATTCATTTCTCTTTTCGGAGTTGCAATTTGCCCCGTTTAATTAAGTGAACGATAGGGATTTTGGAAGGACAGACATAACTGCAGCACCCACATTCAATACAATCCATAATATTATAATCTTTTAGCTCTTGCCATCTTTCATTCTTTACTAACCGAGCTAAAAAGGTGGGAAGAAGACCCATAGGACAATGGTCTACGCATCGAGCACATTTAATACAGGGTTTTTCTTCTTCAAGTTCTATCTCCTCATCGGTGAATACTAAAATACCGGAGGTCCCTTTAATTACAGGAACATCTAAAGTGTACTGGCTTATTCCCATCATTGGTCCACCCATCATTACTTTTTTTGTATCTTCTTTTAATCCTCCACATTTTTCCACGAGATAACTAAATGGTGTCCCCAGAGGAACTAAAAAATTAGCCGGTTTATTTATGGCCTCTCCCGTTATCGTAACTACCCTTTCTATCAAGGGTTTACCATATTTTACAGCTTCAAAAATAGCTATTGCTGTTCCCACATTATTTACTACCACCCCTACATCTAAAGGCAACCCTCCAGCAGGGACCTCTCTGTTTAAAACAGCCTTGATGAGCATCTTTTCTCCACCTTCGGGATATTTTGTCTTTAAAGGGATTACTTTTAGATTATCTTCATTCTTCAATCTATTTCTCATTAAGCTTATAGCCCTGGGCTTATTATTCTCAATGCCTATATATCCTATTTTTGCATCAGTTGCCTTCATAATGATTTTCAATCCATAAATACAATCATCCGACCTTTCTAACATTATACGGTAATCTCCGGTCAAATAAGGCTCGCACTCACAGCCATTTAATATTATCGTATCTATAGGCTTATCTTTGGGAGGGGTAAGCTTCACATGAGTGGGAAAAGCTGCGCCTCCCAGTCCTACAATTCCTGCTTCTCTAACTATTCTTCTTATCTCCTCTTTTCCCAATGAGGATAAATCAACTCTCTTCTCCTTCCAATTTTTTCCCTTTTCACCGTTTCCCTCTATGACTATTGCCTCTATCTCTCCCATTACCGGATGAGGCATCCTTCCAATTGAGGTAATCTTTCCAGAGATGCTTGCATGAATAGGACTGGAAATAAAAGAAGAACTGTCAGCAATCTTTTCACCTTCCTCAACTAAATCACCCTTCTTCACCAGAGGCTTGCAGGGAGCACCTGTATGCTGAGATAAGGGTAAAATTACTCTTGAGGGAAAAAGCTTTTCTATCTTTTTATTCTCACTCAGCTCCTTCATCTCTGATAAATGTATTCCTTGTTTAAATGTTTTCATTTTTTACCTTTCCTAATATAAATTCAGAACTAAGAATTGCGAAAAAAACATATCTTCAATTTTTATATCTTTTTATTAATATCTACTTTTTATCCACTTTATCCCGTAGAATCCAGTTATACCATATATAATTACAATCAGTTCTATAATCCAAAGATGCGATAAAATATTAATATTGAATGACAATTTTCCCCAGGCAGCAATAGCATCAATAACAGTTTTATACACAAAAGATAACCAGAAAAGAGAGAATACTTTATTCTTAATACTACAAAAAATCAAAACCGATGAAAATGTATGTATGACAATAGTAAATAATCTTTCAACAATTGGAGCAGGAATTACTAACAGATTTTGAGGTCTCATTGCCTGCAAAACATTGCCAGGTAGAAGATCCGGTCTTAATATAGCCACAATAACAGAATAAAGACTGACAGCTCCTAAAAGTATTGCTTCTACAGAACCAAAGCCAATACCAAATGAAACAGCCTGGTTATACTCATACTTTCTCATCTTAGAATATCTTACAAACAGATATATTATTCCACATTCAAATATTCCAGTTAACAAGCCAACATATATCCAAAATATTAAGTTGCCAAAACTGTTACCTAAAACTGATAATAAAAGATTAAGCAATCTTTTATTAATCGGGATAGCCCAGGCGAATTTTAGAGCAATAGAAACAATCCATACTAAAGCACCTAATAGAAATGGTAAGTAATTGACTTTTGTCTTCATCCTCCAATAAATAATAAAGAGAAACCCAACTATAATCATTCCTAATCCAGAAGCTATAAATAAGGGACTTAATTTCATTATTATCTCCTTAACCTAAGTATCTTTGAAGCTCCTTATAAAAGTTCTCTCTGGATCCTATAAAAACAATGTTAACTGCTTTGAACTTCTCATCCAAAGCATAAACAATTCTATATTCTCCTCCTGGAGTTCCTAAAGCTATTTTCCTAAAACTTGTAAGAGTCCCTGAAAGTAAAGGATATTTATGAGGATTTTCTTTTAAGTCTCTTATTTTCTCCATCACCTTTCTATAAATTTGAGGATCCAGCTTCTTTAACTGCTGGAGTGCCCGTTTCTCAAACTCTATTCTGTAACTCATTTTCTACTTTTTTCAAAGGCACTGTTTTTCCTTCCCGGAGATTCTTCAAAGCTTCTTTTTCCCATTTTTGCAAAGCTTTCCCCCAGACAGGATTAAGAATAAAGAAAAGTTCCTCTTTCTCATCATCTGGAAGGTCAGAGATAGCTTTCTTTAATTCCTCAAAATCGAGATTAACTTTAAATGTTACTTTGCTCATTTTTTCTCCTTTTTTAACTTCGTGTAATTTGTAATTATGTGAAATTCAAACTATTTTTACCCTCTTCTTAAATCACCTCCATCAATACTCATATTTTGCGAGTTTAGGGAGTAAGGCAGTATGTTTTTTTCCTCCCTTGCTATTTTAATTCTTAAAGCTCATTCTTCAAAATTTGCAGGAATTCAGCCACAGAGACAATTTTTATGCCTTTGTAGGCTCCTAAATCTCTAAGATGACAATCACCACTTACAATATAATCTGCTTTTCCTTCTTCAGCCGCAACAATAAATTTATGATCCGGTGCATGTTTAATCACCTTTTTGAGTTTGAGAGATCCAGGAGTAAAAATACAAATTTTAGCTAAATCCTTTATAAGTTGATATCTTTCCTTATCTGTCCAAAAGCTGATCTTTTTAATTTTAGGTTTAAAAATAACTTCCCCGATTTCCTTAAGGATTTCAGGTGAGATAATCACTCCCAGTCTCTTTTCCCGCCATGCTTTAAGAATTTGAGCTGGTTTACCTTTTTCTGTAATGGCAGCGCTAACAAATACATTGCTATCAATAACCACTTTAAGCATAAGTTTATTTTTTAGTTTCTACTGCAATCTCTTTTCTTACTTCTTCAACTGCCTCGTTGACTATTCTTTCTACTTCTTTAGGATTAGTATCTTTATTTTTCTCCCAGGTTTTATCTACTAACTTAAAGAATTTCTCTCTTTCTTTTTCTTTTATTCTTTTCCGCTCAACAGTAGTTACCGGCCTTAAAACAATTTTATCTTCCTCAAGTTCAGCATTTAAAAGATCTCCTTGTTTAAGTTCCAGGGTTTCTCTAAATCGTGCTGGCAAGGTTAATTGACCGTTACGCAGTACTTTAATTGTGGGCATTGCATTCCCTCCTCTAAGTTTTCCTTTTATATTCATATAATTTTCAAATTTAGTATTTTACATAATTAGTATATAAAATGGAGAGTTTTTGTCAAATATTTAGACCTGACCCCTTACTTTTATTTTCTCTTTTTCCCTCTAATCCTTTAATCCTTGAGCTATTTAATCCTGCTTTTTAGGTAGCACTTCTTTCAGCATTTTACCTGTATAAGAGTGAGGATTTTGCGTAATTTCCTCGGGAGTTCCTACAGCAACTACTTCGCCTCCTTCATCTCCTCCTTCGGGGCCTAAATCTATAATATAATCAGCAACTTTTACTACATCAGGATTGTGTTCAATCACCAAAACAGTGTTTCCTCTATTTACTAATTCGTTTAATACATTGAGTAGTTTCTCTATATCAGCAAAATGAAGGCCGGTGGTAGGCTCATCTAAAATATAAAATGTCTTACCTGTGCTTTTCTTGGAAAGTTCTTTAGAAAGCTTAACTCTCTGTGCTTCACCCCCGGATAAAGTTGTGGCAGACTGACCCAATTTTATATATCCCAATCCTACATCATATAAGGTCTTCAACTTTCTTTTAATTTGAGGAATATTACGGAAGAAGCTCAAAGCTTCCTCGACTGTCATCTCTAATACATCAGCGATATTTTTCCCTTTATATTTTATTTGAAGAGTCTCCTTGCTGTACCGTTTTCCTTTACACACATCACAAGGCACATAAACATCAGGAAGAAATTGCATTTCAATCTTAATCATCCCTTCTCCCCTGCAAGCTTGGCACCTCCCTCTTTTTACATTAAAACTGAACCTACCTTGTTGGTAACCTCTCATTCTTGCCTCTTCTACTTGTGAATAAAGACTTCTTATGGGAGTGAAAAGACCTGTATAAGTAGCAGGATTAGAACGAGGAGTTCTCCCTATAGGAGACTGGTCAATTACTACCACCTTATCTATATATTGAATACCAATTATTTTCTCATACTTTCCCGGTTTTACTTTACTTTTGTAAAAGTAATGAGCTAAAGCTCTATATAATGTTTCTTCTATCAGTGTACTCTTGCCTGAACCAGAAACACCGGTAACGCAAATAAATACCCCCAAAGGTATTCTTATATTTATCTTTTTTAAATTATGCTCCTGAGCACCAATAATTTCTATATATTGATTATTCCCTGGAAAACGGCGAGATTTAGGAAGAGGAACAGTTAATTCTCCTTTTAAATACTTCCCCGTTAAAGAGTGCGGACAAGATGTAATCTCTTTTAAACTACCACTTGCAACTACTTCTCCTCCATGCTCTCCTGGTCCAGGACCTAAATCTATAATATAATCGGCTGCCTCTATGGTAGCTCTATCATGCTCAACCACAATGACTGTGTTTCCTAAATCCCTTAAATTTTTTAATGTGTTCAGTAATTTCTGATTATCTCTCTGATGTAAACCAACAGTAGGCTCATCAAGAATATAAATTACTCCTACTAACCCAGAGCCTATCTGGGTTGCCAAACGAATCCTTTCTGCTTCTCCTCCTGATAAAGTGGCTACTCTTCTATCCAGCGTAATATAATCCAGCCCTACACTGCTCATAAAATTTAACCTTTTTTTTATCTCCTTTAGAATTTCATCCGCTATCAACTTTTCCCGTGGAGTTAAATCTAATTGATAAAAAAATTCCTTACACTCCTTCACACTCATTTTAATTACATCATAAATAGATTTGTCTCGCACAGTTACCGCTAAACTCTCTTTGCGAAGACGGGCTCCCTCACATTCAGGACAGGGAGTTTCTCTTACATATTTAAGGATTTCTTCCTGCACATAATTGGAATCGCTTTCCTTATATCTTCTCTCTAAATTAGGAACCACTCCTTCAAAGGGAGCCCAATAATTGTAGAAATTTCCTCCTTTTCTTTCAGTAAATTCTATCTCCTCAGAGTTTGAGCCGTACAAAAGAATATTTTGAATATTTGAAGGTAAATCCTTGAAGGGAGTATTCAAAGAGAAATTATAATGTTTAGCTACGGCGGCAATTTGCCTGAAATAATATCTGGCAGCGGTTCTTGCCCATCTATAAAATCCTACTCCTTCATTCCAGGGAACAATTACTCCTTCATTTAAAGATTTTGTTTTATCCGGTACTACAAGGTCGGGGTCGATGCTCTGTCGTGTTCCCAACCCATTACAGGCAGGGCAAGCTCCGTAGGGACTATTAAATGAGAACATTCGAGGAGAAATCTCCTCATAACTAACTCCACAATAGGGGCAGGAAAAATGTCTACTAAAAACAAGCTCTTTTTCCTCACCTGAAGACTCCTGCTTTAAAGTAACCAAAACTAAACCGTTCGACTGGTCGGCAGATGTCTCTAAAGAATCAGCTAATCTACTCTCTATTCCTTTCTTTATCTTTATTCTATCTACTACTACTTCAATGGTATGTTTCTTATTTTTATCCAGAAATATATCTTCTTCTAAAAGCCTAAGCTTTCCATTTACTCTTACTCTTAAGTAACCGTTTTTTTTTATCTCTTCTAAGATATCTCTATGTTCTCCTTTTCTTCCTCGCACCAGAGGAGAAAGAATCTGAATTGAGGAACCTAAAGGAAATCTCATAATCTGTTCTACCATATCATTTATTGTCTGAGAACGAATTTTTCTGCCGCATTTATAACAATGAGGCTGGCCAATGTGAGCAAAAAGAAGTCTCAGATAATCGTAAATCTCGGTAAGAGTAGCCACTATGGAGCGGGGATTACCAGAAGCCTTACGCTGCTCAATAGAAATGGCCGGGGAAAGACCTTCAATATAGTCCACCCTGGGCTTGGACATCTGTTCCAAAAATTGACGAGCATAGCTGGATAGTGACTCTACATATCTTCGTTGACCTTCTGCATACAAAGTGTCAAAAGCGAGGGAAGACTTTCCCGAACCACTTAAGCCTGTAATCACCACTAACTTATTCCGGGGAATCTCTAAATCAATATTTTTAAGGTTATGTTCTCTTGCTCCCTTAATGATAATCTTATCTTTACTCATTATAACCACCGATTATTATTTTATCTCTCACCCTTTATATTGTCAACCAAATTTTGCAGGAAAGTCCTTTTATAAAGTAGGGAACGGTCGCGACTGTTCCCTACCTCAATAAATATGGTTGATTTAAAAGAATGCGGAGGGCAATTTGAGAAATATTTGGGAAGTTATTTTTCTATAACGAGGGAGGCGTATCCTACCACTGCTCTATAATCACCTGTAATTTCTCCAGAAGTAGCATATTTAAGGAGTCGGACCTTTTTTGCCCCTAACAGAGAGGTAGCCACAAGCATAGCCATAATTGGCCCCGAGCCACACATAGAAATTTCCTCTTTGAAAACTGTCTCTTCTAATTTCTGAGGGTTCAAAGATAAAATAGCTTCTATAGCCATTTTATCCTGTCTTTCCGCTATCTCTTGTGGTTGGTAATGGGTAAAATCGCTGCTGGCAATGATTAAGCTATTTTTATCCTTGAGTACTTTAGCTAATGCTTCTCCTATTCTTCGAGAAGTATTATAATCCTGCTTCGTTATGCAGATAGGAATTATCTTAAAACTATCTTTATAGCTATATTGCAGAAAGGGAAGTTGGACTTCCAGGGAATGTTCTCTTTGATGAGCTTTTTCATCAAAGTGAATAAACGGGCAAATATTTACTATCTCTTTTGATAAATCATCATCTACCTCAGAGATACCCAGAGGAGTCTCCCACCCTCCTTTTTCTGTTATAGCTACTTGTGCACCGAAACCATAATGATTGGGACCCATAATAACTATAACATCAGGAGTTTTCTCTTTGATTATCTCGTGAAATCCCCAGGCAGCAACAGGGCCAGAATAAGGGTATCCAGCGTGTGGACAGACCAACCCCAATATTTTACCTTCCTTCTTTAAAGAGACCGCTGGTACCTCGCCCGGTCCGAGATAATGAAGATAACAGTCTTCAATCTGTTTCTTTAATGCTTCCTCTGTTCCTTCATAAAAACTACCCGCTACTATAGCTTCTCTTATATTTTTTTTCATCTTTAAATCGGTGTAATCATTTTTAAGAATCTATGTAATCAGAGGACTCTGGAGGTTTTTCAGAGGCCTTAATGAAATAAAACAAATATAGGAGCTAATACTAAGGAGATTACAGACATAAGTTTAATGAGAATATTAATGGAAGGCCCCATAGTATCTTTTAAAGGGTCTCCTACTGTATCTCCCACTACAGATGCTTTATGAGCTTCTGAGCCTTTACCTCCTAAGTTTCCTTCTTCTATATATTTTTTAGCATTGTCCATAGCTGCTCCACTATTAGCCATATAAATAGCCATGGGAAACCCCGCAATCAATGAACCTACAAGAAGACCCCCTAAAGATACGGGACCTAAAGAGAACCCTATACATATAGGAATAACTACAACCAAAATCCCTGGAAGCACCATACTCCTCAGAGCTCCCTTGGTAGCAATATCTACACATTGTTCTGAATCTGCTTTCCCTTTACCTTCCATCAGCCCTGGAATCTCCCTGAACTGCCGTCTCACCTCTTCCACCACTTTAAAGGCTATCTTTCCTACTCCCTTAGCTAACAAGGAAGTGCAAAGATAGGGAATCATCCCTCCTATAAATAGGCCAACAAGAAGTTTGGGGTCAGTAAGAGAAAGAGAGTAAGGATGAGTAGATATTGCATTAACTGTGGCTATATAAGCGGTAATCAGCCCTAAGGCAGCGAAGGCAGCTGATCCTATAGCAAATCCCTTACCAATAGCTGCAGTAGTGTTTCCCACAGCATCTAACCTGTCAGTAACCTGGCGAACGTTGGAGGGAAGTTGAGCCATCTCTGCAATACCTCCTGCATTGTCCGCTACCGGACCGTAAGAATCAACGGATAAAGTAATACCCAATATAGAAAGCATTCCCAGAGCAGATGTAGCCACTCCATACACTCCGGCAAAATAAAAGCCCGCAAGGGTAGCTCCTGCAATTACTAACACAGGAACCACAGTAGATAACATCCCTATAGATAATCCATTGACTATCACTATAGCAGGACCACTCTCTGCAGAATTAGCTAAATCCTTAACCGGCTTATATTTATTGGAGGTATAATATACACTTACCTCACCTATAATTAAACCGGAGACAACACCAGCAAGAATTGCCCAAAAAGGACCCAAAACAGAGTAATTTTGATAACTTGTGCCTAAATATCTCACAATGAAATAAGAGCCTACTACCATTAAAACAGCAGAAAGATAGGTTCCGCTGTTTAAAGCTTTTTGAGGGTCATCTGTTTTTATCACTTTAACCCATGCTATTCCCATAAGAGAGGAGATAATCCCCCAGGCAGCTAAATAAAAAGGAAGATAGGTTAAGGAAAAAATAGATAAAGAAGCAGTAATAGCTAATGTGGCGATTATAGACTCTACATAAGACTCCAAAAGGTCTGCTCCCAATCCTGCTACATCACCAACATTGTCTCCTACATTATCAGCAATAACTGCTGGATTACGAGGGTCGTCTTCTGGAATTCCTGCCTCTACTTTCCCTACCAGATCTGCTCCCATATCCGCTCCTTTAGTATAAATTCCTCCTCCAGTACGAGCAAATAGAGCCATTAAAGATGCCCCCATAGCATACCCATTAATAATAGCAGATTTCCCTTTAAATAAGATAAAAACAGCTACTAAACCGAGAAAAGCTATACATACTATAGATAATCCGGTGACTGCCCCCGCAGAGAAAGAGACATCCAAAGCAGGCTTGAGTCCTTTTGCAGCTGCTTGAGTAGTTCTGCTATTAGTTCTTGTAGCTATGCTCATTCCAATCCAGCCAGCCAGAGCGGAACAAAAAACTCCTATGATAAAAGCGAGAGCAGTTTTCCAGTTAACCCCAACATTATGTCCAAAGAGAGGACATAAGGATAAGAAGATGGCCACTATAACTACTACAATGGATACTGTTTTGTATTCTCTATATAAAAATGTCTTTGCTCCATTTTGAATAGTTTTGGAAATAGTTTGCATTAACTTGTTTCCAGGATTAGCTTTAAGAATTCCCCTTATTAAAAAACCCACTCCTATAAGTCCTACTACTCCTGCCCCTGCTGAGATTATTACTCTGTGCATACTTTTTCCTTCATTATGTATGTTTCCTGTTATACTCTCTCATTGCTTTATCTATTCCTTCTATAATTATCATATTTACAGCTTGCCCTGCTCTTTCTATCATCTCTTTTATTATCTTCTTCTCTCGTAAAGTAAACTCTTCCAACACATATTCTCTCAGTTCCTCTCTCTTATGTGGTAAGCCGATCCCCACTCGTAAACGAGGTATCTCTTCTGTATTTAAGCATTGAATAATGGACCTTAGTCCTTTGTGTCCTCCATCTCCTCCTTTCTCAGCAATTTTAATTCTACCTCTCTCCAAATTTACATCGTCACTTATTAATATTATATCCTTAAGTTTTATTTGATATCTTTCTTGGAGGCAGGAGAGGGAATGGCCAGATTCGTTTACAAATGTGAGAGGCTTTGCCAGGATTATCTTCTTTTCCTTTACATATCCTTCCCCTACTATTGCCTGAAATAGATACCTATTTAACTCTATATGATGAAACTTACATAGATAATCTATGACAAAAAATCCTACGTTATGCCGTGTAAGATGATATTTTTCTCCTGGATTACCCAGTCCAAATACCAACTTCATTCCTACTCTTTTTTCTTCTCTTCGGCTGTTTCTTTTTCGGAAATCTCCTCCGCTTCTACCTCCTTTTTGCCTATTACTTCTACTTCTTCAGCTGCTACCTTCCTTTCCTCCTCTAATTTTTCCAATTCTTCTTCGCTAACTGGAGAGATTATGGAGACTATCTTTTCATCAGGATGAGTAACAACTTTTATATCAGAAGATATTTTCAAATCTTTCACATAAAAAGAATCTCCAATTCCTAAAGGAGTTATATCCACCTCTACTGCCTGAGGAATATCTTTGGGAAGACATTCAATCTCTACCTCCCGTAATAGATGCTCCACTATCCCTCCCACCTTTTCTCCTTCTGCTTTTCCTACAAAGGATAAAGGCACAGTAGTAGTTACTTTTTCTCCTTTTGTAATTTCATAAAAATCTATGTGTTGGAGCTCTCTTTTTAACCGATCTTCCTGGAAATCTTTAACTATAACCTCTCTCTGTTTATTTACATTTTTATTGACTAAATTCAGGGTAATTATTTTCTGTTTACCGGAAGCAAGAGAAAAAAAGGTTTTAAGCTCATTTATTTCTATTTCCAACAGAAGATTTTTCTTAATATGAGGGCCATAAAGAACAGCAGGTAAATTTTTTCTTTTCCTTAACTTTCGTGCATACTCTTTGCCTGTTTTATTTCTTACTTTAACATTTAACATATTTTTTTCCATAAAAATCCTCTCCTCTTTTATTTATTATTCAAATAAGGAGCTTATCGACTTATGCTCATGAATGCGTTTTATAGCTTCTCCCAGCAGGGAAGCTGCAGAAACAACCTTAATCTTACTCTTCTTTTTCTTCTCATTTAAAGGAATAGTATCAGTTACTATCAATTCTTTTAAAGGAGAGCTCTCAATCTTTTCACAAGCATCACCGGAAAGCACAGGATGAGTACAAGCGGCATAAATATCTTTTGCTCCTTTTTCCTTCAAAATCTCTATAGCGGCGATTAAAGTTCCTCCTGTATCAACCATATCATCAATGATAAAAATATTTTCCCCTTTAATTTTTCCCACAATATTTAGCACTTCTGTTTCATCAGCCATTGGCCTTCTTTTGTCAATAATAGCTAAAGAACCATTTAATCTCCTTGCATACGCACGAGCTCTTCTCACACCTCCCATATCAGGAGAAAGCACCACTAAATCCTTTAGTTTTTTCTTCTTAAAATAATCGATAATTATAGGAGAAGCAAATAAATGGTCTACCTTTATATCGAAAAATCCCTGAATTTGAGAAGCGTGCAAATCTATAGTGAGAACTCTATCTGCCCCTGCTGTTGTAATTAAATTAGCCACTAATTTTGCTGTAATGGGAACTCGTGGCTCATCTTTTCTGTCCTGACGAGCATACCCATAATAGGGAATGACAGCAGTGATCCTTTCTGCAGAAGCTCTCCGAAAGGCATCAATCATTATAAGCAGTTCCATTATATTTTCATTTGCAGGAGGGCAAGTGGGCTGGAGAAGGAAAATATCTTTTGCTCTTACATTTTCCTCAATTTTTACATGAATCTCTTTATCGCTAAAATATTTAATATTTATTTTACCTAAGGGAAGTCCCATATAATTAGCTATTTTTTTAGCTAATTCAGGATTGGCTCTTCCTGTAAAAAATCCTAATTCATCTTTCAGTCCCATCTTTTTATCTCCAAATTATCTAATTTTTCATTAATTTGTAAAATAGTGCAAAAAATTAAAATGAAACTTCTCCTCCTTTGGACTAACTAAATAGATTAAAGGCCAAAATCTTCCGGTTTTAAGTCTTTTAATTTCTTCTTAAATTCTTTGAATTCTTTATCATCTATGGGCTTGCTTCCCACAGCTATTTTATCCAACACTATCTCATCTATATAGATGGGTACTTTAAATCTGAGAGCCAGGGCTATAGCATCACTGGGACGAGAATCAATATCAAGGGCTTCGCCGTTCTTCCTCATCATTATCCGAGCATAAAATGTATTATTTTTTAAATCACTGATGACTACTTTCTCAATTTTGCCTTTAAGTTTTTCAATTAAAGACTTGGTAAGGTCATGAGTTAAAGGCCGGGGTGGTTTTAAATCCTGCAAAGCCAAAGCGATAGCCTGTGCCTCAAATAAACCAATCCATATAGGTAATTTCTTGCCTCCGCTCTTTTCCTTTAATATTACAACAGGCATTTTTGAATTTACATCTATAGCCACGTTCACAACTTTTACTTCTATCATTTCTCACCTCCTACGTTGAATAATTTTAAATTTTCTAACGATTGAATTTGTGCCCTCATCAGGACCCTACCATATGCCCACAGCCCATCAAATCTATTATCACTCCGTTTAGTTGAACACCGGTAAGATGCCCCAAGCATCCCGAAGAGGCAGAAATTTCATCAAAAAATTTTACCTCGTCTTTTCTTATATCGTCTCCATAAATTAGTAGAGGCACAGAATCACTGCTGTGTCTTTTAATAGAAATGGGTGTACTGTGGTCTGCAGTTATAATAAGATAAGCATCCTCTTTTTTCAATAAGTTAACTAATTTGTCAGCTTTTTCAATCATTAAAATTTTGTCCTCAAGGTTTCCATCGTGGCTGGCATTATCCGTTCCTTTAATATGGATAAAGACAAAGTCGAATTTCTTTAAAGCTTCTCTTGCAGCGAGAGCTTTAGCTTCAATATTTGTATCTATTCTCCCTGTAGCTCCTGAAACTTCTAAAACCTCCATCCCTATGTATTTCGCTATACCTTTATAAAGGGCTGCTCCTGCTATACAACAGGAATCGAACCCATATCTATCTTTTAATGACTCTATTTTCTGGTATATTCCTGCTCCCCGAGTTAAGATAATATTTGCGGGGAGTTTCCCCTCCTTTTTGAGTTGCTTATTTATGGGATGAGAAGAGAGTATATCTTTGCTTCTTCTTACTAACTTATTTACTATTTTAGCCGTTCTTTTAGCTTCTTTTCCTGAATTTAATGGTTTCGACTCCAGAACAAAGGCATTCTTGGTAGAAGTATGAGGGTCAGTATCCGAAATGTTTGAAGAAAGACCCTCTCCTCGAAGAACCAAGACCCCTCTATGCTCTGTAGAAGATGCAAAAACCACCTCTACCCCTTCTATATTCATCCCTTGCAAAGATTTAGCTAATTCTTTTCCTTCATCCTTTAATCGTCCTGCTCTCCTATCTATTACCTTTAACTCATCATCCACAGTAGCAAAATTGCATCTGAAGGCAACATCTCCTTCTTTTAAACTAATTCCTACCCCTAAAGCTTCAAAAGGGCCCCTTCCCTTATAATAAATAGAAGGCTCGTATCCAAATATAGCTAAGTGTGAAGTATCGCTTCCAGGAATAACTCCTGGGCCCAGGGCATTCATCAGTCCAACGGAACCTTCCCTTGCTAACTCATCCAGAGTAGGTTTCTTGGCCAGTTGCAAAGGAGTCTTCCCTTCTCTTACCACTCTGTCTCCCAACCCATCCACTATCACTAATACAGCCTTTTTTTCTAAAGACATCTTTTTATCTCTTCTCTTGGAAAATATCAAATTTTATAATTTTGTCAACCAACTAATAGAAGAGCCTGATTACGCAGATTCTTAAAGATGATTACACCGATTTACAATGATAATCTAATCTGTGTAATTTGGATTTTTATCTGTGAAATCAGAAATTTTTTTTATCTCTGTTCCGGGATAGTAAAATTTAAGAATTTCTTCTGTAGTAAAACCCTCCTCCGCCATTACCTTGGCTCCTTGCTGACACATTCCTACACCGTGTCCTCGTCCCCTGCCGGTGAATATAAAATAATCACCATCTCTTTTTACTTTAAACAGAGTACTTCTTAATTTATCTGTTCCTATTAAATTACGAAAATCGTTTCCTTTTAAAACGAGGTACTTTTTTATATTGCTATCACTATACTGTATGCGAAGTTTTTGCACTCTTCCTCCTTCATCAAAAGTGAGGGGGACAATAGAATAAATCTTACCTATTTTAAACCCGTTATTTTTGAGAATTTTCTCCAAATTATCTCTCTTAATTGGAAATTTCCAGAAATAATGAGGACTTTCTTTACAGAAATTTTCCTCCTTAGCTTTTAAATATGGGAAAGCTCCTCCCCAGACGCTTTCGCTGGAAGCAGTGTATCCTCCACAACAATCATGATAGAAGATGGCTGCCACCTCACCCTGATAGGCAATAATTTCTCCTTTTGTTGCATCCACTGCTTCTCGAGCTTTATCATTCTCCGCCTCCACTCCTCTATATACCTGATGTTTAACTGTAGAGGATAAATCATAATTTCCTTTATGATTTGAGGAGTCCTTCAGTTTTTTAAGAGCATAAGTTCTGGAAGCGATAGCCTGGGCTCTTACGGCAGACGCAGGCCAATCAGGAGATATTTCAGCTTTTATTACTCCATAAAGATACTCCTCTAAGGGAAGTCGGTTAATTATCTCAAGAAAAGGTTCATTTTGCTGAATAATAAGGATATCCCCGCGGTATCTTCTCCCGTTCACCATAATCAAGGAACCATCTCCTTCGGGTTTTATCCATATTTCCTTCCCCAAAATCTCCTCCCTGATAGCTATCCCCCTGAAGGTAGCCTTTAATTCTTGAGAGGAGGAAAAATTTTTGATTCTTTCTCCTTTTATCCTATAAGGTCCTGTAGCACTTATTTCTGCACATCTCTGTTTCTCAGAAGAGATTTTTACGCGGATGACAGGAGAGTCCGCACAAGCTTTTAAGGTAAAAAGAGACAAAAAAAAGAAGAAGATTGCTATGAGTTTAATTCTCTGCCTTCTTCTTTTTCTTAGTGGATGAAAAGGACAATATTTCTTAAAATAAGATAAAGTAGTCAACATTTTTTAAGATTATAAAATTTTATTTATTTCATCCTTATTCTCATTTAATAAATAATATTCTTTTTCTCCTTCCACTATTTTCACCCCTTTTTCCTTAGAAACCACCTCTCCAATTATACTACATTTTATATTATTCTCACTATAAATCTGAAGCAGCTTTTTACTTTCTTTGAGAGGGAGAATTAAAATTAATGAGCCTGCGGCAAGGAGTCCCAAAGGGTCCAAACCATACATTTTACAAAGTGTTTTTGTCTCGTTTAATATAGGTATTTTCTCTTTTTTTATTCTCATCCCTACCTGCGAAGCATAAGCCAGCTCCCATAGTCCTGTCTTTAATCCCCCTTCTGTAGGATCGTGCATACAATGAATCTTAACATTTTCACTTGCCAGAAGAGCCTCTTTTACTATGCTTATGCCAGGAGTATAAAGGATATTTTTTATCCTGTTTAAAGCTTCTGGAGAAAGCTTTTTTTCCAGTTCTTTTCTTTTGTTTTGAAATATTACATGACTACCTTCTATGGCGATTTCTTTGGTAACAAGAATGAGATCTCCCACTTCCGCTCTCGAATTTTTAATCAATCTCTTTTCAGGAACCTCTCCTACCATCTGGCCGATAGCAAGAGGACGGTCCAGATGAGGAGTAACTTCTGTGTGCCCCCCCACTAAAGAGATGTTTAATCTTCTGCAAGCAGATTTTACCTGATTAAATATATCCTCCACCAACTTCTTGGAAGATTTTTCCTCTGGAAGAAGCAGAGTAAGAAGAAACCAATGAGGAGTAGCTCCTACACACACTATATCATTGGCATTTATGTTTACTACATACCAACCAATATCGTGATAAGTGAAAGTTATGGGGTCTGTTTTTACTACCAGATAATTTCTCCCAAAATCAATAACTGCTGCATCTTTTCCAATACCTGGTCCCACAATGACTTTCTTATCGGGCGGTAAAGAATTTATAAGCTCTTCTAAAAATTGAGGGTCAAGCTTTCCCACAGGAAGAAATTTACCATTCATTTTATCCTCTTTGCTAATTTTCTTTTTATTGCGTCAGCTTTCTTAAGCATGAAACTCTAAAACATCACTATCTTTCAGAATATAATCTTTTTTTACTTCTTGTCCATCAAATTTATTTTTACTCCATATTCTTACATATCTTAATCTACTCACAAAATCCTTATGGATAGCTCGAGCAGCATCAAGGATATTGCTTCCTTCTTTAAGAACCACCGGCTCGCTTTTATCTACCGGCTTTCCTGGAGCCTTTGTATATATTCTGATAATTTGTAGTGCTTTATAGACTTCCTTTTCAAAATTTTTAAGGTTTTTCTCCTCTTTTGCACAAATAGAAATCAAGGAAAATTTATCCTCGTAAAGTTCCCTTAATATACTGAAGCGCTCTTTTGCTCCTTTTATATCAATTTTGTTAGCTACCATTATTGTCCTCTTATAAGTCCATCCCTCTTCTTTCTCCATCTTTTTTTCTTTTGACCCTATGAGAATTTTCGCCTTTCCCAATTCTTTAATCACTGTACCGATTTCTTCAAGTATGTCATCGCTACCTAAATTTACGATAAGTAACGTTAAATCAGAGTTTTTAATGATCTCGGTCAAATACGATTCTGTAGAATTTTCTGCGATAGGAGGTGTATCTATCAACTGAATTTTAATATCTTCAAAAGTCATCATCCCCACAATAGGTTTATAAGTGGTAAAGGGATAAGGAGCTACCTCTGCATCTGCATCGGTGACTTTTGAAATAATTTGCGATTTTCCGGCATTCGGTGCTCCAATAAGGACGACCTGTCCTGCTCCCTGCTTGGGTATATAATAACTATAAATTCGCTTGCCGCCTCTCTGCTTTTTCTGTATTTCTTTGTTTAACCTGGAGATTTTTGCCTTAAGCTCTCCTTGAAGTCTGTCTGTTCCCTTATGTTTAGGCATAATGGAGAGCATTTGTTTAAGAATGGCAATTTTTTCTTGATTGGTTCGAGCAAGTCTATACTTTTTCTCAATCTCATAATATTGTGGTGGAAGATTTGCTGGCATAAGCCAAATTCTCCTTTTTTAATTTTAAAAATTTCTTAAGCTGTCTTTTGCTCTATCTGAGGCATACGTTGCCATAATTTCACCAAAGAAGATGTTATGATAATCATTCTCAGGATAAAAAAGGGAAGAAATGCTGGGAGTGAGTTCTTGCGGAATGATGACATTTTTGTGGACCACTTTACATTCATAGTGCACGAGACATTCTTTAATGAGAGGAGAGCCTACTTTCTTCCCCGGTAAAGGAGTAAGTCCTTTTTCCTTGAATTTATTATAATCTCTTCCCGAGACTGTACCGCAGAAAGAGACTGCTTCAATCATTCTTTCTGAAGGTACATTTACTGTAAAGACCCCTGTATTCTTAATAAAATTATAAGTAAAGCGGGAAGGGCGAACCAGTACAACAAATATAGGTTTATCCCATATTATTCCTATAGTTCCCCAGCCAATAGTCATAACATTAATCTTTCCTTCTCTGTTAATTGAAGTAAGAAGGAGTCCGTGTCGACTCATAAACTTAAGAGTGCTCTTTAAGTAATCCGTGAAGTCTACCTTTATTTTTTGCATTGTTCTATCCTTTCAATGATTTTTATAATTATTTTGTTGGGAATAGATTTTTTATCCTTTACCCTGTTAGATAGCAAACATCTAACAGGGTTTACTTATTATTTACCGAATCCTTGAATAGATAGCATAAAAACCTCATTTGTCAAATTCCTCTCCCCTTATTTGGCAATCTTAATTAAAATGCTATAAATAATGGAGCAATAAGAAAATGAGATAAATCGATTTAAAAATAAGGAAATAAGGAGTAAAAATGAAATTTGGCCTTTCAACCACAATGATAGAGGATAAGGATATTTTTTCTCAAATACCTATACTCTCTGAATATGGGATAAAAAAAATTGAGTTAAGAGCTAACCTAAAGCATTTTAAGTATAATAATTAC